>JACCDW010344093.1_pt1 | contig 103704 bp, 83 predicted proteins | sample 7449781 | NCBI WGS metagenome assembly JACCDW01 (sample SAMN15323449, study PRJNA562643) | freshwater metagenome | isolation source: river surface water | place: USA:Blue River Watershed | collected 2017-08-18 | reverse complement strand
GTTATTTCCAGATTGAATTGTATTGTTTTTATAATGGTACATAGCGGATTTGGAACTATCTGCTATTGCTTTATCAGTGTAAGGTGCCACATCTGCAGGCACTCCCGACTCCTTGGTACAAGCAAATCCAAGCATTAGAAAAAAAGCAGCAGTAAATCCCTTCATTGTCATAATTCTAAGGTAGTAATTTATGAACTACCTTTTCCTTGCGGCTACCATCATTTCTTCTCCAATATTTAGAGTCGACAATGTATTATAAATTCGATTGTGTATCCACACAAACAATTTCAACTGCCATTGTGGCCGCTTAGTAAACTTATTAAAATAGTTCTGACGATCGGCAGCCGTTATAGTGCCTGAACCTTCCTTAACTACTTTAGTTTTTTTAAACCGTTTAACAATAGGCAACAAGGTATACATGATAAATAGTTTTATTTCGAAACTACTTTTGTATGCTTCCACTTCAAAACCATGCCTTTCTAATAGTTTCTTTATTGTATTTCTGCTAAAATAATTGACATGATCAAGGCCCATCATTTTCCATTGATCTTTATGTCTTTTCGCGAAATAACTATCGATTTGTGGAACCTGCAAAACAAGGTATCCCCCTGGCGCCGTTAACTCTGCTATTTTTTCAACAAAGGTATCGGCTTGGTCAATGTGTTCAAGTACGTCCCATAGTGTGATAACATCAAACTTTTTAGTAGGATCCATTTTAAAAAAGTCAATATGGTCCACCGGTAATTTTAAATCCTCTACACAGTAACGATAAGGCTGTTCAGCTATTTCAATGCCATAAATTGAATACCCTTCTTCCTTTGCTGCTAGCATAAAATGACCCCAACCAGCCCCCAGGTCAAACAAAGTACCAGAAGATTTAAATTTCTTAATCCACTTTAGACGAAGTTTGTGGCGTTGAATCTTAATCCAATTGTTGCCTTGCCGAACAGCCTGGGTAACAGCTTCATTTTTATATTGGGTATACTCAATCTTTTTTCTGTAATACGGGGGGATAAATTGAAAATCGCAGCGATTACATGTAACCACTGCGAAATTTTCCTTTTGATATAAGAGATTGAATGCTGCTGGGTCAGAATTTTCACAGACGCAACAGCGTATGTCCTCATGCAATTGAGAAGGTAGGGCCATTAATTTGACTTTGTTTCGGTTTCAAACACAATTCCAGTGATTACTTTACCATCTCTGAAATACGCAAGTCCACCCCAACTAAAGGTTTTCTTTTCGTAAACATAAACATGGTCTGCTTTCACTAATATTCTCTTTTCAATCATTACCCCTTCAGCGGAAGTGACTTCTTCTGTCAATCCCATTGGGTATTTCGCACGAAGTTCTATTTGTCGTTGTTCTTCAGGACTCAATTTTCCTACAAGTTCTTTTTCGCATGCTGCAATTCTTTCTTTGATAAAGGCATCTTCAGAATTAACCGTTATCAATTCATTATAGGTGTTCAAGGCCTCACGGAACTTCTTTGCTGTATAATATTCATTCGCCTTTTTCAAATCAGCTTCATAACGTGCCTTTGCTAACTTTTCCTTTTCGGCTTTCTGTTTAGCTTCAGCAAGTGCTTTTTCTTTGGCAATTTTCTCGTTCAAGGCTTTTTCCTTAGCCATTCGTTCTGCTTCGGCTTTTTCCTTAGCTTTAAACTCCGCTTCTGCCTTCATAGCAGCTAGACGATCATCTTCTGCTTTTTTCTTGGCAAGCGCATCGGCCTCTCTCTGTTCACGTGCCATTCTTTCAGCTTCCGCCTTTGCCTTTACGGCAGCCTCAGCCTCCTCTTTCATTCGTTGAGCACGTTCAGCCTCCGCTTTTTTCCTGGCTTCTGTATCAGCCTTCAATGCTGCAGCAATCATCTCCTCTTCCTTTTGCTTTTTCAATGCAGCAGCATTTTCCTTGGCTATTCTTTCTTCCTCTGCTTTCAAACGTGCAGCCTCTTCAGCCTTCTGTCTCAACTCAGCATCCGCCTTCTCTTTTGCCAATCGCTCGGCTTCTGCCTTGGCATCTAATTCTAACTTGGCCTTTTCAGCAGCTAATCGTTCAGCTTCTGCTTTAATTCGTGCATCTGATTCCCTTTTCGCTTTTGCCTCTGCTTCTAATTTTGCTTTTGCAATTTTTTCTTCCTCTAATTTGGCAGCAGCATCAGCTTTGGCTTTAGCTTCAGCAGCAAGGCGGGCATCAGCCTCCATTTTTTCTTTTGCTATCCTGTCAGCCTCGGCTTTTTTACGGGCATCTTCATCGGCTTTTGCCTTCGCAGCTGCCTCTGAAGCTAACGCTGCGGCACGTTCTGCCTCTAGTTGTTTTGTACTGTCGGCATCAGCTAATGCTTTATTGATTAATTCAACTTGCATTTTTGGATACGTTTCAGTTGGCCGCAAAGACAATGCTTCATTGTATGAAGCAAGTGCACTTTTATAGTCGCGAGCAGCATAGTACTTATCTCCTAATTTGATGGCATTGACATACATCGCTTCTTTCTCCTTCAACTTCAAACGTGCCAAGCGCTCTGCTTCATAAACAGCTTCTAATTCAATTTTTACTTGTTGAAGGTATTTTAAATCAAACTCAAAATTTATTTTATCCGGATTGTAGGCATATTTGTTCAATGGCTTTTCCATTATCGAGTAGTCAACACCTGCCATGCGTTTGTGCAAAACCACGTCTACATTAATCCCAGAAAAATGCTTTTCAGCAAACTCTTCTGGAACATCCATCGTGTTAACAGTAAACCGCTTTGAAACATAGCCTTCCTTTGAAATGACTATGACATAGTCACTCCCAAGATCTAATTCCAGGGCATAAAATCCACCATTGTCGGTCGTGGTGGAGTTAACCACTTGTCCACGATCATACACTTGAATAAGTGCACCAACAATGTCAAAATTGTTTTCATACACATTGCCTTGACAGTGCAGTGCATTGGCTTGCAGTATACCAGCAGAAAACAAACTGCTTATCCACAAAAAGGCTGAAAGAAATCTACGCATTGATTTCATGATAAATCGTATATGGGTTAGTGTCATAAAATTAACGAGACCAAGCATCCACTTTTTAGCTAATTTGCGTTCAGTATTAATAGACCATTGTTAACAAAATGGAGCACAGTTATTGGGAGTCGGCACAATACCAGAAGCACCACCACCTAATCATTATTGGTAGTGGCCTAGTTGGGCTGTTAACCGCTTTATTCTATAAAAAGAAACACCCTTTTCATTCAGTTTTGGTTCTCGAAAGGGGTTGGTTGCCTGAAGGGGCAAGTACTAGAAATGCCGGCTTTGCTTGCTTTGGTAGCGCGGGTGAAATTGCCGATGATTTAACAAAAATGCCAGAAGAGGATGTATGGGAAACTGTGAAAATGAGAATTGACGGACTTCACCTATTACGCGAAATCGTTGGAGATAACTATTTGAAATACAGAGGCTGCGGCGGATTCGAACTCTTTAATTCTACAACTCTTTACGAGCATGTTTTAACACAATTAGAAGGGCTTAACAAAACCTTACAATCGCTTACTGGGTTAAGAAGTGTTTATAGACCAGCTAGGGTTCATCAAGGTTTTAACGGACTAGTAGGGTCGGTTGAAAACCAGTATGAAGGCGATATAGATACTGGTCACTTGATGCGCTGGTTAATCAGAACCACTGTAGCACTTGATGTACCCATTTTAACCGGCACTGCAGTTAACCATTTGCAAGAAAAAGCCAATGGTATAGTTATAGAAACAGACAAAGGAGCCTTTAGCGCTGAAAAAGTGGTGGTCGCTACCAATGGTTTTGCTTCGCAGCTGCTGCCCCTTCCTGAGGTGTTGCCAGCCAGAGCACAAGTGATTGTTACCAATGTGCTCCAAAAAGTCCCCTTTACAGGTACCTTCCATTTCGATGAAGGGTATTACTACTTTAGGGAAATAGAGGGTAGGGTTTTATTTGGCGGGGGAAGAAATCTAGATATTAAAGGTGAAACAACGTTTGAGCGAGGAATCACTGAGCAGATTCAAGCTCAATTGGAACTGTTGCTAAAGGAAATGATACTTCCAGGTATCGATTTCACAATTGAACAACGTTGGTCGGGAACCATGGGAGTCGGTCGTGTTAAAAAACCGATCATTAAACAGTTTTCAGAACGACTTGTTGGAGCCGTGAGAATGGGTGGTATGGGTGTTGCAATCGGCGCAAAAGTGGCAGAAAAATCCGTCTCCTTACTTTAAAAACATCGCCTTTCACTCAGTCAAAATGCTATTTCACCCAAAAAATACAATATTTCACTCATTCATGATGAAAATTTTGTAACTGATTATCAAGCACTTGGTTATAAATGAAGCGTTATTTGATAAACTGACGTAACCCGGCGGCCATTTTGCTGTTATAATATGAAAAGCGCACCGGCTTATGGATTTTAACCCTCAGTACCACCACACAGGCCATCAACTCCAGGAAGAGTTGACCTGGATTGAGGCTGCCAAGGTAAACCCGGAGCGATTTGCTCCGCTTTACAATAAATACTACAGGCAGATCTTCAATTACATCTATCAACGGATGGATAGTAAGGAGTCGGCATTCGATATTACCAGTCAAGTGTTTTTAAAGGCGCTGACTAATTTGCCGAAATACGAATACAGAGGTGTTCCATTTGCTAGTTGGCTCTATCGCATTGCCCATAACGAAGTAATGCAATTGTTTAGAAGCAATAAAGACCGTCGCGCTATCAATTGTGATGTTAGTGATCTTCGGCATTTATGTGAAGAAACCGAGACCAATTTTTACGATGACTATATTCCTCAACTCAAGGCGGCTATTGAATCGCTTAAAGAAGAAGAACTTCATTTAGTGGAAATGCGGTATTTCGAGAAAAGGTCTTTTAAAGAAATCGCCGACATCCTAACAATTACTGAAGTTAATGCTAAAGTGCGTATGCACAGAATTATTGAAAAACTCAAAAAAACGCTGAGTAAAACTAAAGTGGTATGAAACCCAAATTCAACATCAACCGGCCGCCTGTATCTGACGACGAAATTGCTAAAAATCAAAATTTTGAAGCGCTGGTTGAACAGTTTAAAAAACAAAGTATCAAAAAAGCGCAGGGAGACGAAAGCTGGCGTCCCAAAAAATGGATTCAATACACAGCCGTTATCGCTGGTATTACCGTCATCTGCACCGTTACTTTACTTTCATTACAACAAAATTCAACAAAAACCGAAGCCACGAATGATAAAAAAACTACTCCTTTAACTACAACTCCCTCAACCCGTAAAATTACGCCCGTTACCTCCAAGGCAAATGTGCCATATGCTTCTTATAAAGTAAACGCATCAAAAGGGGGCACAATTAAACACGAACGCACAACGATAAAAGTACCCGCCAACTGTTTTAAAAACACCAAAGGAGAACTGATAACTGGTGACGTGAAAATTGAATACCGCGAATTCAAAAACATTGCTGAAGTTGTTGCCGCTGGCATACCAATGAAGTACGATAGTGCTGGCACAATTTACCATCTCGAAAGTGCAGGCATGTTTGAAATTCAAGGGTCTCAAAATGGACAACCTATTCAAATTGCCGAAAATAAAATAATTGAGGTTTCTCTTCCTACCAAACCTCACAACGCTTCTTTTAATCAATACCTTCTTGATACAGTAGCAGGAAATTGGCTTTATTTGAAGAAGGATGTGTCTGAACAACCCAACCCGAATGTTATTGCCACTAACCCGTCTCAGAATTCGGAGTCAAGGATTAACCTCCTTGAAAGGGAAATAAAAACCATTATTCCCCATAAAATAGATAGTTTACAAAAGAACTGCGACCAACGAATTGCGCAATTACCTAAACCAATCAAACCAAAAGCTCCCCCTGTCTCAACAAAGGGACGGCCAACTTTTGACCTAGATATCAACGAAAAAGACTTTCCAGAACTAGCAGCATTTAAAAATGTAGTTTTTGAGGTTTTACCTGAAAATAAAAACTACTCTCCCGCCCTGCATGAGGTAGAATGGAATAATGTAACTATTTCAGAAGGCCCCGTAAAGGGCCAAAATTACTGGTTGCATCTCAGTACTCCAGTAAGAAAAGTTTCGTTAATCGTCATTCCTGTTTTAAGTGGTAACGACCTGGAGCAAGCCCAGACTCAATTTAAAGAGAAACTTGATAAATACGAAACCCTTCTTGAAAAAAGGAAGAACGATGAAACTAGAATGTTGGCAGAAATGGAAGCCAAACAAAAAGCCTACTATGCCGATTTAAAAAAGAAAGAGGATGAATTGAGAAAAGAAATTGCTCAAAGACAGGAAATCGCACGAAAAGAGTTCCTGGCCGCCCAAAATAGTATCAACTCAAGTAACCAATTGACCAGCTTTTTCGCTGTTAAGCGCTTCGGTATCTACAATTCTGATTGTGCTCGTATTTACCCAAAAGGTGCTCAATTGGCAATTGAAACGCATGGATCAAATAATGAGAAAATTTATCCAACGGAAATAATGTTAATAGATCGTTCGCGTATGCAGGTTTTTCGTATCGAGGCTTCTAACGCTATTGGGTACGACCCTTCAAGAAACTATTCATTGTGTGCATTTTATAATGGTCGATTGTTTGTGTGTGATGAGGGGACTTTTCAAATGGCAGCCAAGTTGCAAAAAACTGCCTTACTTACTGAAAAACCGTTTGAATCATTCCCTGATTTAAGCAAGGCCCTTGGAATATGAAGTGGCGTTGGTCCATCTTGCTCCTACCCTTCCTCTTTGCATTTACTGCACCTAAGAAAATTATACCTCCAGGAACTGTATTGATTCAAAAAGGTTTATTTGCTGACCAAACCGAGGTAACAAATGCCTCATGGGTTGAATACCTGGTTGATTTGCAAGCTTGTTATGGCACAAGTTCTGAGACGTATAAGTTAGCCTTGCCCGATACCAGCGTGTGGAATGAGGTTAATTCGCTACTAACCTCAAAGTATTTGAGGCATCCGCTTTATAAGAACTACCCAGTTGTTGGGGTGTCGTATGAACAAGCGACTGCTTTCTGTAAATGGCGAACCGAACGCGTAAAAGCCTTTTACCGCCTACGTTACAAGGAAGAATGGAACATCGAATACCGCCTACCTACAGAACAGGAATGGGAAATGATGGCTACTTGGGAATCTTATCGGATTAATCAGAATACGGCAGAAAAAGCACAATTTAATTGCAAGGAAACATGCAAAACACCCCATACCATTCAAGTTAAGTTGTTCAGCAAAAGCCTTACCAAACAATACCAATTACTTGGAAATGTGGCGGAAATGGTTTTGGAAAAAAATAAAGCCAAAGGAGGCAGTTGGTTCCATACTGCAGAAGCCTGCCGAACCAGCCTTTCTCAATCCTATATAGTTCCGACTGCTTGGCTGGGTTTCAGATGTGTTTGCCTGGTTCATCCACAATAACCCGCAAATAGCTTATATTTGCAGGTATAAGTTATGTCACAATTAATCATCTTTCGACACGGTCAAAGTGTTTGGAATCTCGAAAACAAATTTACTGGTTGGGTCGATGTAGAACTCAGCGAAAAAGGTAATAGCGAAGCGTTAGCAGCTGGTGAAAAGATTAAAGGTTATCACTTTGATTATGCATATGCTTCAAATTTGAAAAGGGCACAAAACACTTTACAATTGGCACTTAATGCTGCCGGTCACCCTCCAATAACGCCAATATTTAACCTCGCTTTAAATGAACGAATGTATGGCGATCTACAAGGGTTAAACAAGGAAGATACGGCAAAAAAGTATGGTGATGAACAAGTAAAAATATGGCGCCGGAGTTATGACATCGCACCACCGAATGGTGAAAGTTTAAAAGATACTGCGGCCCGCGTGATTCCCTACTTTGAAACAGAAATTGCCCCCAAACTTAAAGTTGGTAAAAATGTGGTTATTGCCGCTCATGGCAACAGCTTGAGAGCCTTAATTATGTATTTAGAAAAATTGACACCAGCTCAAATTCTTGAATTCGAAATTGGCACAGCTCAACCGCGCCTTTATGATCTTACTCCTGAACTCGAAATTAAATCAGTCCGTAATCTGTAATCATGAACACCTTCTTGAGTGATAAAAGCAAAGTAATTGCTGTTGATTTTGATGGAACCATTGTCGAACATAAGTTTCCTGAAATCGGCAAAGAAATGCTTTTTGCTTTCGCTACTTTGAAAGCGTTGCAACAAAAGGGTCATAAACTGATACTGTGGACTATTCGAACTGGCCCCTTATTGAACGAGGCTGTGGAGTATTGTCGAAAAAATGGGGTTGAATTTTACGCTGTAAATAAAAACTATCCTGAGGAAGTACTCGATGAAAACATTTCCAGAAAATTAAATGCAGATATTTTTATTGATGATAGAAATGTTGGAGGTTTTCACGGATGGAGCGATGTTTGGAGTACCTTACACCCTGAAGGTGGTGAGTTTTCTCATCAGTTACGCAATCCTGAAGCGCATCAAAATTTTAAAAAGAATGAAGGAGGAATCCTTAAAAAACTATTCGGTAATAAATGATATTCATAAAAACGCGTGAAGAGATTGAATTGATGCGTGAATCAGCACTCATGGTCTCAAGAACATTGGCTCTAATTGCTAAAGAAATTAAACCTGGTGTTGTACCAAAACAACTTGATAAGTTAGCAGAAACGTTTATTCGTGATAATGGTGGTCTTCCTGCATTTAAAGGTTATAAAGGACCTCGTGGAGTTCCAGATTTTCCTGCTACACTCTGTATTTCAGTTAATGAAGCCGTTGTGCATGGTATTCCCGGAAACAAACCGCTTGTAGAAGGTGACATTATTTCTGTTGATTGTGGGGTAAAGAAAAATGGCTTTTATGGTGACCACGCTTACACCTTTGGCGTTGGCGCAATCAGTGCTGAAAAACAGCAATTAATCGACGTTACTAAAGCCTCGCTGTACAAAGGCATCGAACAAATGGTGAGCGGTAACCGTATTGGTGATATTTCGTATGCAATTCAACAATACGCTGAATCACACGGCTACGGGGTGGTACGTGAACTTGTTGGTCATGGCCTTGGCAAAAACATGCACGAAGATCCTGAAGTTCCAAACTTTGGAAAAAGAGGCGATGGACCGAAATTGCGAGAAGGAATGGTGCTTGCAATTGAACCAATGATTAATATGGGAACTAAGAATGTACGTGGACTAGAAGATGGTTGGACTATTGTGACAGCCGACGGAAAGCCAAGTGCGCACTTTGAACACGATGTGGCAATAGTAAACGGCCAACCTGAAATACTCAGCTCCTACGCGCTTATCGAAGAAGCTTTAGCTACTATTAATTAATTTCTCAATCGCACCCGGTCGAAAAATAAATTTCAGTGAACTGAGACAACTGGTTCAACGACGTGAAAACAGAAGACTTTCTCTGTTGAACAGGTTGATGCTTTGGTTGCACTATGGACTCATTGTTTCACTCATCCTGTCTATTTCTGCGAAATACATCTCGCCTACTCTTTTTTGGATACCCGCCTTCTTTGGATTGGCCTTCCCGTTCTTATTCATTGCCAATCTTCTCCTTCTTCTTTTTTGGATAGCGCAGTTTAAACCTGTATTTATGATAGGCGCCGCTGCGTGTTTAACCGGTATACCTAATGCTTTGCGATATGTACAATTTAGCCGCCCTGATACAACAACTACTCAACCAATCAAGGTAACCAGTTACAACTGCATGTTGTTTGACTTATACAATTGGACGCACAATAATGAAAGGCGAGCGAGTATATTGAACAACCTTTCTGAAATTGCTCCAGATATTTTGTGCTTGCAAGAATTCTACACTTCTGAAGAAAAAGGTGACTATGACAATGTGGATACGGTAACAAAATTACTTCGACTTCCCTATCATCATGTTGAATATACAACAACATTGCGTGAATCTGACCATTGGGGTATTGCGACATTTAGCAGGTATCCAATAATAAATAAAGGAAGAATTGTATTTCACACGAAATCTAACAACATCTGTATTTACAGTGATATTGTTATCAATAAGGACACGGTAAGGATCTACAATATACACCTACAAAGCATTAGTTTCAGTAAAAAGGACAATCAATTTCTTGAAGAAATAGCTTCTGATCACCAAGTAAATGATCGCATGTCTGGAAGTAAAAACATTTTGAAACGACTTAAACGAGCGTTTATCAAACGGTCTGAACAAGTAGAAATGATAGCAACCCACATGAAAATGTGCCGTTACAGGATTATTCTTTGTGGCGATTTTAACGATACGGCGTCCTCGTTCGCTTATGAGCGGCTTTCTGAAAACTTGCAGGATGCATTTATTAGTAAGGGAAATGGATTTGGTAGGACTTATAATGGCAAGTGGCCACAGTTCCGTATCGATTACATTTTATACGATCAACGCATTTCCTGCATTAACTACAAACGGAGCAAGGAAACCTTTACCGATCATTATCCAATTACAGCTTATTTTACCAACATGGGTTGGTAAATCGCCTTAGGTTTTAATACATTTACCTCATAAAACATAGCTTATGAAAAAATTACTATTATTCTTGACCGCCATTGCTTTTCTCTCATCGTGCAGTAGCCATTTTTCAATCACAAAACGCCGATATAATAAAGGATTTTATATCGCATCGGCGCATAAAAACCATTCAACAACTCAACCCAAATCTGACAATAAAGCACTACCAACCCCTTCTGATGAAAAAGTTGAAACAGTTGTAGTTAAGGCAGAGGTCAAAAAGCCAACAGCAACAGTTGTGGCGCCAGTTCAAATTACTCCAGCTCCTGTAATAGCGGCAATAGAACCTCAAGTGTCGAAACCGAGTGTAGCTGCTAAGTCTACTGTAAACCCCGAAAATTATAGTAAATCTGCTTCAATTGACTTGCCAAAATCTAAAGTCATCACCCACAGCCAAAACCAGCAATCTGCAGCCGATACAAATACCATCTTGTTAGTCATTCTTGCGATTCTTATCCCTTGTTTGGCTGTATTCTTGAAAGATGATAAAATCAGCTTGTTGTTCTGGATTACTCTGGCCTTGCAAATTCTACTTGTAACTTGGATTATAGCCATGATCCTTGCTATTCTTCACATCATGGACAAATTGTGATTCTTCTCAACTTGAGTATTTTTAACAAATCACTATAAATCAAATCGTTATATTTGTCTTAATAATCAAAAACAAACCATGAAAAAACTTCTCATTTTAGCTGCTTTCGCTGGTCTTTTCAGCACAGCTGCTGTTGCTGGTACTTACGGTGATGACAAAGACGCCAAGAAAAAAGAATGCAAAAAGTCTGAAAAGTCTTGCGCTGGTGAAAAATCAGCTTGCTCTAAAGATGCTGCTGGTTCTTGTTGCAAGAAAAAAGCTGAATCAAAAGGCCAAACTAAAGCTGAGGCAAAAACAGCAGAAAAGAAATCATAATCTACTCGCGTTTACGCAAGAAAGGCTATCTAAACAGATAGCCTTTTTTTATTTTCTTAATGGCATCCTGGTCTGTGGAACAATTGACAAAGAATCCACTGCCCCAACCCGCCATTTATAATAACCTACTATGCCAACCATGGCAGCATTGTCGGTACAATAGTCAAACTTAGGCACATAGGTTTTAATCCCAATCCTCTGCCCTAAAGCTGTCACTTCCTTACGTAGATAACTATTGGCTGAAACACCTCCTGCAAGTGCAAAATGTCCAATTCCAGTAGCTTTTATTACTTTCTCGGCATTCTTCAATAGAACTTTCACCAAGTGAGCTTGATAAGAAGCGCAGATATCATTCAAATTGGCCTGAATAAATCCAGATTGTTCTCTTTCTCTATCACGCAAAAAATAGAGAAATGAGGTTTTTATTCCACTAAAACTATAGTCATAACCACTAACCTGAGTGCTAGCAAACTTAAAACGACTTGTATCTCCCAATTGAGCTAAACGATCAATCTCAGGTCCTCCCGGATATGGCAAACCTAACAATTTGGCGGCCTTGTCAAAAGCTTCTCCCACAGCATCATCGATGGTCTCACCCAGAATTTTAAAGTCAGTGGCTTCATTCACTTGAATTAGTTGTGTATGACCACCACTTACTGTTAAACAAATAAAAGGAAATGGCGGTTTTTCGGGACCAGCATCATCAATCAAATGCGCTAAAACGTGACCTTCCATGTGATTCACTCCAATTAAGGGAATAGCAAGCGCTGCGGCCAATGACTTTGCAAACGATATCCCCACCAACAAGCTGCCACTCAATCCAGGGCCTTGAGTAACCGCTATAGCCCCCAAATCTGCTATCTCAACACCAGCCTTATTCAATGCGGCTTGAACAACGGGTAAAATATTCTTTTGATGATCTCGACTCGCTAATTCAGGCACAACACCGCCAAACTCCCGATGAACTTGTTGAGATGCAACCACATTACTCAGCACTTGATGAGCAAGCAATATGGCACAAGATGTATCATCACAACTACTTTCAATGGCTAGTATAGGTTTGTTGAAATTTTGCATTTTTTACCCCTGTAATGCCCGCTAATAAAGGTATATTTACCAAAAGGAACGGGTGCGCAAAATTACCGGAATAATTCTAAAAAGCACCGGAATTCTTCTGATTGTCCTCTTTTTACTGACAATCGTTGCCTATTTTGGCATAAGAAGTTATACGGTGCAGACTTGGCTTGGACATAAAGCCGCGAATTACCTGTCTACAGAACTCAAAACAACTGTTGAAATTGACGCCATTCAGCTTAACTTTTTTACAGGTGGGTCAATAAAAGGCATACTGCTTAAAGACCTTCAAAAAGACACCTTGTTTTTTGGTAATCTCAACATCAGCTTATCGAATTTCGATTACAAGAAACAGACACTTTCAATTGACAAACTCGAACTTATTAATGGTAACATTACTATTAAAAAATCGAAAGATGATACAACGCTCAATTATGCTTTTCTGTTGGATTATTTTTCAAGTAACGACGAAAAGGATACTACCAGCAACAACTGGAAGATTCAATATGGCCAATTCGTCTTCAATAACGTTTCATTTCACTATCACCCAAATCTAAAAAGGGAATTGCCGACCAACATGGTCGATTTTGGATCTATTGACCTAACTGAATTAAACGGATCAATTGATAGTCTGTCAATTAAAAGTGATAGCCTCTGTTTAAGAACTAAACAACTTGCCTTTCATGAAAACTCCGGCTTTCGCTTAATGAATTTAACAACGACGGCTACTATTTCTCCTTCTGGCATTTTTTGTAAGGATTTAATACTTGTTACACCTTTCTCGAAGATTAAAGGGACTATTGGCTTTCAAACCAATGATTGGAGTGATTATGGTGATTTTGTTAACGCTGTTCAATTAAAGTCTAAATTGCTCGATAGCACATCTGTTAATGCAAAAGACATTGCCTACTTTGTTAAAGAGCTTCAAGGTCTAGATAAGCAAGTTGCAATAAGTGGAAACATACGCGGATCTATTAGTGACCTGCGCCTGAAAGACTTGAATATTAGGATTGACAAACACACCCAATTCAAAGGTAACATCGACATCTCTGGCTTACCAGATATTGAAACTGCCTATATCCATTTCAGTGCTAAACGATTCGCTACTGCTTATGATGACCTTGTTAAATTTCCCACCTATCCATTCTCTAACCAGCAAACTATCTCTATTCCCACTGAACTAGCCAAACTTGGTGTGGTTGCTTATTCGGGAAAATTTGATGGGTTTATCACCGATTTTACAACCTACGGCACCATAACAACGGCATTGGGGAACTTGTCAACGCAATTAAGTATTAGACCAGGAAAAGCCAATGAAATAAGCTATCATGGAAAATTTCAAACCGACCACTTTAACTTAGGAAAACTAGTTGAAACGGCTGACCTAAATGACCTTAGCATGAACTGCGAACTGAATGGCAGTGGTTTAACCCTCAATTCAATCAATGCAAAAATAGACGCGAACATATTAGGCGCTACTTTCAATAAATACCATTATGAGGAAATAAAAATGAACGGTAAGGTTCAAGACCGTGTATTCAATGGCTTTATTATTTCTCGTGACCCTAATGCTGACTTTGATTTTAACGGTACCATCAACTTCGCTAAAGAGTCGCCGGAAGCAGATTTCATAGCTACTATTAACCGTTTACAGTTAAGCGAACTCAACTTCACCAATAAGGCAGACAGTGGAGCACTATCCACCCAAATGCTTATTAACATGCATGGAACTACGCTTGATAATCTTACTGGACAAATTCACTTTGACGGAACAGAATACCGCACTAAGACTCGAAAATTCAAACTCAACACCTTTAATATTCAAGCAGATCAATCTAGAACCGATAAACGCATAAGATTGTCGTCTGAATACATTAATGCTTTTGTAAGAGGAAAGTTCAATTTATCAACTCTAAAACCAGCATTTGAAAGTTTACTCTACAGTTATTATCCCACCTATTTTAAAAAGCCGGAAAAAAACACCATTTATAGAGACTCATTAATGATGCAAATTTCAATTAAGAAATTTAACACCATTCGAGACTTATTCCTGCCAGACCTAATGATGAGTCCAGGCACTCTCATTGAGGGTACATTTGATGCTTTTCAAAACAAGCTCAATCTGCAATTCATGAGTTCTCTGGCTGAATATAAAACCTTCAAATGCCATGATCTCTTGCTAATTCTCAATGAAAACAAACACATCGTTCTTGCCGAAGCCTCAGGTAGGTCTATTACGGTTGCAGATAGCCTAGAGTTTAAAAATTTCAACCTTGTACTCAATTCAGAAGACACCAAATCGGGATACATGTTAGACTGGGATAACTTAAGTGCTCCAGCAAATAAAGGATCGATTCAAGGAACATTACAATTCGATTCTGAGCGGATAGAAATTGTCAATGAAAAACTAAATATCGTTACACGAGATAGTCTTTGGAGGCAAGAGGCTTCGGCAAAAATGACACTTTATAACCTTGGTGTTTTAGAAATACAACCCTTCAAAATAACCAATAACCAGCAGTGGCTGGGTGTTTCAGGAAAGTTTTCATCGAATCCATTAGATACTTTAAACATTTCAATAGGACAGTTGCAACTTCACCAATTTAACCCAGCGTTGCATAATTTTTCGATTAAATTAAACGGGGTGTTGAATGCCAACGTAAAATTAGCCCACGAAGAAGACCATCTTACCATTGATGGTAATTTGAGCATTGCTAATTTTGTAGCTAACGAAAATGTAATAGGTGCACTTGAGGTAAACACCTCGTACAACCCCGCACATAACCAACTTCGAATGGCTGGTTACACTTCATTAGGTTTAAAAGACCCTGAAGGGAACCAAATAAAAAATCTTGATTTTGTAGGCTTCTATCATTTCGACAAAAAAGAGGATCCGATTGACATCAACATCATTGCGAATCCTGCCAATATCCGCTTGCTCAATCCCCTCTTAGAAGGTATTCTCACCATTAAAAATGGGTTCGTAAAAGGAAAAGGAAAAATTCATGGTTCACCTGAGAACATCAAAATAGATGGCAATTTTACCCTGTTTAATACAGAAGTCAAAGTTGATTATACCAATGTTTCGTATGAAATTACTGGAGGAATCGAGGTAATGCCAGATCAAATCCGATTCTCTGATTTATTGATGCGCGAAAAAGGATCTAGAAGTGTCCCGCATGGTACTATTAATGGTAACATATTCCATACGAATTTCACCAAAATGCAAATTGACTATGATGTGACGTACAAAAACATGCTCGTAATGAATACCACTGAGAAAGAAAATTCAACTTTCTACGGTAAAATATACAGTACTGGTAACATGGGTATATATGGTTTTCTGAATGACTTACACATGGTCATTACTGATACGACGACAGGTAGTTCTAAATTTTATATGCCCTTAGATGGTCCAGCACAAGTAGATGAAAATGATTTTATCCATTTTGTTGTAAAAGATACTTCCAATTTGAAAAAAGAAAGTGATATAACAGGGTTCGATCTTACCCTAAATTTATACGCTACACCTTCGGCTACGGCTCATATTATACTAGACAAACGCACAGGCGATCAATTAACCGCGAATGGGCGCGGTATGCTTAATTTGCATATTAATACATTTGGGAAGTTTGAAATGTATGGCGATTATGTTTTAAGTGGCGGTGATTATGTATTTACTCTTGAAAATGTTATTCGTAAAAAATTTGAAATCGAACCTGGCAGCCGAATTGGCTGGAGCGGTAACCCTATGAATGCGGATATTGATGTTATTACCACCTATAAACAAAGGGTCTCCGTTGCACCACTCATAAATAATGGCTCATCTGGCGATAAAAGTAGAACACCTGTAGACTGCCAACTTTTAATAAGCGGTAAGCTATTCTCTCCTGCAATTCGCTTTAAAATTGATTTCCCGAACCTTGATGCGAATACAAAGGCTTCAATTGATAATGTACTTAGTGATGAGGCTGAACTGAATCGTCAGGTGTTTTCTTTTTTATTGTTCCGCTCCTTCATCTCACCATTGATATACAACGTCAACGGTGGTGGCGTTACAGCTGGTGTGGCCGCTGCCTCTACCGGAAGTGAACTTTTAAGTAACCGCGTGAGCGAATTTTTAAACACCTATGTGGGTAACTTAACAGGGTTGCGCGATTTGCAATTAGGGCTGAATTACAAGGCCGGTTCTGGTGTAAATAATTCTGATGCAGTAGACTTAGCCCTTAGCAAACAATTTCTAAACAACAAAATTTCAGTAGATGGCAATATCGGCGTAAACAGTAATAAAAACCAAGGTACTGGTACCTTAATAGGGGACGTTAATATTGATTATAAACTTTCAGAAGATGGGCGCTACCGGCTCAAGGGATTTAATAGAACCAATGATGTAACTCAATTAGCTGTTGCAGGTGGACCATACACCCAGGGGATTGGATTTTTTTACCGAACAGAATTTGAAAGTGTAAACCAATTGTTTAGTCGATTCAGAAAAAAACCTACGAATTAACAATCTCTGTTTCTTGATCTGCGAACTCTTCCTTACTACTCTTAACTAGTCCTTTTCCAATAAAAATAAGGGCAACTATCATAAAAACATGGGCAATGTCTTTATAATTAAACCACTCATGTAGCGAAAACTTGCTGAGATGAACGCCAACTGAAATAAAACTTGTACTTATTCCTGCTGCAACGTATCCACTTCCCGTGTAATCCATTTTCATGGCTCTTAAATGCACCCATAAGGCGAACATTAATACCAAGCCTGCATGGGCTGTAATAATGGCAAATTGATTGGTATACGCTACCCAAATTAAAACCAGAGAAAACCAACTAATAGCTATTCGTTTGACCCAATAATTGGCTTTACCCTCTGTTTGCACATACAATTGATAACTACCTAGCAAACAATAATAGGCAGATACCAGACTAAATAGATGACAGGCAGCAATTATCAATTTAAGAAATACGGTCCCAAATTGTTCATGAATGGCATGTGCTAATCCACCCAATAAACTGCTAATTCCAAGCATAAGGATAAAATTGCTCTTTCTCCTGTTATACTCTCCTGTCGTTTTTCTAAGCTTCAGATAGAACCAAATTCCAATTAGAAATAAAATGGAATTGGTCAGTAAAACCAATGGTTCAAATATGTGTATACCCGCAAAGGTAATGTAGGTGTTATCAAAATTCACAGCACCCAAATCTACAATTAATGCTGAAAAGTTTATACATCTTCCGTTTTTTCTGTTTCTCCGCTATCCTTTTTAAAAATTCCTGTTAATTTACCTGTTAGCTGTTTCACTTTTTCGTACTGTTCATCCAAGCCTACGCTAATTTCTGCTGAAAGAGGGTCAGTAACTAACCGTGCTAATTCAGGGTAAAAAACAATAAAGCTGGTTAATTCGTGTTGCTTCTGAAGCTTCTTGGGCAATTCATCAATGTGATAGTTATAACTAATGGTTTGTGGTCGACCACACAAGAAAATAAACAAATCATCACTATTCACATTGGATATGGGTTCACCGCTCTCAATAGTTTGTAGCTCGTTATAAATAAAATGAGTTCTTCTAGAATCACCACTAATTTTAGCAAATGCCTGAAGGGTTGAACCGGCTCCATAAACCACTACTTCATTCCCAATTTGCCTTGCTATCTGATTTATTTTACTAGAGGCTCTGTTAAACCCTGATTCCAATTCAGCATTTAATGTTAGGACCACAATTACGCGACGAAAGGTTGTTACCGGTTGAACAATCTTAACAACCAATAAGCTTTGTCTGGATTTCTGCAGCAGATTGGAGGCAATATTTCCAAATAATCCTGCTCCTTGCTGAGCCTTATAGGTAATCAAAACATCGGTAACATTATAGGCTTTTGCAGTCCGAACAATCCCGTCGACTATGCTCAAATCGACTTTTTTTAACACCTCGACCTTCATGCCTCCACTTGCAATTTGATCTGCCACCCCTTCTACAACCTTTTTAATCTGCTGTATCTTTATATCAGCCTCAGCATTGTCTTCCACAATACTCAATGGATACAAGGGCTCTGGTGATTTCTGATCCTTTAGCATCAAGGCTAAGTCTATTAAACGCTGAATGTTTTCAGGGTTACTTACTGGAATTAAGATGCGTTCAACTTTGTCTGAAGATTTTTTGATAACGTCTTTCTCGGCAACTGCTAACTTACGTGCCGCTCGTTCGGTTACAAAGGATGAGATTAAACAAGAAATTAATATAAGAAGAACAGTGGCGTTAACTACTTGTTCTGTAAATAAACCAATTTCGAAACCAGTTTTAATAATTGCTAATGTTGCCGCAGCGTGCGATACACTCAAACCAAAGAGGAGATTTCTTTCGTTGACATTGTATTTGGAAATTAGAGCAGTTAACCAAGCAGCAATGTACTTCGTAAATACACCTACTAAAGTGAGTATACCTGCAAATATCAATGCGGCATATCCATCAAAAAACAACCGAACATTAACCAACATGCCTGCACTAATCAGGAAAAATGGAATAAATAAGGTGTTGCCAATAAATACAATCCGATTCATCAGAATGCCAGTATGAGGTATGACGCGGTTTAATCCAAGTCCAGCTAAAAATGCCCCTATGATAGGTTCTACACCAGCTAGTTGTGACAAATAGCCTGAAATAAAAACGACGGCTAAAACAAACACGTAATGCGATCCTCCTTGCCCTTCTACATTCCTAAAAAACCAACGGCTTACTCGTGGCAAGATATAAAGGGTCGAAAAAACTAATAAACTAATTGACACAACGATTTTCAACCAAAAAAAGCCATCTGCACCGCCAGTACTCAATTTGGTAATTACGCCTAATAAAATAAGGACAGCTGAATCGGTGATGATCGTTCCGCCAAATGCTACTTGAACGGCTCTATTTTTTACTACGCCCATGTTGCTTACTATTGGGTAGCTCAACAGGGTGTGGGTACTAAACATACTGGCCAATAGCAATGCTGGCCAGAAACTCAAATGAAATCCTTCAAAACAAACAACAAATCCAATGGCCAATGGCACACTAAATGTTAACACGCCAAATAACAGACTTTTGTTTCTGTTTTCCCGAAATTCATGCATGTCAATTTCCAAACCTGCAAGAAACATAATATACAACAACCCAGTCTTACTTAACAACTCGAAACTTTCTACGCCTTGAATCAAGTGGAGTCCACCGGGCCCAATTATAATACCAGCAATAATGAGCCCAATTATTCCCGGAATATTCAATCGCCTGAATATAAGTGGAGCGAATAAAATTATAAGTAAGGTAATGGAGAGAATAAGTACTGGATTATCCAATGGAATTTTTATTCCGGTATAGGCCGTAAAATGCGCTTTCAGCTGATTGAAAATGTCCATACCTACTTTCTTCCGGACTTCTTCAAAAGGTAACGGCTCCGCGTACCGCGAAAAATTTGACGCAAAGGGCCTGCGTAAACCTGATAACGGAGGCCACCAGTAATACAAACATCCATGATGTTGAGCTTTTTTGATTCGGTAAACCCTGTACGCATTTTATAATCCAAAAAAAGACTGAATCTGTCAAAGCAACGTTCGTATCCTACTCCTGTATTTAATCCAATCCAACGGTTTACAACCACTGAATTGGCTGGGTAAAGCAACGACAAATTCATGAAATCTTGTGTGCCTGTAAAATACCCAGAGAAGACATTGTAACTTATTCCAAATTGAGGATAAAAAAAAGCGTCCCCTTCCTTAACCTTGAACATTAATTGCATGTTCGATTCAACGCTATATGCTTTTATATCTAGCCAAGTAGGGGCAATATTGATGCTTTTATAACGGGTGTACTCAACAGCGTATCGAAATTGACTTGGACCATAAAAAAGTGCACTCGTTTGAAGGCCGATGGCATCATTTTGCTCCTTTACATTACGATTAAGATAAAGCACACTTTTACTAGCTCCAGCACCTAAATTGACTGTGTAATCTTTTGAGGTAGGTATGGTTTTAAAGCGTTTTGCCTTTTTTTTGTGACTTTGCGCCAAGACCATGTTACTCAACAACATAAACACAATTATTACCAGGCGGGTCATATACAAATATAGTAATTCGAGGACTTGATTGTGGTTAACTACTGATCTTTTTCATAAGTGGTCAAAAAATTGTTAACCCAAACAATAACGCGGCGGGTTATACGTACATTTGAAACAATGTTAAAGCGTTATTTATACACCCTTCTCACCCTCTTTACCTTATCAGCGGTTGCGCAGAACCCATCGGCTAAATCAACAGAGCCAATTTATGTGCAATATTCTGGAGTGGTCCTTGATCAAGATAGCCTCAGCCCTATTCCATTTGTATCAATTCTGATAAAAGGAACTAGGAGAGGTACTGTTTCTGATTTGTATGGGTTCTTCACCATAGTGCTCTCCCCTGGTGATGAAATGGAATTTTCTTCTGTTACACACAAACACAGGTCCTACAGAGTACCCGATACGCTAAAACAACGGTACCACTATGCCATTCAACTTTTAGCACGAGATACGGTTGCCTTGGCTGAAATTGAGGTATTTCCTTGGCCTACTAAAGAAGAATTCAGAAAAGCATTCCTCGCCCTTGACACAAAAGATACAGATGCTGACAGAGCCGATAAAAACCTTTATAGAAATGATCTTTCCTACCTCGAAAGGACTCAACCTAATAGTCCAAGCGAATCCTATAAATACGCAATGCAGGCTTATTATACGAAAGTGTACACAGCTGGACAGTCGCCTCAAAATACGTTATTAAACCCAATAGCTTGGGCTAAATTCATAGATGATTGGCGTAAGGGAAAATTCAAACAACAGAAAAAGAAGGGGTAATTAATCAACCTTGCGCTCTTTTGTTCCCATGCGTCGTTGTGTCTTCTTAAATTGACGCTTAAACCGTTTCTTCGCCTTTTTTGCCACTCGCTCATTTTCACGTTGCATCTTGGTGGCTGGCCTGTTTTTTTTCTTCTTATCTAAGTAAGGATTAAAGGACATTCTTTTCGAACGCCATTTTCGCCACATTCTGCGCGTTTTTCTACCTTCTGCGCCTGGATCTTGACCATAATACTCGAGTGGTAATCCAAACATAAAACATACTAAGAGCAGCCTAATCCAATGTCTCATACCCAAAATTAATTATCCTACCGAACTGTTGATCAATGTTTCACGATATTTTTCCAATATGGTTGATTTAGAAATAAACCCCTTGTAAACACCACCATAAACAACTGGAAGATTCCATAAATGGGTCTGATCAAATAGCTTCATGGCTGTTTGAATGTCGTCTTTTTCTGTTAAAATAATTGCTGCTGGGTGCACCAAATCCTTGACCTTTACTTTGTCGTACAGCTCCTGCTTAAACATAATTTCACGAATGTCATCAATTGTTATTAGTCCTTTAAGATGACCCTCTCGATCAAGTACAGGAAAAATATTCCTCCGAGAACTCGAAACAATTTTCACCATTTCCCTTAGGTAGGAATCATACGCCACTTCAGAAAAATCTGTTTCCAAAAACCCCTTCAATCGAATATTACTTAGCAGGTAACTATCTGTGTCTGTTGCTACGATTTGCTCCTTCTCCGCTAGTTTCTTGTAATCTATACTCAATGGCATAAAGTATCGCGCAACACCAAAACTTATGGCAGAAACAATCATCAACGGAATTATTAACTCGTAACCGCCAGTTATTTCTGCAATTAGAAATATACCCGTTAAAGGCGCATGAAACACCCCACTTAAAAGACCAGCCATCGCCACCAAAGTGAAATTTGCAACAGGAAGCGCAACAATGCCAGTAAGAGATATAAATTCACTAAATAAGTAGCCGAGTAACGCACCGCTAAACAACGATGGTGCAAAATTGCCGCCATTGCCACCCCCACCTAAAGTCATACCTGTTGCAAATGGTTTTAGAAGAATAATAAACAAAATGGCAAGCAGAAAAATAGGCCTACTTATTCCCTTTCCTAGCAATGAGTTTTGCATTATTAACAATGGCGATTCTCCTGCCAACGTCTTAATGCTGTGATACCCTTCACCAAACAAAGGTGGGAATAGTAGTATGAGAAAAAATAAGCCGATACCCGCTAAGATGGCTTTCATGACCGTGCTGTTTATTTTTTTAAACCAATTTTCAGTTAATAAAAAAGCCTTTGAATAGTATACAGAGGCCAAACCACAAAGGACTCCCATTAAAGTGTAAAATATGGTGTTATTGTAATTAAATGGTTCACGAAGACTGAAATGCAATAAAATATCTTCATGTAAAATCATTTTAGAACTCAATGCACCTGCCGCTGAAGCAATAAGTAATGGCACAAAAGCGGTGATATTTGCTTCGACTAATAAAACTTCCAAAGCGAATAAAACACCAGCAATTGGAGTATTAAAGGCCCCAGCTATGCCTGCTGCTGCACCACATGCCAAAAGTAAGGTTCGCTCTCTATAGGTTAAACGTAGTACTCTTCCAACGTTCGACCCAATAGCTGAACCAGTTGTAACAATGGGCGATTCAAGGCCTGAGGACCCACCAAAGCCAACTGTAATTCCACTGCTAATAATATGACTATAGACCTGATCAGCTGGGAGATAACTTGACTTCCGCGCAATTGCATGTAAAATATTAGCCAAACCCCTACCCAATTTGTTTCGATTCAAGTAAATCACATAGAGTGAGCAGAGACTAATACCAATAAAGGGCAAACCAGCAACAAGAAATTGATAGTTTTCTGATATCAATACTGTTTTGGTTTCTATAAAATGTACAAAGGACTTTAGGGCAACAGCTGCCAAACCAGCTATTTGACCAACAATAAAGGCACTAAATAGAACAAATTGACGGGGATTCAACTTATTCCGAAGCCAACTAGTCAATGGGTTCTGAACCAATAAAATATTGAACCTACTTAACACTTAGGCTAATTTACACTTTAGATCGAACTAATTCTAGAAATACTGCACTTACTTCTCTAACGCCAAATGGAAGTGGACTAAACGATCAATGGGCGTTTTAATGATTGTTCCAACTTTCATATTATATCTGTGCGCTGCATCAACTAAAAATTCCTTGAATACGAAGCCAACAGATCCAACACAATTGAACGAGTAATTTGAGTATTCAGGATACTTACTAACCAGGTACTTAAAAAAATCGTCGAAAGACGAAGTAATGATTTCCTTGATGTACGGATGCTCCAGATGATCGCCCGCAAACTTTGAAAAGGACGCTAGAAATCGATTGGGTAATGGCTTAAAATACAAGTGCTCATACATATCGGCATTCGTATAGCCAAAAGCTGAATCAAAAGGTCCAATGAGATCAGTGGGAAGGGTTTTCCTCATAAAATCTCTTACAAGCTTTCTACCTATGTAACTACCGCTACCTTCATCACCAATCAAGTAACCCAAACTATCCACATTGTGGGTTATTACATTTCCATTATAAATACAGGTATTGGCTCCCGTTCCAAGTATGGCTGCAAATCCAGTCGAATTTCCAAGTAATGCCCTAGCTGCCGCCAATAAATCATGGTTTACTTCTATTCTTGCCCCACTAAAAACACGAGATAATGCCTTGTGCACCACCATCCGTTTTTCATCTGAAGAACAGCCTGCTCCATAAAAATAAACTTCCGTAATATCTCCCTCACCCAATGCCTCAAGAAGGTTAGCTTCAATAGACTGAACAATTCCATCTTCATTAATAAAAAAAGGATTGTATCCAATGGTGCTGAATCTTGCTACCTCTTCCTGATGACATAAGACCCAGTCGGTTTTGGTTGAACCGCTATCCGCTATTAGTTTCATAGTAGAGGCGAAATTACTTGTTGCACCGCCAAATCAATTCATAGTATTTCCACTGAATTACAAGTTTTATCAACATCCTTCTGATTTCATAGCCAGTATTTTGTGCTTTCAAAAATGCAAATGCATCACTTGTTATTTGTACGCCGACTTATATATAAACTGAGTTCTATCATTGCATTATCTTTATAAAACCCTTACCTTAGGCTTATGGATTTAAGTCACGAAACAATGATGCACTTGCTCGTTAGAGTAATACTTGGCACCCTCTTTCTGTTTCAAGGATATGATAAATTATTCAATGTCAAAGTAGCTGGTGTGACCGATTATTTTAGAGATGAAATGCGGAATAGAAATGTTCCTAGTTTTGTATTATCTGCTGCTGCTTGGTTTACTTCTCTGGCTGAGTTTATTGGAGGATTATTAATTATTGTGGGATGGATGAAAACCTATGCCCTCTATCTTCTGGGGTTCGATTTGATAGTGGTAAGCTTGGCCTTTAGCATGCTTAAACCTATGTGGGATATGAACATGGTATTTCCAAGGTTAGTTCTTTTACTCATTGCATTGTATCTGCCTGAAAGTTCCGACCTGCTCAGCATCGACCACCTACTCCACTCATAAGTATCAGTAACCATGCTGCTCGTTCTGGTATTTGTCGCTGGTTATCTGTTCATTGCTCTTGAGGCTATTACAAAAATTAATAAGGCGGGAATAGCGCTTTTAATGGCCGCCATAATGTGGAGTTTGGCCATGCAAAGTGATCCATCGACTGCAAAAAACGCCTTGTCTGAATCATTGTCTTCGGCCTCCGAAATCTTGTTCTTCCTTCTCGGTGCCATGACCATCGTTGAACTCATCGATGCCCACAATGGGTTTGATGTTGTTACTCGATTTATGAAGTACAACCAAAAAAAAACACTTGCTTGGTTGGTCGCCCTCTTGGCATTTTTCCTTTCTTCCATACTCGATAATCTAACCACTACCATTGTTATGGTAACGATTATTCGAAAAATCATACCTGACAAAAATGACCGTCAATTACTCGCAGGATTAACAGTAATCGCTTCCAATGCCGGAGGCGCGTGGTCTCCTATTGGCGATGTAACAACCACTATGCTTTGGATAGGTGGACAAATAACTCCGCTAGGCGTAATTTTACACGTTATCATTCCTTCCTTGATCTGCCTATTAATTCCCACTTTTTTCATCGCACGCTCAATGAAGGGCACAATTCGTTCATTTGAACCTATTAAATTGGCTCCAGAAAATATTACGCGCCAAAAAACCGTGCTTATCTCAGGTATTCTGGTTTTGTTCCTAGTACCAATGATTAAGCAAGTTGCTTCCTTACCTCCCTATATGGGCATGCTAAGCGGTCTAGGCTTTATGTGGGTGCTATTAGAATGGCTCGACCGCAAAAAAGAGTCTGAAGAAAAATCACGTTTCACCGTCGAACGTGCGCTGCAACGAATTGATACACCTTCTATCTTGTTTTTTCTCGGCATCTTACTCAGTATAGGGGCTCTTGAACTTCATGGAACCTTGCATCTAATCGCAAATAAACTTAATACACTGCTTCCAAACGATGAGGCGCTAGTAATGAGTTTAGGCTTTTTATCCGCCATTTTAGATAACGTACCCTTGGTTGCCGCTGTTCAAGCTATGTTCACTATTGAACAATGGCCTGCCGACGCTTATCAATGGCATTTACTGGCCTATGCCTCAGGTACTGGTGGGTCAATACTGGTAATTGGTTCAGCAGCTGGTGTTGCTGCAATGGGACTAGAAGATTTAAATTTTGGATGGTACCTTAAAAAAATAAGCCTGCCAGCAATTTTAGGCTTCCTGGCAGGCTTCATTTACTTTCTGCTCTTTTGAAGACTTATCGGTAAAAAATCCACTTACCTAGTTCTTTCCAGTTGACCTTCTTTCCATACATTAAAATTCCAGTTCTGTAAATCCTTGCAGCCAAAAGCGTAGTGCCAAAAAAAGTAGCGTAGAGGGTAACTAATGAAACAACTATTTGCCAAATAGGCACACCTGTACCACTTGAAACACGTGCCATCATAACTATTGGTGAAGTAAAAGGTATAAGTGATGCCCAAAATACGGTACTCGAATCTGGATCCATAACCGTTTTCAAGGCAATCATATAGCCCAATGTCAATGGCAACATAACTGGGGTGATGAATTGCTGCGAATCGGCCTCAGAATCTACTGCACTACCAATTGCTGCCATAATCGAACTATAAAAAAGATAGCCTCCAATAAAAAACAAGACAAAGCAGACAATAACTTGTACAAAGTCGATTTTCTCAAATTTCTTCAGCATATCAAATACCTCTCGCTGTTCTTCAAATTTTTCCAGTTGACTTAAGTCAATATTCGTCCCGTGCTTTTTAACATATTCTTGCTGGTCCTTAAAAATTTGGTACTTAGCATTGGCATCCTTCAATAAAAAGAGCGAAACCAAACTAATCAAGACGGTGGTAATTATTCCCATGATTACAAACTGAATAATGCCCAACAAGGCTACCCCTATAATTTTACCCATCATCAATTCAAATGGCCGTACTGATGATACAATCACTTCCACAATTCTGCTGGTCTTTTCTTCCATCACACTTCTGAAAACCATCATGCCATATAACAATACAAACACAAACATCAAGGCCCCTATCATAAATCCAACAAACCCAAGATCACCTGTATCCTGCACATTGCCTGCATCATCAACTTTTTGAATGATAAATTTTACACTGGTTTTTGAATTATGGATGATATCCGGGTCGATATTGTTAGAGCGTAATTTGTATTCATAGAGTACCTTCTCCATGCTCGTTTTAAGCCATGTCTGAAAACCAGCTCCCGGCGACTTTTGATAAACTAATTTAACCGCGCCAGCTCCCCCTTCTAAAATAGTAGGCGAAATCCAGAGCAAACAGGTATAACCCTTGTCTATAAATTCCGCTTGGGCCTTGCTCAGTTCTTGCTTGCTAAATGTAATTGATACGTCGTCCTTACCGCTAAATGTTTCTTTAAACAATCCCGATTCATCTAGAACTAATAAATTCTGTTCCTTATCATCCGACTGCATCAGCTTTATCATAACAGCAAAAAAACCAGCCATCAAAATAGGCGCTAATACGGTCATTATGATAAACGTTTTGTTCGTCAACCTAGATTTGAGTTCACGCCAAATAATTAATTTGATCTTATTCATTCTGTCAAATTTGAAGTTGTTGATAATTCAGATTCCGCACTCACTTTAGAGATGAAAATTTCATTCATCGATGGAATTATTTCATTAAACGAATGGACTTCACAAACAGGTAATACAAGACGTAATAATTGACTTCCTGTTACACCCGGCGCAGCCTTCAATTCGAAGTGATACACCTCGTCTTCTTGTTCTTTCTTAGTTATTTCAGCAGCAGTCCACAAGGCATTCGTAAAACCGAGCACTTGACCACTAAAACTAATTTTAAATCGATTACTTCGAAATTGCTTTCGTATGTCTTTTACCGATCCGTCTAATATCTTCTCCGACTTGTTCAATAAGGCAATGTGATCACATAATTCTTCCACACTCCCCATATTGTGTGTACTAAGAATAATTGTGGAGCCAGCCTTGCTCAAAGCCAATATCTCATTACGAATTAATTGAGCATTCACAGGATCAAATCCACTAAAGGGTTCATCGAGAATTAATAATTCTGGTTCATGCAAAACGGTAACAATAAATTGAACCTTTTGCTGCATCCCCTTACTCAATTCTTCAACCTTCTTTTTCCACCAAGTTTGCATTTCAAACTTTTCGAACCACATTTTTGTTCGACGCTTCGCTTCAGCGTTGGATAGCCCTTTTAATTGCCCCAAATACACCACCTGCTCCCCCACCGGCATTTTTCTATATAATCCGCGTTCCTCGGGTAAGTAGCCTATTTTGTTGACATGTTCAGGCTTTAACAATTCACCCTTAAATCGAACTTCTCCCGTATCAGGACCTGTGATTTGGTTAATAATTCGAATCAACGAGGTTTTACCGGCACCATTCGGCCCTAACAACCCAAAAACGGATTGTGGCTTAACCTCAAGCGAAACCTGATTCAAGGCCACATGATTGCTGTAGCGCTTCGATACGTTGTTTACTGAAATGATATTCATGCTCAACAAAAATAACGGAATTCAACTTAGAACAAAAAATAGATGGATAACCGGATAATTGACGGTAACAACGGTTATTCTACATCAGTAACCCCACCTGTTACAACAAATTTCATCGTTTCAGCCGGATTGGATGCAAGGGGTTTAACGTGGGCTGTGGGCACAATAACCAACCGTCCAGATAACGAATAGGATAAAGGCAGATACACCGATACCATATCTTTTAACCCAAACTGAGTCAAATCATCGTTGGTAATAAAACCAACTTGGTGCAAATTAGCAGTGGGTTCAATCAACACGAGAACCGGCCGATTGAACTTGCGCTTATTCCCCATAAAAGCGTTAGTAAAATCTTTAATCGGGGTATAAATGTGCCTGATAAATGGCGCATTCTCTAGCTTCTCTTCAAAATAACTAAATACATGTTTGAATATATAAGAGGAAGCAAGTAGACCAAGAAGAAAAATAAAAACAACAGTAAAAATCAGTCCCAATATGGTTTTTACAGCATCAACATCAGTAATTTTAATAAAGGAAAAAAGGCTTGAAAAAAAGTCAAACAATTTTACCAGTACATAGGCGGTAATAGTAAAGGGAATAAAAACGATAAGACCTTGAATAAAGATCCTCAAAAAATTACTCATGCTTTAAAAGAATTAATGCTTAAGCTTTGATTTAAAGACCTTCTCGAACTTTTCAACTTTTGGAGCAATAACCATGCGACAATACCCCTGCTCCCCATTCTGGTTAAAGTAATTGTTATGATAATCCTCTGCTGGATAAAACACCGAAAACTTCACTATTTCAGTAATAACGGGGTTCTCCCAAACGTGGGCGTCGTTTAATTTCTTCTTATAAGCTTCAGCCAATTCGCGCTGCTCCTCAGTATGATAAAAAATAGCTGATCGATATTGAGTACCTATGTCCGCGCCTTGACGGTTCATGGTGGTAGGGTCATGGGTCTGCCAGAAAACTTCCAACAATTCTTCAAATCGAATGATTTTAGAATCATAGGTAATTTGCAAAACCTCTGCATGACCTGTTAAACCTGTACACACCTCTTTGTAAGAGGGGTTTTTGACATGGCCACCACTGTAACCACTTTGTACCTTTTCAACCCCATTTAAACGTTGAAAAATCGCTTCTACGCACCAAAAGCATCCTGCTCCAAATGTTGCTGTATCCATTCCTGTTTGATTGTTTGTCACACGCTTACTTTTTTGAATCGCTTTTTGTTCATCGTCAGACTTGCCCATGCAAGCCAATCCAACCATCATGCATGCTAATAAAACAAAATATAAACTTTTTGTCTTCAAAATCACTGTCTATTTTGATTTTCAGGTAAGGGTGGTGCATTAGGGTCGGCAACTGGACGTGGTTTCTTTTTCTTTTTTTCCTTCTTAGGTTTCCCCCCTTTTTCCCTGCCTACCACATCAAAATACTTCTTCAGCTTATCTTTCTTGGTAATCTTAATGGTACCATCTAAATCCCATTCCACTTGGTCTAAAGCAATCATTACCGTTAGGTCTTCATCGTTAGTAGCCGAAGCATCCAACATAATCAACCTGACTTCAGTATCAGTAGAATCGGTATAAACCGAATCCTTGTTAATACGGTAACGTATCCATTTGTAACCAAATTTTTCTTCCAAATAACCTGAGTATAATTTCCCATCCTTAAATATCATTTCATCAGCAATTACCTTGCTAGATGCAACGCCATCCTTCACTTCTGTTAATGAAATATGGAATTCGCGTTTATGTAATGGATCCTTATCTGTAGTGAAAGAAAGGAGAATTAAAGCTAACATTGCAACGATTAAATTGCGGCTATTCTGTGGTGTAGACATGATGAGTTGTACAATTCTCTGTAAATTTAAACACTTTATGCAAATCTAATCGTTAAAGAAACTAACTATGGAACCGCTTGCAGAACGAATACGTCCTTTGTCGCTCGACGATTATATAGGCCAAGAACATATAATTGGCCAAGGATCTGCGCTTCGTAATGCAATTCATCAGAATTTATTGCCTTCTTTAATCTTATGGGGCCCCCCTGGCGTTGGAAAAACATCCTTAGCGCTTATTATCGCTTCAGTATTAAAGCGCCCTTTCTACATGCTTAGTGCTATTAATAGTGGCGTAAAAGATGTTCGCGAGGTTATCGAAAAAGCAGGTGAATCTAATCTCTTCAACCAAAATCGACCAGTCCTCTTTATCGATGAAATTCATCGTTTTAGCAAGGCACAACAAGATTCATTGCTTGGTGCTGTTGAAAAAGGAATTGTAACACTAATTGGTGCAACAACTGAAAATCCTTCCTTCGAAGTGATTTCAGCTCTTTTGTCCCGCTGCCAAATCTATGTCCTAAAGCCACTATCAGCCCCAGAACTGGTGAAATTACTTCACCATGCCATTAAGAATGACAAACAGCTTCTCACCAGAAATATTGAATTAAAAGAGCACGAGGCCCTTATCAGGATCAGTGGAGGTGATGCTCGTAAACTATTAAATGCATTAGAAATTACTGTAAATGCGTCATCGGGTGATTCCATTGTTATCACTAACGAATTGGTCCAACATACCATTCAACAAAACCTAGCGATTTATGATAAAAACGGTGAACAACACTACGACATCATCTCTGCATTTATCAAATCAATTAGGGGAAGTGACCCCAATGCGGCGGTATATTACCTAGCTCGTATGCTCCATGGTGGCGAAGATCCACTCTTTATTGCGCGTAGGCTGGTGATTTTAGCGAGTGAAGACATTGGAAATGCAAACCCGAATGCCCTACTTCTCGCCAATAATTGCTTTAATGCGGTTAATGTGATTGGTATGCCAGAAGGAAGAATTATTCTGAGCCAATGTGTGACCTATCTGGCCTCCAGTGCAAAAAGCAATGCCAGCTACATGGCTATTGAAAATGCATTTGAAGTTATTGAGAAGACGGGTGACCTGCCGGTGCCGATGCACTTAAGAAATGCCCCAACTAAACTAATGAAGGAGCTGGGGTATGGCGATGAATATGCGTATGCTCACCACTTCGATAATAATTTTGTGAACTTGGAATTCTTCCCTGAAAGCTTGGCGGGGACCACGCTCTACGAACCTGGAAACAACCCACGAGAAGCTGAATTACGACAATTCTTAAGGTTACGTTGGAAGGAAAAATACGGCTACTAAACTACCACTCCTCCTTCGATCCGGTTCCAGAATCGATCTTCATGGCCTCCTTGATAGCGGCAACTATAAGACCAGCATCACGAAGGGCTTCTCCTTTAATTTTTTTCCAAAGTATTTCAGGCATAATCTGACTACCACATTCAGGATAGGCTACATCAATACTGCCTCCAGTCGTTTTTCCACTTTTACTAATGTGACGAATATCACTAACAGTGTAACGGTACTTGCTATCCTTGCATTCAATCACAACTTTCATAGTCACTTTACCTGTATAATCAACCTGTGCATTTAATTCTTTGGGTTTAATTAAAAAGGAAATTGTGCACTCCGCCTTTCCGGAGGTAGAGGTTCCCCCAGAGATAACATAGGCTGGATTCTCCGACTTTATCCAATTTACTGCCCGTTTAAGCAATTCAGCAGAGGGTAAAGAGTCTGTGGTAACCACCTCTGTAAACTTGGTCTCTTGCTTCTTCTTCGCAAACTCATCGTGGGCTGGTGTCACCGTACCTTGCGAAAACAATGGCAACGTTCCAATGAACGAAATGATTATTAAGAGTCTCCTGAATAAATTAGACATGGGATGCTTTCAGTGTTTTAGTTTAATGTGGTATAAAAGTACACTTTTTTTAAAAAATTGAAGGAAATTGCTCTGGATGGGCTTCGTGCATAAGGGCATAAAGGCGCTCATATACGTCATCAACGGATGGCTTTGAAAAATAATCGCCATCGCTGCCATAAGCGGGACGGTGCTCCTTTGCTGTAATGGTAACTGGCACTGCATCGAGATAACGGAAGGCGTTTTGCTCTTCTACAATTTTTTGAACAATATATGCACTGGCACCACCCGGTACGTCTTCATCCAATACTACCAATCGACTGGTTTTCTTTATTGAATGCTGAATGGAATGGTGGATATCAAAAGGAAGCAAGGTTTGTAAATCAATTAACTCCACCGAAATTCCCTTTTCGTTTAAAAGTTTAATAGCATCCTGTGCCACTCGTACACAGCTACCATAAGTCACCAAGGTAATATCGCTTCCTTCTGCCAAAACTTCTGGTATACCCAAGGCCACTTTGTATTGACCAAAATTGGTTGGCTGCCGCTCTTTTAATCGGTATGCGTTTAGTGGCTCAATAACTAAGGCCGGCTCATCGGCTTCTAATAGGGTGTTATAAAAACCAGATGCCACTGTCATGTTCCTAGGAACACACACATTTATTCCACGACAAGCATGAACTATCATCCCCATCGGCGATCCACTATGCCAAACGCCCTCTAAACGATGACCTCGTGTGCGAATAATAACAGGCGCCTTTTGCTTGCCATTGGTACGCCACTGCACAGTGGCCAAATCGTCACTCATAAGCTGTAGGGCGTATAAGAGGTAATCGAGATACTGTATTTCTGCAATTGGCCGCAAGCCACGCATAGCCAAACCTATCGCTTGCCCCATAATAGTGGCCTCACGAATGCCGGTGTCAAATACACGGTGCTCACCGTACTTGGCCTGTAAACCCTCCAATCCTTGATTTACTCCTCCTATTTTTCCAGAATCTTCACCGAAAATCATGACCTCAGAATAACGAGATAGTATCGCATCAAAATTATCCCTGAGTATCTCCCTGCCATCAACTAATTTCTCATCTGCATATTCTACAACTTGTGAAGAAATATTAGCTGTTTTCTTGCTTGAATGCGAATACAAATGGTCTCCATATCGGGCTTTGTTGATTAACTGTTGCTCATCTAGCCATGCTAGCAGGCCTGCTCTCACTACCGATTCTGTACCTGCCGTGACTCTAAGTGCCTTTCTAACCAAGGTGTGTATGTCGCGGCGATTGGGTTCTTTTATTGCCAATAACTCGTTGATCGAATTTTGCAATTCTACCACGCCAAGTTCACTTACCATTGCCGCTGCTACTCGCGCTTCTTCTTTAATTGGTTCTATATATGCCTTCCAGGCAGCATTCTTGGCTTCCTTCACCGTTTCCTTGGCCATTTCTTCAATGGCGTCTAATTCTTCTTCCTTTGCTAAGGCGTTGGCAATAATCCAAAGGCGCATCTGACGTACACAATCGTATTCTGACTCCCATGCCAAACGTTCCTTACTTTTATAACGTTCGTGTGATCCACTCGTACTATGGCCTTGTGGTTGGGTGACTTCCTCTACATGCACCAATACCGGTACATGTTCGTCCCTACAAACTTTAACCGCTTTTTCATAGGTTTCACACAAATGCGCATAATCCCAACCCTTGGTCTTTACGATTTCATACCCACGCTCCTCTTCACGTCGCTGGAAACCACTTAAAATTTCACTTATGCTTTCCTTAGTGGTTTGGTATTTTTTAGGAACAGATATTCCGTGTCCGTCATCCCATACGCTTATCATCATCGGCACCTGCAAAACACCAGCGGCATTTATGGTTTCCCAAAATAATCCTTCACTGGTTGATGCATCACCGATTGTTCCAAAAGCCACCTCATTACCGTTGTTACTGTACTCAGTAAAGGGCGCACGGTGTAAATCCTTATTAATCCGATAAAAGTGAGAGGCATAAGCCAATCCTAATAAACGGGGCATTTGTCCCGCAGTTGGTGAAATATCACTACTGCTGTTTTTTTGGTTAACAAGTGATTTGAAACTACCATCATTATTTAGGCTATGTGTCGCAAAATGCCCCCCCATTTGTCGGCCCCCACTCATCGGATCGGCTTCTAAATCAGCATGACCATATAAACCAGCGAACCATTGCTGAAGAGTTAAGGCGCCAATGGCGAACATAAAGGTTTGATCTCGATAATAGCCACTTCTGAAATCACCGTTCTTGAAAACCTTACTCATGGCAACTTGCGCTACTTCCTTCCCATCACCGAAAATGCCAAATTTGGCTTTACCAGTAAGGACCTCCTTCCTGCCTAATAAACTAGCTTGTCTACTCTCGTTGACTAACTTGTAATCGGCCAACACAATCTCCCTGAACTGCTCAAAACTTAAAGCCCCTGTGGCTGGTTGTTTTTCCTCTTGTCCCATAAGTAATTCCTTTCAACAAATATAAGTGAATGCCATCAATGAGTGAAATTAATGTGGTCAAAAACCAATGTTTTTCTAGGGAAAAACGCCTATCCAATCATGGAGCGATTTCTGAAAAATTGGGGCATGGCTGCTCCTTTAAAATTGCAACAGCTAGTACCGTAGAATTGCTCAATTGGGATGAAAGTAGTTCAATTACCTGCTAAAATTCAAAATTTAACAGCTATAGAAGTGCACCGTCATTTCTACTAAGCTACTTGGCTTTCGACAGCCTCCCTTTTTCAAACAATTATGGTGTTTTTATGGGTAGGACTCGCCTTTTCAACTTTCTTGAATCATTAATATGCAACTAAGGCAATTTTAATAATTGACTCATTGAATCACCTTATGGGATTAAACTTTATTGACTACTTTTAAGGGTTTATGAAAAAGAAATTTCTTGTCGCTGCCTGCATATTAACTTTCTCAACGCTATTTAGCCAATTACCTTGCAATACCGATAATGTGATGCAGAATTGGTTTAAACAACATCCAGAAATGGTGCAGGATTATCAGTTACATCGGCAGCAGATGATTCAACTGGATCAACAATTTGCACCTCAATCCTATCAGCAAACCTCTGCTTTAGCTACATCCTTTACAATTCCAATTGTTTTCCATATTCTTCATTTGGGTGGAGGAGAAAACATCAGTGATGCTCAAGTGCAAGATGCCGTAAGGATTTTAAATGAAGATTATAACGCCAACAATGCCGACACAGCCTCCGTTGTTTATGATTTTAAAAATTTAATTGGCAATACGCAGGTTCATTTTCAACTGGCTACAAAGGACCCGAATGGCAATTGCACAAACGGTATCGTTAGACATTACGATACCAATACCGATTGGCCGATGGTTGATTTCTCAACCTATAAATACACATGGAACCCCAATCGCTACTTGAATATATATGTCGTTCGAACAATTTCAGGGGGACAAGCGGCTGGTTACACCTTCTTGCCAGGAAGTGGCATCCCACAGGTTGGCGATGCGATTGTTATTTTACATAATTATGTTGGAAGTATTGGATCTGGAAATTATGGACTCGCAAGGGCTTTAACCCATGAGGTGGGCCACTGGTTTGACTTAGAACATACTTGGGGTTCAACCAACCAACCGGGTGTGTCGTGCGGAGATGATGGGGTTTTTGATACGCCTTATACGATGGGACATGCATCTTGCAATCTAGGACATGGCAATATCTGCAACCCCCAGGTGCAAGAAAACATTCAAAACTATATGGAATACGCCTACTGTTCAAGAATGTTTACCATAGGCCAATCTTTCAAAATGCAACAATGCTTGAATGGTGTTATAAATGGCCGTAATAATTTATGGTCTAATGCTAATCTTATTGCTACTGGTATTACTAACCCAGGAACGGGCTGTAATACACAAATAGCGGCTATTGCCTCTTCTTACACGATATGTGCGGGCAATTCCTTATCCTTAAAATCATTTACCTGGAATGCGGCACCTACTAGTATAAACTGGTCGGCGAGTAACGGTGCCATTTTCACCTCGCCAAATGCACCTTCATCCTACGTTTCTTTTTCCCAGGCTGGTATTGCAACCGTAGCTTGCACAGCTCAGGGACCAGTTGGTCCTGTTACCGAAACATTCACTGTAGTTGTGAAAAGCGGAACTGCCAATTATACCAATGCCAACACAGAACCGTTCGAGTTTTTTAATCTTCCCTTCTTTTGGAATACCTATAATTTTTCAACGACCGCTTATGATTGGGAAATTACTGGTGATGGTAAGTACTCCGGAATCAATTGCATCATGGCACCTGGAGAAAAACTTGCACCGAACGCAACTGTAGTGCTCGAATCACCGTCGTACGATTTCCTTAATAATCCTGGGGCTAGCTTCAGTTTTTGGTTTTCGTATGCAAGGGCATCTGCTTCGCATAACGACCGCTTCAAAGTACAAGCAAGCAAAGATTGTGGTGGATCTTGGTCTGACATTTGGCTGCCTGCCATCTCAACTGTTGCAAACCTTAGTGGTGGAATTAAATCTGGCACCTTCTCACCTATGCCATATGAATGGAGCAAGTATGTGCTCACGAATCATCCAGCATTTATCCCATTTCTGACAGAACCCAATGTGCACATCCGTTTCGTATTTATTGAAGATGAGAATGGCATTGGCTATGGTAACCGATTTTATCTCGATGAGGTTAATTTCAGTTCAGTTACCGGTATCGGTGAAAACCTATTACTAAAAGGATTAACGATTGTCCCTAACCCGTCTGATGGGAACTATAAAGTGAATGTCTACGCCCGTGAGTCGGCCGTTTCTGATTGGAATTTGTTCGACGTCTGTGGTAAAAAAGTGGCTGGTGGTAACTACGTACTATCTGGTGGCGCCAATTCACTCGATTTTAATAACCAGCTACCCGCTGGCATTTACATTTTTCAGCTAGAAGTGAATGGTCAATCAATTCAACAAAAACTAATCATCCAATAGTTGAATGGTTGAAAAAACCGTAAGCCTACATTTAAGCTACCGAGGTATTAAAACAGGCTAATAGAAGGTTAATAGCAATTAATCAACAAGGCTATAATCTACCTGTAAAAGTCTTTAAGCGCTCAGTTAAAGTACAAGCAAAAAAAAAGCTATCTCAATGAGATAGCTTTTAATGTTTATGGAAGTCGGCTTATGCGTTGGTCTCTTCAGCAGCCGGAGCTTCTGATGAACCTTCAACTGCACCTTCAGCAGGAACTTCAGATGCACGAGCAGCGATTTTAGCAGCACGTGCGTCTTTCACTGCAGTTTCTGCCTTCATGCGGTCAGCCATCTTTTTGTCATGTGCCGATTTCAAATTACTTGTTTTACCAGTAATTTTTGAGCCTTTTTCTTCAAGCCATTTGCTGAATTTTTGCTCAACTTGTGCTTCAGTCAATGCACCTTTCTTTACACCCTCAAGAAGGTGTTTCTTCAGCATTACGCCTTTGTAAGAAAGAATTGCACGACATGTGTCGGTTGGCTGTGCGCCATTCATCAACCAATTGAGTGTGGACTCAAAGTTGATGTCAATTGTTGCTGGATTAGTTGTCGGATTGTAAACACCTAGTTTCTCAATGAATTTTCCATCGCGTGGTGCACGACCATCCGCAACTACTACATGAAAGAAAGCAGCGTCTTTCTTGCCATGTCTTTGTAGTCTGATCTTAACTGCCATTTTACATTGGTTTTTAGAGGGCGCAAATATACGTATTATTTTGATTTCCAACAACAAAATTCGCGTCATACCACCGTTGGGATTTATCCCTTAAATTTGCGCCACCAAACTTTCTAACATGCAACTTAAAGAAAGGGGAATCATCCTTATTCCAGTCGATTTTTCTAAACAATCCTTAACGGCGATTCGCCAATCCTACAACCTTGCGCGATATACGCACTCTAAACTGGTTCTGCTCCACGCCTACTCCCGCTCTGGTGAAGAGGCTGAAGAGGCACTATTGAAACTATCCAAGCAAACAGAAGCGGAAAGTGGGGTGCCTACTGAATTCATGAATCAGCAGGGTGATATTTATGAATTAACCGACGCTATTGCCGAAAAAATCAAGGCTACTTTGATAATTGCTGGCCTCGAAAGCCACATGCGTTTTAGAAATATTATTGGTCAAAGTGCCTCTAAATTGATACGGGTGGCCCCCTGTCCTGTTATTACAATCCGTGGTGCCGAAAATCACGATGGTATCGAAAATATTTTACTCCCCCTCGATTTGTCGCCAGAAAGCCGAGAAAAGGTGGATGTGGCTATTCAATTTGCTAAATACTTCCATGCAAGTATTCGTATTCTTGGCCTTTTTGACCCCAATGATACTGATTACGAGAACCAAATTCTAACTTATTGCTTCCAAGTAAAACAGTTTATAAAAAGCAAACAAATTGCCTGCTCCAATAAATCGGTTGCTACTAAGGACGTGGCAGCAACTGTTGTAGATTATGCTCACAAAATCGAGGCCGACCTTATCATGATTATGAATAAACCGGGCTTGAATGTCACTGAGTTCTTTACAGGAACAGATGCACAAAAAATTGTTGATCAAAGTCCGATTCCTGTTATGACCATCCAACCGATGCAACGTGAAAGTCTCACGCATTTTAACACTGGTTACTAACCCTGAATTTTTTGGTAACGGGTGGTACCCGATGGATCAAGAATAGCCAGCAATTCCATAACCTTGTTTTTTTCTTCGGGAGTGGCTGACTTAAAAATGTTAATGATCTCATCACGCTTAGCATTAAAGAAAACCATCATAACATACGATCCAACACGAGATTGTGCAACCGGTTTAAGTAACTCTAATGCTTTATAAACTTCTGCTCTGCCATCTTCAGGCTTTTGATACATAATATCCAAGCCGTTCATGCAATAAGCATACATACAGTCTCTAATGCCCTTGTAGGCTGGTTGCAACGTGTTTTCAATAACCCAATAACGGTTTTTTTGACCAGAGGCGTTGCTCGACCACGCATTTTCACGGGTAATTTGGGCTTGATTCACAATCTCCTGCGCTTTCTTCCAATAAACAGTGCCTCCCAATGGGGAAAAGGAGTCGTAATCGGTAGCCAACACAACATAAGCATAATAGGCCAAAACCGAGGTAATATTATTTTGGAAGGTGTTAATGTTAAATTCTAACTGCGTAAACTGCTGGTACTTGAACGAAAACTCATCGTCCTCAATATTTACAATCTGACTATAATAACTGCTCTTGAAAACGGGCCGCCTTGCTGTAACTTGTATCGAGCCTTGATAATCGTCGGTACCGGATGCTGATTTTATGATAATTAATATTGAACACTCTATGCGTTCTTGTGGACCAAAGTTATCATTGGTCCATTTAGTATTGTTCATGAACTCGAAAATGGACTTTTGCATTTGATCAAAAATCTGCTTATTCGCCGTTCCTTGAATTTGCTCAGTATTAATGTTGACTTGACAGCTGAGTTCCTGGGCATCTAAACCAAAACTCAACACACAAATCAATAAAATGGCTGAAAGGATTCTCATTTCTTTTGTTCGCGAAATTCTAAAATATACCAAAGTAGATCTTGTGCTACTTCTTGTTTATGCTTCAACTCAAATTTAGTGATTTTATTGCCGGGGGCTACAAAGTACACTTGATTGGTATCGTATCCAAATCCAGCACCTGCATTTCCTGCTTCGTTTGCAACAATTAAATCAGCGTTCTTGGCTGCTAACTTATGGAAGGCATTTTCTAAGGTGTTCTCTGTTTCCAAGGCAAATCCAACTAAAAATTGATTGGATTTTCTTTCCCCCAAGGTCTTCAAAATATCCGAATTGCGTGTTAACTGAAGACTTAATTCCTCTTCCTTCTTTTTAATCTTATGGGTACTGGCATTTGTTGGCCGATAATCAGCCACAGCGGCACTGCAGATAACTATCTCCGCTTGTTCGAATGCATCCAACATCTGCCTTTTCATTTCCTCAGCAGTTTCAACGGTATAGACGGTGATACCTTTTTCTGGTCTTAAATGTGTTGGCCCTAATACCATTGTGACCTCTGCCCCAGCCTCATAAAATGCATTGGCAATAGCAATCCCCATCTTACCTGTACTTCTGTTTCCAATAAAACGAACCGGGTCAATAGCCTCGTAAGTTGGACCAGCATTAACCAACACGCGCACATTTTTAAAGGGTAAGTTGGCTGTAAAATAATTATCAATCCATTCAAAAATGGCCTCTGGTTCTGCCATCCGGCCCTCGCCGACCAACCCACTTGCCAATTCACCCGAGGTTGCTGGAATAATAGAAATGCCTTGGTTGTTTATCGCATCTAGGTTGAACTTGACCGTTGAATGTCTATACATCTCCAGGTCCATGGCCGGTGCAACCACTATTTTACATCGGGCACTCAGCCAGGTGGCTAAAAGGAGGTTATCGCAAGCCCCTAGACTCATTTTAGCCAACGTATTGGCAGTTAATGGGGCAATAACCATTAATTCAGCCCATTCCGCTAATTCAACGTGGTTGTTCCACTGGCGGCGTTCATCAAAAAAGTCAGATAATACTGGGTTTTTACAAAGCACCGAAAGCGTTTCCTTGGTAACAAATTGTTGAGCATCAGGTGTCATTACGACCTTCACCTCAGCCCCAGATTTCACTAATAATCTCACTAAGAAAGGTATTTTGTAGGCCGCAATGCCTGCAGTAACACCTATCAAAATTCGCTTATTTTTTAAATGGCTCATAAAGAAAAAAGGCAGTAAACCACAAGTTTACTGCCAATTTCACAAATTCATTAGTTATTATTTAGGCTCCTTAGAAGGATTTCTGTAATACACTTTGTCATCTAAGAACTCTTGAATAGCGATTAATGCTGGCTTTGGTAGGCGCTCGTACTGTTTCGAAATTTCAATTTGCTCACGATTTTCAAACACTTCTTCGAGGTTATCGGTATGGGTGTTGAACTCCTGTAATTTACCAGCAAGTTCCTCTTTCAATTCAGTACCAACCTGATTGGCGCGCTTGCTCATTATGGCAACAGCTTCGTAAATATTGCCGGTTGGTCCGTCAAATCTGCGAATATCACGTGTATTGATGCTTTGGTCGGCGTTTGTTTTTCTGAAATCCATGAGTTTATAGCTTTTCCTTTAAACGAATGCAGTTATTGTAAATGTTTTCTGCGCGGCTAAGATACGAACTTTTAGGGTATAAGGACGCAAATTTTACATAATTTTCAATCGCAGCCTCAATTCGCTCTTTTTTCTTAGATGGGTAACTATTCAACGCCAAAGAATAATAAGAGTCAATAATTAACCAATACATCTCTTCAATATAGGCACTCATTGGGTATTCCTTAACGAAATTTATTCCAGCAACTGCTGCCGCTTTGTAATCGTATATTTTATGGTATTGTTTAATGATTTCGTACTCTTTTCGCTCTATTTTGGCGCGTAAAACATCAATCATCACATTACAGGTATCTACCCTGCTACTCTGAGGGTAAAGGTCAATAAAGGACTGAAACTCTTTTATAGCGTTCTTTGAATAGGTCTGATCCAATGAATAATTTGGGGAATTGAGGTAGTAACAGTAAGCGTTCATGTAGTAACATTCCTCGGTGTGCTCACTGGTTGGGTACTGGCGCGCAAAATTCTTGAAATGATACTGACTTAGAATGGCATCCCCAATTTTAAATTCAGCCCAAGCGTAACGGTAATATATCCGCTCCGATTTGTCAGTTCCTCTAAAAATCGGAATCAGTTCTTCATACAATTCAGCTGCCCGGGCGTATACCTTGGTGTCGTAATATTCGTCAGCTCGCTTGAGCTTATAATCGTAGTCGGTGCTCTTCATTAACTTATTGTAATCGTCGCATGAAGCAACCATTAACGATAAGAAGAGAGAATATAAAATGTACTTTTTCAGACCGGCAAAATTAACGCTTTTCGCTTAATCCGTCTCAATTAGGCGAAAAATACCCTAGTGGGTATGTACTACCTTTAACGCTTTTAACCCGTTATTAGTATGTACTTGTAATAAATAGATGCCATCTGGTAAATTAGTCATCCGTACCGTTTCCTCTGTATTGGTAGCAACAAGGCGTTGAACCAAGGCCCCTGATGCAGAGTAAACTTCTATAGAATGACCTATGGTTACTCCTGAAACCACAACGAAATCGTTGGCTGGATTTGGAAAAATGGTCAGTTCATGCTGTGAATTATCAGAAATACCTGTGCAATCAACTACTCTAAGTGAAACAGATGAGCTGTTAATACAACTTGTTGTTGGATCGGTATACGTATAAACAGCGGTGGTTGTGCCTGCATTGATAGGGTTGTAAATACCTGCACTGTTTACTCCTACTCCACTGTATTTTCCACCTGTTGGTGATCCAGAAAGGGCTACAGTTTCACCTCCAGAGGTGCGTGTACACATAAAGGTCGATGTTGACGTAACAGCTACTTGTGGTAACGGTTTAACAACTACACTAATAACAGAATTGCTAGGCGGACAATTACCACTTGTACCAGTTATGCCGATGGTTTCTGTACCAGGTGCCCCACCTGTTAATCCAAGATTGGTATTAGTTGATCCGTTGGTCCAACTATAACTATCAGCACCACTTGCTGTAAGTGTATAACTCAATCCTGTACACACACTCGTTGGCCCGCTTACTGCCACAGTAGGCTGTGGGGTTACAACTACTGTAAATAACTTCGCACCAATACAGCCGCTTGGGTCAGCGCCCTGAACGGTATAAATGGTAGTAACACTCGGCGATACAATAACACTAGCAGCTGTAGTTGGCGGTGTTGTCCATGTATAAGTAGGGTTACCTGTTGCAGAAAGTGTGGTAGAAAAACCTGTACATATCACTGAATTTCCAGTTACTGTAATAGAAGGTGCAAATGAAGCTGAAACATTTATCTGTGCTGTGGCATCACTGACTATCGAAGGATATATACCAGTTGTGGCACTTGGTTTGTAAAACACAGCTAAAGAGGCAGTTTGCACGCCAGTAGTATTGAATAAAGCATTGCCTTGTTTGGCGTATAAAGTTGAGGTAGTTGATCCAGTGAAATTCCAACGGTAAATGGAATCAATTTGGCGGTTAGTAATTAAGGAGTTGGTAGAGGTTGACCAAGGTGACCAATAGCTATAAAACTTGTTGAAATTGAATTGTCTGTTATCTAATATAGCCTGAAAATTGGTGGTATTACTAAATGTGCCAAAGGAGTTGGTACAAAGGGTCGCTGAATTGGCAGTAGCACCAGCTGTATAGTTGATGGCTACGCGCGGAGCGACTATAAATTCATAGTCCGGTGCTGACCCACCAAAGGCAGTTGCTGTTAGCTGAAAATTGCCATTGATACGCATAACCCCCATGTTTTCACCGTACCGTTGATTGGAAGGCACTGTTGAGGTGGCGGCGCTCGCATTATTCATAAACAATCGCACAGTGTCGAGAGGTGACGAAGAGGCTACGCGAAACAAGACTGCAAATTTACCAGTAACGGTAACAGGATTTGTAAAGTTCGCTCCTATCCAGTCCCCAGAAGTTGAATTGGAAATGGTTGTAACTACTGAGTCAAGTGGTGGAAAGATGGGAAAATTAGATGAATTAACATTGCATACATAAAACTTCACGGGCACGCTCGCAGTTGGTGCAGATGCTTGTTTTATTACGATACCTTCTACACCAGTAATAGACACGTTGGCAGTGTTGTAAAAAATAGAGCCACAGTGTGAAATTGTGAAGGTCTGCGAAGGGTAAGGATTTGGTATTGTATAGAATAATAAGTTAGGACTGGTGGATTGATTGCCTGTCCAGTTATTTCTAAAAAAGTGTTTATTGTAGAAATAATGCAGGGTATCTGAGATACTAGCTGCTATATTTTGATTGGTACTTGGCGGAAAATTCCTGACCGGATTAACATTTGCAGGTGCTGCTAATTGTAAATTCTGTGCTTGTGTTAGCAACGAAACAAATAAAGCGATTGTAAAAAGTTTGGATTTCATACGACCAAGATTAATATTAAATAAATATAAGGAATCAAATGGTTAAATCCAAAAAAAAAGGCCTCCCTAATAGGGAGGCCTTTAAATTTATTGAGTAAGGTATTAATCTTGTTTAACCACTTTCAATGTTTTCACACTGTTACCACCGTCAGTTACACGAACCAAGTAGGTACCAGCAGGGAAAGCTGACAAGTCAATGGTGTGCGAATCACCAGTCGATTTTTCGTTCAATACAACTTGACCAATAGTGTTAAATACTGTGATAACGTTATTGGTGTTAAGACCAGTGATGGTAGTTGCTTTTGCAGTTGGGTTTGGATATAAACCTATTGCGTCAGCATTTTCAAGTTCATTAACGCCTACACACTTAGAAACTTTAACTTGTAAAACTGCAATGTTGGTAGCACAACCACCTACATTTCCAGTTACAGAGTAAGAAATAAATGCTGAAGTAGTTGAAGCTGCCAATGTAGGAGTAACAACAACAGTTGAAGCAGTATTTGAAGCAGATGGAACTGGTGATAACCATTGGAAGGTAGCTCCTGCAGGTCCTGATACTGTCAAAGTATTTTTCTCATTAACACACATTACCGAACGTGAAGAGGTTGAAGAGATATTCAAAGAGGTATTGGTAATGATACCTTTCAAAGAAAGATAACCATAATCAATTAACTGAGCAGAACCACCAGCAGCTGGAGTTACGTAGTATCCGTCGATGAATGTACCTGGATCTGCATAACCAACTGGGTAGAAACCACTTCCAACCATTCCAATACCAATAAGGTAAGGGGTTCCAGCAGTTAAAGCTTGGTAGCTGTTGCTAGGGAAATCGTAAGTATAATAAGTATCCATCATGTTTGCTGCGATGGTAATAGTGTTACCAGTTGCAATGATGTTACCTGAAGCATCTAACAATACAGGGTAAATTTGTTTACCAGAGTTAGCTGCATTAGCATAAGATGGAACAACACAAGAAACACCTGTTAATGAACAGTTTGCACTTGGTGTCCATTTATTAGAGAAAATGTAAGAGTTAGAACCTCCACCTAATGAACCAGCAGTAAAGTTGGAAGCTGCGATTGGCGCTACACGTCCAACTTCGCTACATGTTACTGATTGGGTTGCAGCAAAAGAGTTGTTTGCTGTATTTTGGTCAGCTGCTAACAATACACCTACAGTACTTAAACCAACTGCTGTTGGATTGTAAACAAATGATACTTGAGCAGTACCACCACCAGCAATTGATGGTATAGTTGCTGTTGTTAAAGTAACATTCGCTCCAACTGCTACCATTGAAGGAGTCACATTGGTCAATGAACCAATACTGTTATTACGGATAATAGCTGTTACAGTGTTAGTTGGGGCTAATTTAGACACATAACCCATTGACTGCATGTCAATTACAGATACCTCATTGGTTGCAGTATTAACTGCTGAGAAAGTAAATGAAGGGCGGAAATCGCCAAGGGTCATGGTTGGAGCTGGTGATACGCTTGAATACGCGCTAGCACAAAGGCTATTTCCAGTACCAATATTGCTCGCCGCATAAATTGCTTGAGCTGTTTGTGTATTTGAAGCCGGAGTGGTTTCATCATAAGCCCAAGCGACGTACATACCCATACCCATATTATAGGTATAAGTTGGAGTACATGGAAAGGTGTAGAAAGCAGCTGCTGTAGAGGTTGGAACAGTGAAGTTACCTGCGTAAACTTGAGTCATTCCAGAAAGTGCAGTTGCAAAAGTGGTGCTTTTAGTGTAAGAAGCATCATTGGTATTCTGTAACCATATGGTCCAAGTACCAGCAGCACTTGCTGGTGATGTGCCGGTTAAACGGTATACACCGACGTTATTAACTAAACTTCCTGTTAAAGCAGAAAGTTCAGACGCTTTAATAAGCGCCACACCACGAACAGTTTTGTGTTCAAATGTTCCGTTCGGAAGCCTGAAGCCGGTCTGTGCATTGAAGCCAGGTGCCAACACGTTGATGTTAGGCTGAGCAAACATCGAGCCAACCGTACCCACTGCAGCAAGAATTGCGAGAGTAATTTTTTTCATGTTAAGACGTAATTTGGTTTTTGTTTGTTTCAAAGATAAGGAAATCTTATCAAAGTTGGACAGAGTTAATTTCAATTTTTTAATTTCTGAGGTTATATGGCCATAAACGGGTTTAAATGGCGCACAAGCGTGCCAACAATACTTTATATTTGTCCAAAAACCCGACTAAATAGGAACCTTTTTGGCCGGAACTAATTAAAATCATGAAAAAACTACTCTTAAGCGCCGCCTTACTAGGCTCCTTGTTGTCGTTCGGACAACAACCCAAACGTCCCGATAATTGGTTTAATCTCGACCCTGCCACTGATAATGTGAATGGGGTTAGCACTGAAAAAAGCTACAAAGAACTTTTGAAGGACAAAAAATCGACAACCATTATTGTGGGTGTTATCGATAGCGGTGTCGACTATAACCACGAAGATTTAAAAGATGTAATGTGGACCAATCCAGGTGAAATTCCCGGTAATGGTATTGATGACGATAAAAACGGTTACATCGATGATATTCATGGATGGAATTTTATCGGAGGTAAGGATGGCAAAAACGTGAATGATGATAACCTCGAAATGACCCGTCTTATGCGTCAGCTAAAGCCTAAGTATGATGGCAAATCTGAAGCTGATTTCAAAACCAAGGAGGAAAAAGAACAATTAAAGTTCTATATCGCCTTGAAGGAGGACTATACAAATACTAAGTCCGAATACGAGAACTCACTCAATCAATTAAAGTACTTGTACGATGGTTTTGAAAAAATGATTGCTTCAATCAAAACCACTCAAAAAGTTGAAACCATCACCATTGCTTCAGTAGAAAATTTTAAGGCAGAAGGTAAGGACGAAACACGCATAAAAACGATCGCACTTAGCTTTCTCAAAGGGGCACCTGATCGCAAGATTGAAGACATTCTTACACAATTGAAAGATGGCATGGACCACTACAAAAGTTATGTGGATTATGGACTAAATATGGACTTTGATCCACGTTCAATTGTAGGTGATAATTACTTTGATTCGAGCGAACGTTTTTATGGTAATAACGATTGCAATGGACCAGATAGTTTTCACGGTACTCACGTTGCTGGAATTATTGCAGCTGCTCGTGGAAATGGTAAGGGCATGGACGGTGTTGCAGCTGATGTGCGCATCATGGCCATTCGCTGTGTACCTGCCGGAGATGAACGGGATAAAGATGTTGCAAACGCCATTCGTTATGCAGTTGACAACGGCGCCAGAATAATCAATATGAGCTTTGGTAAAAAATATAGCTGGGATAAAAAGGTTGTAGATGATGCTGTGAAATATGCTGAAAGTAAGGGAGTACTAATTGTACATGCAGCTGGTAATGATGCGGAGAACATTGATGAGGTAACCCATTATCCTTGCAAAAAATACGAAAACAAAGGTGAAGCCACTAATTTCATTGATATTGGGGCTTTGAGTTGGAAGTCGGGAGAAAAAATTGTTGCAGGCTTCTCTAATTATGGTAAGAAAACCGTAGATATTTTTTCACCAGGTGTCGACATTTATTCAACTGCACCGAAAAATGAATATAAAGATGCGAGTGGAACCAGTATGGCAGCACCAGTTACAGCCGGAGTGGCTGCCGTAATTCTTTCCTACTATCCTGAATTAACGGCTAAGCAATTAAAGAACATTTTAGTAAAAAGTAGCCGCAAAGATTACAAGGGTAAAAAGGTAATTAAACCTGGAACTAAAGAAGGGGATAAAGACCACATGATAAAGTTTGATAAGCTAAGTAAAAATGGCGGTATCGTTAACTTGTATGAAGCCTTAAAATTAGCTGCAACGTATAAGAAGATTAAAGACTAAGTCTGCACCAATTTCGCTGAAGCCCTGCTCAGTTTGGTAGTCGCCAAAGATAATGGCAAGCCAAACTGCGGCAGGGCTTCCACTTTTCAGCAATGCGGTACAACATTGCCTTTAGGACTTTTGATTCAGTCGCCTCAAGGTTGTATAAACGAATCATCTTCGTTTTAATTCCTAAATCATCAACAGGAAAAACATCCATTCTTCCTAAACTAAACATTAACAGCATTTCAACTGTCCACCGCCCTACTCCTTTGATTTGGGTTAGATGTTCAATGACTTCTTCATCTGTTTTATTGAAGAGAAATTCTAACGTAATTGGATTGGTTTGATGGAAGGCCGCAATGTTTTTTAAATAGCCTGCCTTTTGCAAGGATAAACCAGCGAGCCGCATGGATTCAATGGGCAAATTAATGACTTCGTTGGGTTCAGGATACTGTGCCTCAAACAATACAAGAAACCGTGTCCAGATGGTAGCTGCTGCTTTAACAGACAGTTGCTGACTTACAATCGCTTTTAAAAGCGCGAAATACGGATCCTCAATCAACTTCAAATCAAATGGTGGCACTTCCTTTATAACCTTTTTGAAAACGCGATCTTTTGACAAAATCGCCACCATTTCTACCTTGGTCAAGGGCTTCATCTTCTAATCAAAGATAGAGTTTCTTCCGTGCGTCAACAAAGGCCGGATTTTCTAAGTATTCGTCGTAGGTAGTTGTTTTATCGATTAGGCCCTTTGGTCCGATTTCAATTATTCGATTAGCTACCGTTTGAACTAATTGGTGGTCATGACTAGTAAAAAGTATAGTGCCGCTATAATCCGTAAGGGCATCGTTATAACTGGTGATACTCTCGAGGTCCAAATGATTAGTAGGTTCGTCTAGAATCAACAAATTCGGATTAAAGAGCATCATCCGCGACGTCATGCAACGAACCTTCTCGCCCCCACTTAACACCGAGCATTTCTTCAATACTTCTTCACCACTGAAGAGCATTTTTCCAAGAAAACCGCGAATGTAGGTTTCATCCTTATCCTTTGAAAATTGCCGCAACCAATCAATTAAATTTAAATCCGATTGAAAGTACTTTTCATTGTTGTTAGGCAGGTAGGCCGTATGAATAGTCGTTCCAAAGGCAAAACTTCCTTTATAATCGTGATCATCCCCTGCAAGCACTGCAAACAGAGCTGAAACAGCTAGTTGGTTTTTACTGATGAAAGCAATTTTGTCTCCCTTTCTCACATTCAAATGGAAATTAGTAAACAAAGGTCCATCTGCTGTAGTTTTTGAAAGATTCTCAACGTGTAGAATTTGATCGCCTGCCTCCCGCTCCTGTTTAAATATGATTCCAGGGTATTTACGTGTACTGGCTGGAATTTCATCAACTGTAAGTTTTTCTAATAGTTTTTTACGACTTGTCGCTTGGCGACTCTTACTAGCATTTGCACTAAAGCGGGCAACAAAGTCCTGAAGTTCCTTGCGTTTATCTTCAACTTTTTTATTTTGATCGGTTCGTTGTTTTAGCTGCAACTGACTCATTTGGTACCAGAAGGTATAATTACCAGTATACACCCCCATTTTACCATAGTCAATATCACAAATATTGGTACACACCGCGTCAAGAAAGTGACGGTCGTGTGAAATCACAATGACCGTATTCTGAAAGTCTGCCAAAAAGTTCTCAAGCCAAGAAATGGTCTCAACATCTAAATCGTTGGTTGGCTCATCAAGTAAAAGGATATCTGGATTTCCAAACAAAGCTTGAGCAAGTAAGGTCTTTACTTTTTCCTTACCTGAAAGATCTTTGAGTAAGTAATGATGTTTAGCCGGTTCTACGCCCATGTTGGTCAACATCTCCCCTGCCTCACTTTCAGCATTCCAACCATTCATCTCAGCAAACTCAGCTTCTAATTCGCTGGCTTTTATCCCATCTTCATCATTAAAATCAGCTTTAGCATAGATGGCATCTTTTTCCTTCATAACTTGGTAAAGACGCTTATTACCCATCATTACTGTTTCGATGACAGGAAACTCATTGAACTCAAAGTGATTTTGGCGCAAAACACTCATTCGCATTCCAGGCAAAATACTGACCTTGCCCTTGGTTGGGTCAATATCACCTGCCAATATTTTCATGAAGGTAGATTTCCCTGCTCCATTAGCGCCAATAATGCCATAACAGTTACCGGGAGTGAAATTCACATTCACTTCATCAAATAATACACGTTTGCCAAATTGCAAACTCACATTGTTTACTGAAATCATCCTTAAGAAAAAACCGCAAAGATACGCTTATTAGGGCATTTTCAATAGGTTAAATGCATTTGATTAATGGCAGAATTCTCGTGACCCACATCCAACATGTAGTGAATTCACCTAAATTTACAACCGTATGGATCAAAAACTAAAGACACTTGAGGAAAAAAAGGCCTTGGCCTTACAAGGTGGAGGAGCCAAACGCATTGATGCGCAACATAAAAAGGGGAAATTAACGGCAAGAGAGCGCATACATTTCCTTTTAGATGAAGGATCGTTTGAAGAGATTGGTATGTTAGTGCAACATAGAAGTACTGATTTCGGGCTTGACAAAGAAGTTTATCCAGGTGATGGTGTGGTTACAGGTTATGGAACCGTAAACGGCCGTCTTACCTATGTTTTTTCGCAAGATTTTACCGTTTTTGGCGGAAGTTTAAGTGAGACGCATGCTGAGAAAATTTGCAAGATCATGGACCTTGCTATAAAAAATGGGGCGCCACTAATTGGTCTCAACGATAGCGGTGGGGCACGCATTCAAGAAGGCGTGGTATCCCTCGGTGGTTATGCGGATATTTTTTATCGAAATGTAAGAAGCAGTGGCGTGATTCCACAAATCTCTGCCATCATGGGGCCATGCGCTGGTGGTGCTGTATACAGTCCAGCTATGACCGATTTTATTCTCATGGTTGAACATACTAGTTATATGTTTGTTACTGGTCCAAATGTGGTGAAAACGGTCACTCATGAAGAAGTTACTAGCGAGGAGCTGGGTGGGGCAATAACGCACGCAACTAAAAGTGGTGTGACCCATTTTGCCTGTGCAAATGAGATTGAAGCGATAAATACAATAAAACACATGCTCTCTTATATCCCACAAAATTGTGAGGATGAAGCACCGACGGTTGACTATGTTGAGGGCAACGAACGCAGGGAGTCGTTAAACACATTAATCCCTGCCAATGCAAATCAACCCTATGATATGCGTGAGGTGATTGAAAACGTGGTTGATGATGGCAGCTTTTTAGAGGTTCACAAATTATTTGCTGAAAATATTGTTGTTGGCTTTGCAAGGTTAGCTGGTCGAAGCATTGGCATTGTAGCCAATCAACCTGCCGTTTTAGCGGGAGTACTCGATATTCACTCGTCAACTAAGGCCGCCCGTTTTGTTCGCTTTTGCGATTGTTTCAACATCCCTTTACTTGTTTTTGAAGATGTGCCTGGCTTTTTACCAGGTACTGACCAAGAATGGAACGCAATTATTACCAATGGCGCTAAATTGCTTTATGCTTTTAGCGAGGCCACAGTTCCTAGAATTACAGTAATTACCCGCAAAGCCTATGGCGGTGCCTACGATGTCATGAACAGCAAGCACATAGGTGCAGATATGAATTTTGCATGGCCATCAGCAGAAATTGCAGTTATGGGTGCAAAAGGGGCTGCAGAAATCATATTTAGAAACGAAATTGCTGCTGCAGAAGACAAAGAGCAAAAGTGGAAGGAAAAAGAAACGGAGTACCAACAGAAATTCGCAAATCCTTACCGTGCAGCTGAACGCGGCTTTATAGATGAAGTAATTGAGCCTTCTGAGACGCGTATGAAACTGATAAGAGCTTTTAAAATGTTAGAGAATAAGGCGGAGAAACTGCCTCGAAAAAAACACGGTAACATACCTTTATAAAAAAAGCCCCAGTGGGGCTTTTTTTATTTGATCAGTTTTATTTTTTCATTTATCTCATTAGCCTTGGTTTGATCACCCGTTTTTAGGTAGAGTAACCGTAAGGCCTTCATAGTTGATACATCTTCTGGCTTAATCGTCAAAGCCTTTTCTAGATAAGGAATGGCCCTCTTAAAGTATTCAGCAGCCTTTGCTTCGTTTTCCTTTTGAGCTTTGATGCCATCGCTACCGGCTGCCACTTTTTTCATACTCAAATAGCCTCCATAATTATTATACATGGCACCAATATCATAGAGTGCATTGTAGAGGTATTCTTTATTATCGCCATTCAGTTCTGTTGCCTTTATATAATAGCTTTCGGCATTTTTAAATAGTTCGTCGAAATTGGCAGGCTTTGGTAATTCTTTTCCAGTTTTATCCTTCGGATTGGCTGTATTATCATACAAATTGCCTATAAAGAGGGCTAAAAAGCCATTCGAAGTGTTTTTATTGTACGCCTCCACTAAGGCGCCGAGTGCCTCTTGTCCTTTTCCTGCATTAATAAGCTGATTGGTTTCTATTGTTAATAAAGACAAGTTATCTGGAAACAAAGCCCTACCCTTTTTTAATGTGGTGTTCGCTTCTGTAGTATCACCTTTTTCGAGAAGTGCATTATATATTGATTCATAGTTTGATGCTGTTGCAACTCCTGCGTCCATTATACGCTTGTTATAATCAAGTATAAATGCCTTATTCTTTGTTTTACCAGCGGCAATACCTGCATTGAAAAAACTTGCAGAATCTTTAACCCCAGACAACATGGTGTTCAATACACCTGCTTTATAAAAATATGCAGCTGCTTCCTCGTATTTTTTCGCCTTGTATTTACCAGTAGCAATATTGCTGGTTTCAAGTTTCATCTGTTGAATGGAGGTGGCTAGTTTAATATCATCTCCATCCAAACTTGAATTTCCCTTAACAATTGCTTGTTGCAAGAGCTCAAAATATTTAGGATCCAGGTTTTTAATCTGTTCTACTTGGGCCGAGGCAGCTTCAAAATCAGATAATTCAACCTTACCATAGGCCGTAAGCATACGCTCTTGCTTGTCTTGAATAGTTGATTCTAATGCTTTTTGTTCTGCTCTAAGCTTAGCCTGATACAGATGATAACTGATTCTTAACTTGTAAGCGTGCGTTTTAACTTGTTTGGAAGTGGTTTCATTTTGTAATGCAAGATCTATTGCTTCATTTGCCTTTGTCAATAAATTTTCTTCAGGCTTACCATCACGATATGAGTCTTCGTAATCACTCAAAAAACGCCAAGCAGCACTGACCTTTCCTTTTTGCCCTGAGGCTGCGAATTGCGCTAGAAGAGCAACGAGAAGGATACTTTTTGATAATAGGCTTGTATTCATGTTATTTATATTTTTCAGCTTTTTCAGTATCGCCCAAACGCAAACACAGCTGCCTTAAGGTTTTTTTAGTGTTCTTATCTTTAGTTGCTTCATAGGAGGCCTCGAAGTAGGATAAAGCCTTTTTAAAAGCCTCGTTAACATTGTTCTCGTATTCTTTGTTTTTAGGGTCTTTTGGTGAAAGTGCATTAAGTTTGTCATTCCATTCCTTTCCACTGTTATAATAAAATACACCAAGGTTGTAATTCGCAGGTTCGTAGTCGGGGCGAATGCGAATAGCCTCTAAATACTCTTTTTCAGCTAATTCTTTTTGGTTTGTTTTTTGATAGAGATTAGCCAACACCATATGCAATACCTCGTTGTCAGGTGATAATTCCAAGGCTTTAGTTAAACGATCTTTTAGCTCATTTGTTTTGTTTCTGGCGATATAAATATCAAGTTCAGCAGTAATAAGCTCCATATTATCTTCAAACAAAAGTTTGCCTTTCTCTATATACCCCAATGCAGATACCGTATCCTTATCTATCATACAGATGCGAACCATGTCGGTGTAAAGTCTAGGCTCACGGTATTGGATAGCTATCAATTTGTTTGCTGCTTCCATTGTCTTAGCCTTATCCCCAGAGTTTTTATACATTTCGAACTTACTGTACATCAGTTTGTCCTTCGTGATGTTGTTACGCTTAATTCCACCATCAAAATCAAATGGAATGGATTGTTCGAGCAAGTCAAAACATTTTAATGCTTTCTCATATTCCTTATTGTAGACGTATCCCCTAGCTTTGTTGTTGGTGGCCGCAGCAGCCATAACAAGATACCCCTTCATTTCATCCTTGTAGATATTATCCTTATCATTCTTCAAGCAATTAATGTAGGCATCAAGCGCTTTCTCTTCCGCTTCAACATCAATATTACGCACCTTGGCAGAAGTGTCTGAATAAATAGCCCGATAAACGTTGCCACGATACATCCACATTTTTGCGGATTTAACAGTACTTTCATGAACGGAAGCCGCATCAGCAGAAGCTTTTGCCTTTTCATATTCCTTATTTCTAAGGTAATTAATCATGTTTTGAATCTGGATACTCTGTGAATAGCCAAACGTACTTAAGGCGATAAAAATTGCAGCGATGGTTGTTTTCATATTTTTGATGTTGTTAAAAAAAAACCACTAACGAATTAGTGGTTTTTATTTTTAAGCATTGATGTTCAATGCAAATATGCCTGATTTCAGTGAATTAGTCAATAGAAATCTTCTTGAACTTAACTTTATTTAGTACATCCTTGTTGTTAGCGTCTTTTGCCGCTTTTTCAAGTTGTGTTTCAATAATCCATTTATCCCCAACAACTACGGTTGTGAGCTTGTTTAACTCGAAATACTTACGAATTTGAGCATTCACGTCCTCTTTTGTCATTGATTTAAGCAATTCGTTTTGTTTCGAGGTATAGTCCTTGTCAAGGTTATACCGAGAAATTGTAGCTAGAAATGCTGCTTTATCTTGTGGAGATTCATATTTCAATGCTTCTTCATTTAACAGTGAATTCTTGGTGAACTCAAGTTCTTGATCAGTAATACCTTGTTCTTGGTAACGCTTAAACTCCTTAATTATTTCAGCAAGTGAGTTCGCTGTAGCTGGACGTTTAACTGAACTTTGAATGCGGAAAATGCCACTGTACTTACCTCCACTGAAGGATGAATAAATACCATAAGTATAGCCTTTTTGTTCACGTAGATTCAAATTCAAGCGACTGTTAAAATTACCACCAAAGATAAAATTAGCAACACGGTTTTTAAAATAATCACCGGTTGCATCAAATTTTAATGAAGGGTACCCCATTACAAGAATAGAAGAAGGTGCTAGCGACTTGTGGTACATGAAGAACTTAGGTTCGGTGTTTTGAACAGGTTCTGGAGCTGGTTGTAACTTAACTTCTTTGGCTGTCCATTTTTGAAGGAACGCTAATTTTTCAAGAGCCTCTTTTTCATCTAAATCACCAACAATAACTAAATCAGCAACGCTTGGCGAGTAAAATTTCTCATAAAACTCCTTCAAATCAGCTAACTCAATGTTATCAACCGATTTCATATTTGGCGCCAAACCAAAAACGGTATTACCATACATTGCATAGTTAAACATCTTGTCGGCAACTGCATTTGGACTGGTCTCTTCGTCACGAAGGGATTCTTTGTATTGCTTTTTAGCTAATTTAAAATCTTCCTCTTTAAAGCCTGGGTTGAACAGTTTTTCTTCTAATAGTTTCAACGTAGCATCAAGGTTCTTTTTTAAACAACTAATATATATTGAGCAAGAAGTTCTTCCACCACTAAACCCAATGGAACTACCAATTTTCTCTAGCTCAGCTGCAATTTGCTCAGTTGTAAAATTCTTAGTGCCTTCATTTAACATCGATGCGGTCAATTCAACAATACCCAGCTTTTTTAATTTGTCTGGCGTTAGTGTAAGGTAACCACCATCAATTGTAATTTGGATAGATATTTCAGGACTCTCGGTATAACGAGTTCCACTCACTTTTAATCCATTCGAAAACTTGGTTGTGAAGAATTCAGGAGCTTTAACTGGCTTGAATACACCTGGCGTTGGACGGCTGGCACGATCGAAATTGTCAGTATTAGGTTTGTATGAAAGTCCTGAATATTCAGCATTTGCTGGGAAGGTTTGACCTGCATAAGGATTAACACTTTTCACAGAATCTTTTGGGTCAATAATTGGATAGGTATTAAGAATTGCAGCGCCTGAACCTTTGATGTACTTGGCGAATACACGTTTCACATCATCAACAGTTACTTTAGAATAACGATCCATTTCATCTGAAAGGTTGGAAGACTTACCCAATAAGCGTTCCCATTCAGAAATGGTCGCATTTTTAGTAAATACTGAATTTAACTGGCCATAAGCATATCCTTCAATCTGTCCTTTTGCACGGTTAAGGGCTTCTTCTGTAATTCCAGTAGTACCAAATTCCTCAATTGTACTTTTTACCTTAGTATCGATATCTGTAAATAGCTTTTCCAAATTAAAATCATCAGGTGGATATGCGAATACTTGAATTTGAAACTCACCAGACAATTCGTCAGAAGTATGGCTAGCATTGGCATAAAGCGCTTCCTTGGACTTAACGAAGTTTTTATAGAAAATGGAGTTGTTACCACTTCCCATCATCAAACCAAGAATATCTAAAGCCGGCTCATCTCTGTGGTATTGAGGAACAGTAGGAAATACACGGAGATTCAATGGAAGGTAGGTGCGGTCGCGATAAGCAGTGTATTTATCAGAAGCTATCACTACAGGTGCAACGCGCAATTTCTTAACATCAGGACACGGCTTCAATGTTCCAAAATATTTATCAATCAGTTTCAAGGCATCAGCACTGTTGAAGTCACCAGAAATTGAAAGAATGGCGTTATTTGGACCATACCAACGAAGGAAAAAATTCTTCACATCATCGAGATTTGCCCTATTTAAATCATCCACGTAACCAATTACAGGCCAACTATAGGGATGCCCTGCTGGATAAAGAATTTTATTCAATTCTTCCACAAAAGCCATTGCGTATGGCTGATTTTCGATGTTTTGTGACTTTTCATTCTTTACAGCATCACGTTGATTTTCGAATTTTTTGCTTGTCAATGAATCCAACAAGAAACCCATCCGGTCTGCTTCAAGCCAAAGAGCCATTTCCAGATAATTCGCCGGAAGCGTTTCATAATAAACCGTTTTATCTCTTTCAGTAAAACCATTCATATCACCACCTGCCGATGAAACCATTTTAAAATGCTCTTCGTCAGCAACGTGCTTTGACCCTTGGAACATCATGTGTTCAAAAAAGTGGGCAAAACCAGATTTACCCAAACTTTCACGGTTAGAACCTACTTTATAGGTTACCATCACGTTTATCAATGGATCGGAGTGATCTTCATGCAATAAAATGGTTAACCCGTTAGGTAGCTTCCAACGTTCGTAAGGGATAACAACCTTGCCTGGTGCTGCTTCAATTTTTTCTAACAGCGTTGGCTGGGCAATGGCTGTTGCCATAACAAAAAGCCCAGCTATGGCTGATATAAAACGTTTTTTCATGTCCTTATTTTTTTTGTAAAGTTAATTCGTTTCTTAATTGGTATTATTCCGTTCAGCCTTCCGTATTTTCCGTTGATGGAGTTACGTCACCGCCCTCGTTTTCTGGTTTAGTTTCTTCGGTACCAGTAATTGCTTCTTCTTCCTCTTCATGATCGACCTTGGTAACAGCAGCTATAGCATCGTTATCTTGAACATTAATCAAGCGTACCCCTTGGGTTGCTCTACCCATTACACGTAAACTAGCAACATTTAATCGTATCATTATGCCGTTTTTCGTAATAATCATTAGATCATTATCGTCTGTAACGCTCTTAATTCCCACTAACTCGCCCGTTTTATCGGTAATGTTAATGGTTTTAACGCCTTTACCTCCACGATTCGTCACACGGTACTCTTCAATATCAGATCGTTTACCATAACCATTAGCAGAAACTACAAGTACATTGGCATTCATGTCATCTATGCAAATCATACCTATTACTTCGTTTGAATTGCCCTCATCGTCGTCTAGATCAATTCCAATTACCCCAGAAGCGTTTCGCCCCATTGGACGAACTTTCTCCTCATTAAAGCGGCAAACTTTTCCTAAACGTGTGGCAAGCATGATTTCATTTTTACCATTTGTTAGAGCAGCTTCTATGAGCATGTCTCCCTCTCTTATAGTAATGGCATTGATACCATTGGCCCGAGGACGAGAATAAGCTTCCAATGAGGTTTTCTTGATAATGCCATTTTTAGTACATAAAATAATGAAATTGTTATGTATGTATTCTTCTGACTCAAGATCCTTAACATTAATATATGCCTTAACCTTATCATCAGGTGCTATGCTAATCAAATTTTGTAGCGCTCTACCCTTACTTTGTTTATTTCCTTCTGGAACTTCATAAGCGCGTATCCAAAATACCTGACCTTTTTCAGTGAATAACAAAATGTAATTGTGTGTTGAGGCAATGAACATGTGTTCTACAAAGTCCTCATCACGGGTCGCCGTTCCTTTGCTTCCTCTGCCTCCGCGAGCCTGAGAACGGTATTCCGTTAACAGGGTCCGCTTCATATAGCCTAAATGCGAAATGGTAATAACCACATCTTCATCCGCAATAATATCCTCCATTCGAAGATCATCACCGGCATAAACAATTTCAGTACGACGTTCGTCTCCAAATTTATCACGGACTTCTATTAATTCATCCTTGATGATAGTAAAACGCAACGCTTCATTATTCAATATGTCACGCAAATGATTGATGGTCTTCATCAACTCTTCATATTCAGCCTTAAGTTTATCTCTTTCAAGTCCTGTTAATGTCCTCAAACGCATGTCCAGAATTGCACGTGCCTGGGTTTCTGACAGTTTGAATTTTAGCATCAATTCATCGCGTGCCAATTCTGGATTTTCGCTCTCACGGATAATTCGAATGACCTCATCGAGGTTATCAATGGCTATTATCAACCCTTCTAAAATATGGGCTCGCTTTTCGGCTTGTGCTAGCTCATACTTAGTCCTTCTAACAACCACTTCATGACGATGATCAACAAAATGCATGATCATGTCTTTCAAATTCAACAACTCTGGACGACCTTTAACAAGGACCACATTATTGATTGAAAATGATGTTTGAAGGGAAGTATATTTATAGAGATTATTTAATACAACATTGCTAATGGCATCTCTGCGCAATTCGTAAACTACACGAATACCTTCACGATTACTCTCATCACGAATTTCTGTAATACCCTCAATTTTCTTTTCATTACAAAGCTCCCACTGACGTTTAATCATTTCAGCTTTGTTTATTTGGTAAGGCACTTCGGTGACTACGATACGTTCACGTTCACCAACCTTTTCAATGGTTGCTTTTGCACGCATCACCACCCTGCCTCTTCCTGTGCGATAGGCTTCTTTTACTCCTTCATAACCATATATAGTACCACCTGTAGGGAAATCCGGTGCCTTAATGTGTTTCATTAAAGCTTCTACATCAATGTCTCTATCTTCTATAAAGGCTAAAGTGGCATTAATGGTCTCTGTTAAATTATGGGGTGCCATATTTGTTGCCATACCCACAGCAATACCTGAAGCCCCATTAATTAGCAGATTCGGAATACGTGTGGGTAATACGGTCGGTTCAGTTAACGAATCATCAAAGTTTGGTCTGAAATCGACTGTATCTTTTTCGATATCCGCCAACATTTCTTCGGCAATTTTGCGAAATCGCACCTCTGTGTAACGCATGGCCGCAGGCATGTCACCATCCATTGAGCCAAAGTTACCCTGACCATCAACCAACATGTAACGCAGACTCCATTCTTGAGCCATACGCACCATAGTATCATATACACTTGCATCCCCATGGGGGTGATATTTACCAAGTACTTCACCGACTATACGGGCGGATTTTTTATAAGGGCGATTATGTAACACCCCTAAATCCAACATCCCATATAAAACCCTTCTATGTACAGGTTTTAAACCATCACGTACGTCAGGAAGTGCCCTGGATACAATTACCGACATCGAGTAATCGATGTAGGCGGTTTTCATCTCATCTTCAATGTTAATAGGAATAATTTTTTCTCCTTCAGCCATGCTATCTTTTTGATTTTACTTCCCGCTTCCACTGCCAGATTTCGGCAATTTGTCAGTTAAGACAAATGAGTCGCATGAGGCAGTGTTTTCGGGACTTTGAACCGTTGAAAGTACCGAAAAATAAGGGAACAGACCTAAAACTTATCAACAAATTATTTGTTAAAAATGTGTACTATTAATGACATCAAGACATGGCGGGTAGCCTATTTTTGGTTTTGGCATTATATATGTAACTTAACGTGTTATTTGCCGTAAACTAAGTAAAACCTGCTATATCTATATGGAAGCAAAATTTTCCCCCAGGGTGAAGGACGTAATTACCTACAGCCGCGAAGAAGCTTTAAGACTGGGACACGATTATATTGGAATTGAACATTTGATGTTAGGAATGATTCGCGATGGTGATGGCGTTGGTATGCGTTTGCTAAGAAACCTTGGTGTAGATGCTGCTGAACTTCGTAGAAACATCGAACAGAGTCTAACGCCAGGCATTCGAAAGAGTAATAATCTTGCAAACATCCCCCTGGTTAAACAGGCTGAAAAGACACTTAAACTTACTTATCTTGAAGCCAAAACGTTCAAATCGGTACAAATAGGAACAGAACACCTCCTGCTTTGTATTTTAAAAGATACGGATAATATCGTCACCAAAACTTTGGTTCGTTTTGGTGTTGATTATGATGCAACAAGAGCGGAATTGGAATCGTTCATTGATAATCCAAGTAAAATTGAAAACTCTGCAGCTGGTGGAGATGAAGATGATGCTGAAGATGCCGCCTATGGGTCAGGTAACCAAGGAGGTCAAAAGAAACAAGGAGATAGTAAATCGAAAACACCTGTACTCGATAATTTTGGCCGTGACCTGACAAAAATGGCTGAAGATGGCAAATTAGATCCTGTTGTTGGTCGTGAGAAAGAAATTGAACGGGTGAGTCAAATTCTATCACGACGTAAGAAGAACAATCCGATCCTGATTGGTGAACCTGGTGTTGGTAAATCAAGTATCGCTGAAGGTCTTGCTCTTAGAATTGTACAACGCAAAGTTAGCCGTGTATTGTTTGGAAAAAGGGTTATTACCCTCGACCTTGCTTCGTTAGTGGCTGGAACAAAGTACCGTGGCCAGTTTGAAGAACGCATGAAGGCGGTCATGAATGAACTTGAAAAAAGTCCTGATGTCATCTTATTTATTGATGAAATACACACTATTATAGGAGCTGGTGGTGCTAGTGGCAGTCTCGACGCTAGCAACATGTTCAAACCTGCTCTAGCTCGGGGAGAAATTCAATGTATTGGCGCTACAACGCTCGACGAGTACCGTCAATACATAGAAAAAGACGGTGCACTCGAACGTCGCTTTCAAAAAGTGATTATTGAACCTGCCAGTCCTGATGAAACCCTTCAAATTTTGAACAACATCAAGGGTAAGTATGAAGATCATCACAATGTGACCTATACAGAAGAGGCTTTAAAAGCTTGTGTGAACTTAACCGCTCGTTATATAACAGACCGCCATTTACCAGACAAGGCCATAGATGCCCTCGATGAAGCTGGAAGTCGTGTGCATATTACGAATATCAATGTCCCTCAAAACATTGTGGATATTGAAGCTAAAATTGAAGAAATTAAGGAACAAAAAAATCAAGTTGTTCGTAGTCAAAAATACGAAGAAGCTGCACGTCTTCGTGATACTGAGAAACAACTGCATGCTCAATTAGAAGCTGCTAAAAAAGCTTGGGAGGATGAAACTCGCTTAAATCGTGTAATCGTTACTGAAGATAATGTAGCTGAAGTAGTAAGCATGATGAGCGGTGTACCAGTTCAACGCGTCAATCAAAATGAAAGCGAGAAACTGGTAAAGATGAACGAACTGCTAAGAGGAAAAGTAATTGGTCAGGACTCTGCCCTTCAAAAAGTGGTTAAGGCCATTCAAAGAAACAGGGCAGGTTTAAAAGACCCCAACAAACCTATTGGATCGTTTATTTTCTTGGGGCCTACAGGTGTTGGTAAAACGCAACTTGCAAAAGTATTAGCCAAGTACCTTTTCGACAACGACGATGCCCTAATTCGCATCGATATGAGCGAATACATGGAAAAATTCGCCACCACCCGATTGATAGGTGCGCCTCCCGGTTATGTTGGATACGAAGAGGGTGGTCAGTTAACTGAAAAAGTGCGCCGCCGCCCCTATTCTGTTGTGCTATTAGATGAAATAGAAAAAGCACATCCAGATGTCTTTAATATGTTACTCCAAGTGTTAGATGATGGCCAGTTAACAGATAGCCTCGGAAGAAAAATTGACTTTAAAAACACCATCATTATTATGACAAGTAATATTGGTGCTCGTCAGTTAAAAGACTTCGGAACAGGTGTTGGGTTTGGAACTCAGGCTAGAAAGGAAAACGAGGATGAGGCCTCCAAAGGAGTAATCGAAGCCGCATTGAAAAAAGCATTTGCTCCTGAGTTTTTAAACCGGATTGATGATGTAATCATGTTCAATTCGCTTCAAAAATCAGACATCCACAAAATTATTGACATCGAATTAGCCAATCTATTTGGACGAGTAAACGGACTAGGATTTACTATCAATATTACCGATGCAGCAAAAGATTATATCGTGGATAAAGGGTATGACATTAATTATGGTGCCCGACCTTTGAAGCGAGCCATCCAAAAATACCTTGAAGATCCAATGGCTGAAGAAATCATCAAAAGTGGTCTCACTGAGGGTGATGAAATCGAAGTTGATTATGATAAAGAAAAGGATGAAATTATTGTAACTGCTCATAAACCAAAAGGTAAAAGAGGTAAAAAAGAAGATAAAACCTAATTAAGTAAAGCCGGGTCGCGTACCTGGCTTTTTTTTTAATACTGGATTCCTTTCTTTAACTTTGAGGACTGATGTCTTTTTCACAACCTGATATACTTGAAGAAATTGAGATAGATGTAGATTCTCTCGTTGAGAATCCAAAGGCACTCATCATTTATAACGACGATGTCAATTCCTTTGATTATGTTATCGACAGTCTCGTAAAAGTGTGTAAACATGATCTCCTGCAAGCAGAACAGTGCACCTGGTTAATTCATTACACCGGCAAATGCGTTGTAAAAAATGATTCATATTATAAACTTAAACCAATGTGTGAGGCTCTTCTTGATAGAGGTTTGTCTGCAACCATTGAATCTTAAATCCCAAAATGAAAATTAAATCCATTCTTATCGTGTCGGGTTTATTGGTTAGCATAACCAATTGCCACAGAAACGCCATGACAGGCAAAAGCGCTCTTAATCTTATTCCTGAAAAGGAAATGATTACAATGAGTAAAACTGAATACCAAAAATTTCTTGCAGAGCACCCTCCGCTTGCTTCCTCCGATTCAAGAGTGCAAATGGTGCGTAGTTGTGGGCAAAGAATTCAAAAAGCAGTTGAGGAAATCTATGCTCAAAAAAATGCCATGAAGGATCTTGAGGGATTTGAATGGGAATTCAATGTCGTGGGCGAAGACGTTGTTAACGCTTGGTGTATGCCTGGTGGAAAAGTTGTGGTTTATACCGGGTTATTGCCTGTTACACAAGATGAAACCAGCTTAGCGGTGGTTATGGGGCATGAAATTGCACATGCAATCGCTCGCCATGGCAACCAACGTATGAGCCAGGGATTACTCATTCAATATGGTGGCGCAACACTTAGCACTATGGTTGGCTCACAACCACAAGCAACTCAAAGTTTATTTAATCAATCATTTGGCTTAGCCTCCACGTTAGGTGCATTAAAATACAGTCGAAAACACGAAACAGAAGCTGATAAATTAGGTCTGTGTTTCGCAGCAGCAGCAGGTTACAATCCTGAAGCAGCTATCGCTTTTTGGGAGAGAATGGCGGCGTCAAGTGGTGGACAAAAACCACCTGAAATTCTTAGTACCCATCCAAGTGATGCAACACGAATTGCAACACTGAAAGAATACATGCCTGAGGCTATGAAATATTATAAACCAAGGTAATCATTCTTTTATCAACTGTATGGTTTTAGCCCCTGCTTGACTATACAACGTTACAAAGTAAATTCCCTTCTCGAATCCGGCAACAGATATCCCTGTGCCGGATTCATATTTTTCGGACTTTATTATACGACCCAAAATATCACTTATGATGGCTGTTGTCCAACTTCCCCGAACAAAAAACGTTTGATTGGTAGGATTAGGAAATAGCATTAAAGTTTCGCTTGAAATGGTCTCTGGCAGTGCAACACAAGGATCAACAATTAATGTGCTCAGTACGCTTCCCACACAGCCTCCCGGATAGTTATTACCCTCAAGGGTGTATGTCGTAGTAACAGTGGGCTGAACGGTGATCGGGTTTTGAATGCCTAAATTAGTCCACGTAAAACTATTAGCTCCAGCAGCTATAAGCACTGAATTCTCACCTAAACAAATAGTCCCAGGGAAAGGTGTAACAATTACCGTAGGGGACGGCAGCGGGTGAATGTTAACAGCCGAAAGACTGGATGTTGTACCACAGGAATTATCTGCAACAAAAAAGGTAGTGTCACTAGTTAGAATTCCTGTAGTAAAAGATCCTCCAGAATAAACTGGTGAACCAACTGAGCTAGCATACCAAACTAGACCACATACTTGCGGTGCTGACAAAATTGCGGCTTGTCCTAGGCACGCATTTGAAACATTGACTTGTTGCGGCGGAACAGCCATACAATCATCGAACTTTTCTATAAAAATATCGTAAGTTCCGCCCCCAAAGTTCGTTTGCGAAGCTCCAGGAGTTGTGATGAGTGTTGAAGAAGTTAGACTTGTTATATTACCTCCAATATATAATTTGTCCAATCCGTCTACACTAAGCGCTGTATTTGAGTTGGACTCATTTCCAGCACCACCAATCCATGTGGCCCAAGCTCTTCCAAATGAGGCATTAAATTTTGCGAGAAAAAAATCAAAACTACCGCCACCAAATGCGGGCTGAAAAACGCAAGGAAGTGCTACCGCTGTTCCTGAACTGGTAGAAGTCAATCCAAACAAATAAGAATTGCCTTGACTATCACAGGCAACCGAACACCATTCATCTATTCCTAAACCTCCATAAAGTGTGCCATCAATAAATGCACCTGATGGCGTAAATCGAACCAAAAAACAATCTGAAGTTCCACCGCCATAATTGGCTTGAAAACTACCACTGGTAGTGAAAACTGCGGCAGCCGTAGTGGTGTGACCACACATGACAACCGCACCACTCGAATGGATGGCGAGATTACCAGAAATATCATCCAGATTACCACCCAAAAATGTCCCCCATAAACGTTGACCCGTTGAATTGAATTTCATCAAAAAAGCATCCCCATATGTAACTCCCCCTGCGTACTGGGTTTGATAAGCGCCTGAAGTCGTAATAACAGTGGAAACACTTGTAGTTGTAACGCCACTTACATAGAGATTACCAGCATTGTCTACCACACAATAATGTCCATTATCGTAACCGCTTCCTCCGATATAAGACCCCCAAAGTCTATTCCCATTTGCATCGAACTTCGCAATGTAGGCATCACATATACTGCCGGTTGAACAAGTAGACTGAAAGGCACCCAAAGTACCGAGTGGACTTAAAGAATTACTAGGAACACTTCCTCCTGTAAAATAAACGTCCCCAAGGTTATCACAAGTAACCCCAATCGCCCAATCATCTCCATTTCCGCCATAATAACTACTCCATAATCGTTGCCCTGTTGATGAAAATTTTGCAACAAAGGCATCACCAGAACCCTGTCCTCCTTGAAACGAAGACTGGAATGCTCCAGTTGATGCCATTACACCAGTGTTAGTACTTGTAGTGCCACCAACAACAAAAATATTCTCATTGAGGTCAGCAACACATTCATTAGCAAAATCACCTCCGCTACCTCCAAAATAAGTCACCCATAACTTTGTGCCAATAGAATTATACTTTGCAACAAAAGCATCACCTGGAAAATTGCCGTTTCCGAATCCCCCAAAAACTGTCTGATAAGCCCCTGTTGTTGCAAAATTAGCGCTACTCTTTGTAGCGCCTGAAGCAATAAGAGCATGTCTAATATCATTGCATACAAAAACATTATCATCAGATCCAGATCCTCCTAGGTAAGTTCCCCAAAACCGTATCAGTGGATCAATTAACAATGACTCATTCAGATTGGCGCCATCAACACGAATAGACAGTTCATTGTCATTTACCTGCCAATGCCCCTTCAACTGAATGTTCTGTTGAAAACAAATAGGCGCAGGCTCCCTGTAATCTCCATAAGGGGTTTTAATTACCAACTCCCCTGAAGGTTCAACTTTTATTTCTATAGCACCGTAGACTTTTAACTTGATTTTATTAATATCTCTTGCACGCTTTAAGTTATAATCATACTTCAAGGCACCCTTATCTCTATACCAAATCAGGTCAATATCTTCATATAATTCTTTATATACGAGCTTTGCAAAGCTTTTTACACCTAATATACCATTAGGTGCAGATGGCAAATAATAATTCTCTAAATGGCTTAATTTCTCCTCACCTGACACTAATTGCACCTTGGCACCAATCCACTCAAAATCCAAACGGTAAGTAGTAAAGCTCGTTGTGGCAATTGGTGCTTGTTTAATCAGCTGATGCTTAAATCCACTTCTGTTTTGTAAAGAGTCTGTAATTGCAATTTGAAATGAATAACCTTCGTTGAAATAGTGCACGACACCTTGCCTTACTTCAGCTGAGAATAAAACATCTGGGCGCTTCTCATAAAATTGATTTACGACCTGCCCACGATTCTCTCGAAAACCCTCATTGCCTAACTGGGAGATCGCCTTGGTAGACAATAAACACCCCAACATAAAAAAATAGATAGTTCTCATTAGCCTAAATTTTAATCAAAACTATTTCTTTTTTAGTAAGAACACTCGTTACCGGTAGAAATAAACTTACCAGTTATAAAACCACTAAATTTCAATAGAATGCGTGAAGACTTACTAAAATAGCCCTATCTAAGCAGTTTGCAATTGAATAACGCCAACAACAGCCCCTTCATGATCACTCTCACCTAACTCCGTTTTCAATATCTGGTTCACCAATCGAATATCAAATGGATGCCTTACTCGAACATAATTCTCCGAATAACCATAAATAAATCCATCTTTATTCTCATGTTCAAATAGGACATTTACGATTCTGCCCTTTTGATTCTCGAAAAAAGCCTCCTGTTTGCGGGCAGATAATAAACGTAATTCTTTGTTTCTTCTCTTTCTTTCATTTATGGGCACAACTCCGGCTAAGGCCAATGCCTCTGTATTGGCGCGTTCACTATAGGTAAAGACATGAAAATAATTCACATCTAATTCAGCTAAATACGACCTTGTTTCTTCAAAATGCTCTAGCTCCTCACCGGGAAACCCAACAATCACATCGACACCAATACACGCATTAGGCATACTACCCCGTATGGCTTCCACGCGTGATGAATAAACGTCCCGTAGGTAACGCCGTTTCATCAATTTCAATACAGAATTACATCCGCTTTGTAGGGGTATGTGAAAATGGGGTACAAACTTTTTAGAGTGTGCAACAAAAGCTATGATTTCGTCGGTTAATAGATTAGGTTCAATAGAGGAAATTCTAAAACGATCAATCCCGTCAACAGTTTCAAGTGCCTGAATCAATTCATAAAACGATTCCTTTCGTTTTGTCCTTCCTGGACCTTCCAACTGTCCATAACCAAAATCTCCAAGGTTTACACCAGTTAAAACCACTTCTCTTATTCCAGAATTGGCAATTTCAGTTGCTACTTTCAACGTATTTTCAATGCTGTCACTCCTACTCCGCCCTCTTGCCTGAGGAATAGTACAAAAAGTACAGCTATAATCACAGCCATCCTGAACCTTTAAGAACGCTCTGGTACGGTCACCTTGGCTATAGGTACTCATAAAGTGACCTGTTTCCTCAACATCACAGTGTCGAACAAGGGTGTGACTGCGTTTCATTTCTGAAACGTATTCTAGTAGTTTAAATTTATCATTCGCCCCGAGCACAACGTCAACGCCTGGAATTTCAGCAATTTCATTAGGTTTTAACTGAGCATAGCAGCCAATAACAGCTATAAATGCATTAGGATTGTGATTTAGAGCCGAACGAACTATACTACGACACTCCTTATCTGCCTGCTCCGTTACTGAACAAGTATTTACAACATACACATCCGCAACTTCATTAAAGGACTTTTTAGTGTAACCCCTCTCATAAAACATTCTGGCAATGGCAGAAGATTCAGAGAAGTTGAGTTTACAACCTAATGTATGAAAAGCGACCGACCGAGACATTGTACAAAGATAAGAATTAACCTTAAGCCTTTGACCGTCGAATATGACTGTATGCTCTGGAATAATCGTATCTTTGAACTTCTTTTTTTATATGGAATTGAATCCGCTTACCGCAATTTCACCAGTTGATGGCCGTTACCGCAGGGTGACCAATCCGCTTGCTCCTTATTTTTCAGAATATGGTCTTATCCGCTATCGCGTGTTAGTGGAAGTGGAATATTTTATTGCCCTAGCTAATAGCGGCATTAAACAACTCCAACCATTAGATAAAACAATTGAAACCCAATTACGTGGGATTTATGAAAATTTTTCAGAAGCAGATGCTAGTGAAATAAAGGACACTGAGAAAACGACTAACCATGATGTAAAAGCCGTTGAGTATTTTCTGAAGGCTAAAATGCAGAAAATGGGTCTAGAAAGCGTTTTAGAATTTGTGCATTTTGGACTAACTTCTCAAGATATAAACAATACCGCGGTTCCGCTTTCTTTAAAGGAGGCAACTTTACATACCCTCTACCCTACTATGCAGGAAGTTTACCAAACCATTGTTAAACTTTCGAACGAATGGAAGCACATATCCATGTTGGCTAAGACTCATGGACAACCAGCTTCACCTACCTCCTTAGGCAAAGAATTTTTTGTTTTTGCAGAAAGACTCCACGTGCAATTTTTGCAATTTGAAAAAATAGAATACTCGGCTAAATTTGGTGGCGCAACCGGTAATTTCAACGCTCATCAGGTTGCCTTTCCTGAAATTGATTGGTTGGCATTTGCACGAAAATTCGTGAATACCACACTTGCATTGAATCGATCAGAATTTACTACCCAAATAGAACACTACGATAATATTGCAGCCTACTTCGATGTAGTTAGACGAATTAATACCATTTTAATTGACCTCAGCCGGGATATTTGGATGTACATCAGTATGGACTATTTTAAACAGAAGTTGAAGGAAGGTGAGGTTGGTTCTTCTGCGATGCCACATAAAGTGAATCCGATTGATTTCGAAAACGCTGAGGGAAATTTAGGGATTGCAAATGCCATTTTTGAACACCTTTCTGCCAAATTACCTATATCGCGATTGCAAAGGGATTTGACTGACAGTACCGTGCTTAGAAATATCGGTGTCCCTCTTTCTCACACCTTAATCGCTCTTAAGAGCATTCAAAAAGGGCTGGATAAGCTAATTCTGAATCAAGCTGCAGTAGAGCGCGACCTCAACAATAACTGGGCGGTGGTAGCTGAAGCTATACAAACTGTATTAAGAAGGGAAGGCTATCCTAAACCTTACGAAGCATTAAAAGCATTAACAAGAACCAATAGTGTTATTGATGAAGGTGCAATTAAAGCGTTCATAGAAACCCTAGCGGTTAGTGAAACCATAAAGATTGAATTGCGTAAAATTTCTCCATCCAATTACACTGGGATTATCCCTGAATTCAAACATCTGAAATGAAAAAAGTTTGGACTTTTGTCATCGGTTCTCCTCTAACAAAACAGGCATTGGAGGAGCTTACTTTAGCTGGTAGGCAATTTGTAAATCAGTGGACTGCGCATGAAAATAAACTAAATGCTACGTTCGAGATATTCAAGGAGCGAATAGTTATTATTACTGTTGATGAAGCCAGCCATGGTGCTAGCGGCTGCAGCATTGACAAACTCATGCGTTTCATTGGTCAATGTGAACAAGATTTTAACTGTGAACTGATCAACCGCCTTAATGTGGTTGCTGAAATTGAACAGCATCTCTTTGTGTGCAAGGCTTCAGATATCCCAAAATTGCTTGAAAGCGGTCTTCTATCAAGTCAAACAATTATTTATAATACTTCCATAAGTACCGGCGATGAGTTATTATCTTGGAGGCAACCTTTAGAAAGTACTTGGTTAAAAAAGTACCTGATCAAAATGCAATAAACCCTTGCAATTGACGGTTGCATACGGATGCTTGATCGTCGGTAAATTGTAACTGATTATCAAGGACTTTGCTTATACTCGATATAGGCAATTTGTCATAAAAAACATGGGCTTTTAGGTATTGTAAAACCCCAGTAAGATGGTCCATGCCTCTTAAATTTCCCGCCCGACCATCTGAAACCCCGACAAGACAGACCTTTTTGTCACGCCATTCAGAAGGATGAACGCTGTCTAAAAAGGACTTTAATATGCCTGGAAAACTGCCGTTGTACTCAGGAACAATAAAAACAAGTTTGTTATACGGACGGATGTATTTCTGAACAATACTCTCAAATGCTGGCGTTCTGTTTCCAAAAGTTTCAGAAAATGCCAAGGTTGGAGGCAACTGGCGAAAATCCAAAATTTCCGGTAAATAACCGTGCCCATTAAGTAGTTTTTGATACGCTTGACTGACTTTCAGCGTGTTACTACCTTCTCTATTTGTACAACTGTATATGACCAATTTCTCCATTTTTATTTTTCAACACACTATTAGTGCGGTCACTGTTAGTAAATAGAAAGGTTCCACGCGAGGGGTTTCTTTAAATTTACAGACAGCAATTTTAGTAATTGTTTCGCTTTTATGGACATTTCTTATTTAGGACATTCTTGTTTTAGCATCACAATAAATGGTAAAATACTCCTATTCGATCCATTTATTTCACCAAATCCATTGGCGAAGGCTATTAAATTGGATGAAATTAAGGCTGATTACATCCTAATTAGCCATGGCCACTATGATCATATAGCCGATGCTGTTTCGTTGGCTAATCAAACTAATGCAAAAATTATAAGCAATCATGAAATTTGCGTTTGGCTTGAAAATCAAGGCTTAACAAATCTTCTTGCCATGAATATTGGGGGTAAGACTAAACTAGAATTTGGTAGCGTAAAATGCGTTGTCGCTACACACAGCAGTTCCCTACCAGATGGTTCTTATGCCGGCAATCCAATGGGATTTGTTGTCGAATCAACTGAAGGCAACTTTTACTATGCCGGCGATACCGCCCTAACTTATGACATGAAGCTAATCGGTGAATACCGTAAGATTGATTTTGCCTTCTTGCCAATAGGTGATAATTTCACCATGAGTGCCGATAATGCCATTATAGCAAGCGATTTTATTAGCTGCAACAATATCATTGGTATGCACTTCAACACCTTTCCTCCAATAAAAATTGATACAATTGCCGCGCAACAACGATTCGAAATAGCTGGCAAAAAACTTATGATATTGGAAATCGGAGAGACTATTTCATTAAATAATTAAACGAACGATAATGGGAAAAATAATCGCTATAGCTAACCAAAAAGGAGGAGTAGGTAAAACTACTACGGCTATTAACCTTGCGGCTAGCCTCGCAGTGCTTGAATTTAAAACGTTGCTTGTAGACGCTGATCCGCAGTCCAATGCCACATCCGGTGTGGGTATCGACCCTGCTATTGTAAAGGCTGGCCTGTACGAGTGTATCATCGACAGTGTAAATCCTCAAGATGTCATCTTGAAAACAGAAACTCCTAATTTGTCCATCCTTCCAACAAATGCCGACTTAGTAGGCATTGAGCTGGAATTGGTTAACCTTACAAATCGGGAATACATGATGAAAAAAGCACTCGACAAAATCAAGGATAAGTACGACTTTATTATCATTGATTGCTGTCCTTCTCTTGGATTAACCGTAATCAATTGTTTATCTGCGGCTGACAGTGTCATCATTCCTGTGCAATGTGAGTACTTCGCTCTAGAAGGTATGGGTAAATTGCTTCAAACCATAAAAATTGTTCAAGCACACCTCAATACGGCACTAGATATAGAAGGGGTTCTTTTAACCATGTATGATGGTCGTTTACGTCTCGCTAATCAAGTAGTTGAAGAGGTTAAAACGCATTTTCAGGACATGGTGTTCGATACCCTAATTCAAAGAAATACCAAACTTGCTGAAGCACCAAGCTTTGGTAAAACCATCATAATGCATGATGCCGCTGGGAAAGGTTCAACTAGCTATCTTAACCTAGCGAGGGAAATCTTGCAAAGAAATGGACTTACAAAAATCAGTGATAGTAACCGAACCATCAGATTGCGTGAGGAAGAAGAATTAAGTGAAGACATCTGATATTATTTAAAATGAACAAAAAACCAGCACTTGGCAGGGGCCTCAGCGCCTTGCTAGAAAATGCAAAGACAGATATTACGACAAAAGCCTCAGGTGCTAATGCGCCAGTTGTAAATTCTGTCTCTTTGATCCAAATTAGTCAAATTGAAACCAATCCATTTCAGCCTAGAACGAATTTTGAGGATGATGCACTAAAGGAATTAAGTGATAGCATCAAGCAACATGGCATTATTCAGCCTGTTACCGTAAGAAAAAAAGGTTATGATCGCTATCAACTCATTTCAGGAGAAAGGAGATTCAGGGCGTCTCAATTAGCCGGCCTTAAAGAAATTCCAGCTTATATCCGTGTAGCCGACGATCAAGAGATGCTTGAAATGGCTCTGGTTGAAAATATTCAAAGGGAAGATTTAGACCCGATTGAAGTGGCCCTATCCTACCGCCGTCTTATCGATGAATGTAACTTGACCCAAGAACAAATGAGTGAGAAAGTGGGCAAGCAACGAAGTACAGTTACTAATTTCCTTCGTCTTTTAAAACTTCCTGCTCCAATTCAAAAAGCCCTAAGAGATCGTGAAATCACTATGGGGCACGCTCGAGCCTTAATTAATATTGAGAACGAAGACAAGCAATTGGCCATATTTGCTCTGGCAATAGAACAAGATTTGTCTGTACGACAAATTGAAGAATTAGCCCGTGGCGAGAAACTTAACATCAAAGTAAAGGTCAAAAACACCCCTAAATCATTAGCAATTGAAGATAAACAACTGCTTGACCAATTAAATAGCCTGTTCCCTAAGTCCGTGGCTATCACCAGAAATGCAAAAGGTGGAGGTACCCTGGTTCTTAAATTCAAGGATGATAATGAACTCAACAATATTGTATCCCATTTCGCTCACGAAGATTGATTAATATACTTTTGATATCTGACACTCATGGACATCTTGACGAGAAGCTGGGGGCACATATCAGAGAATGTGACGAAGTTTGGCATGCAGGCGATATAGGATCATCGGATCTCCTCAATGCTTTGGAGAAACAGTGTAAAACAATCGCTGTGTATGGTAATATCGATGGCGGTGATTTACGCACTAGACTCCATAAAACAGTTATTTTTGAAAGAGAAAACATCAAAATACTTATGACGCACATCGCCGGAAGTCCTGGAAAATATCCGGATTGGTTAGCACAATTAATAAGAACAGAAAAGCCAATGCTTCTTGTTTGTGGTCACTCTCATATTCTAAAAGTAACAAAGGATGAGAAATTCGGAATACTTCACATTAATCCAGGGGCCTGCGGTATTCATGGTTTTCATCACATTAAAACAGTCCTAAAAATGACCCTTCACAATGGTAAAATCACTGCTATGTCGGCCATAGAGTTAGGAAAACGCAGCGCTATTTCATGACCAATACCTCCTCCTTTTTTACAGATATGGCTTTAGCCAGGTTTGTTTCGGCTCAAAACCGCACGGTAGATAAAATCATCTGTCATCTCTTCATTAATTTTATCGACCAAAATAATCCACTTCAGGTTATCGAAAATGTGCAACTGGTCTTTAAAGACGGCAACGTTCTTACGATTGGCCTAAATGATCAGGGAAATGGCTTGGATGCTGTAGAATTTCAATATGCTGAGGAAAACCACATAATCCCTGAAGAATTTAAAGACAAAATCAAGTTTTTGCCAGTCGAGGCCTCTTCTACAACGCTGTGGAAGGATGTAATTGGATTGGATTTATTAGCCGTTAGATTGACAAGAGAACAAGAGCATTATAAATCCGATTCGGTGGTCTTGGATTTTGGAAATGAAAAACGCGAAATAACCCTCGGTCCACTTGATGGCTTAATGATAGATTACTTTGAAGAATAAACTTATCTCAAAAGGTCGGCAGCTTCCTGCATCGAAATGATGTCCCCCTTAAATGTGGCGATTACAAAGGCATCTCCGAATCCTTTTGACTCTAAGGTTTTTCTAAATATTTCAGCGTCCTCTGCATTTGAAAATGTACCTGTCATGTAACGAACTGCTCCGCTGGCGGTAACTTGCTTCTCAATGTTTTCAATTTCCGTCACTTTAGAATCCATATTAGCGAGTTGGGACTGACGTTTTAATGGGCCTAATTGTACTTTAAAAACGACAAGTTTCTTGTCAATTGTACTAAATACCTTTTCTTCATTCAAATCTTCTTTGTAGTCCTTTTCGAGGGTAGCCTTTGTTGAACTCATTGGAATGCGCTTTCCTGATTTATAGGCTGTAACAAATGCGTCGCTGTAACCCTGCATAACAAGGTCTGCTCTCACAGAAGCGGCTTCTTCTATCGTTTTATATCCCTTTGTCACATAACGATAAAGACTCTCACCCGTTTTTAATTCGACAATAGCCCCAGCACTGGTATTGAAAATACTGGTCGAGATTTTATTACGATAAGCCCCTAATTGTACCCTGTAAACTATATCATCAGGACCAAATGTCACTGCTTCAGTTTCGGAATTCGAAGCAGCTACTTCATTACCCATGAGCGCCGCAATCTCATCTTCTTTCATGGCTTGAATATCGCCACCGGTAATTTTTGATATACCAGCCTTACGTCCCATTTTTGCAAACTCATTCCTTCTTGCTACTGCCTGAGCTAATTTTTCATAGGTCCCCGTGGTATAAACCACTGTTGTTCCATCTGATAAGGTACTTGAATTTATATCGCCTACACTTAACAAAAAGGATAAATCCTCTGTCGGAATTGAGCCAGTATATCTGGCTAATTCAACTGTGTAGAGAACTTGATTTTCTGCTGTTGACTTCTTCTTTTTCTTCTTAGCTAGGAAGAAATTGGTGATATCTTCAGTAATAACGTCCGTTGGTATACTATCATTTAAATACTGGTCATACCATTTCTTCCAATAATCATCACTTAAAGCTACCCCCCTATCAGAAACTGCTGCCCCTAAAGGGGAGTTTAACTCATCATCTCTATAATTGGGTACGCCATCTAAATCGTCATCAAGTGGACATCCTACTTGATCTACAGTCACTTTTTGTGGAGTCCCTTGGCAATCATCTTCGAAGTCTATGACACCGTCCCCATCTAAATCCCCTTTATCAAAGGCTAACCAAAATGCATCACTCAAGGTGTCTGCTGCTTTAGAACGTTTTCTAACTATCAAATCATACTGCAAGGTAACAGACGTATAGGTAAATTTATCCTTGCCCTTGGTTCCTTTTCTAATTCCAAGACTGTTGGCTGAAATGCCATCAATATAATCGGTAGTGGTGGGGAAATATTGAAAATTGAGTCGAAGGTCCACTCGATCAGTAACCTTCATTACAAATCCTGCAGAGATAGGAAAAGCCCATGCGCGCTCCCTATATTTACCAAAACCATCTCGATTCAACTCTCTTATATCGCTCTCATAACGGTAGTCTCTGTTCAAATAAATGGCATTTTGAGCTCCGGCACTTCCTTCCGCCATGTTACGTATCGACCCATCACTCCAATAGTAGTAGTAACGGCCCTGCAAATCCATTATATCCGTCTTGCTTAAAAATTCAAACCCGTAAATTCCTATACCTAAAAATGGACGGACTCTATATTTATCTGAAATAAAATTTCCAAAATCATATAGCAGAAACAACCCGCCTGCGCGAATTTCAGATCTGAAATTTTCTTTTCTATTGCCATTAGATTCGGTAACGCCTAATTGACCCACCAAAAAATCAAAATTCAATTGGAAGAATCGGTTTAATCTTATGGAAGATGAAAGATCCATTGCTGCTTTTCCTGTCAAGGGCGAACGCATTCTTCGTCCTCTATCAAATAAATCCCCATGAAAAGCCAAACTGCCTGCACCTAATGCTATTTTAGGTTGCATTTTTTGAAAAGCTGCTGCTCGTGAAGTATCGGGTATATCGATTGAAAAACTTGATACAGGTTTAGGATACCATTTGTGTATAAATAACGGCTCACCATCAACGGTAAATAAGGGTGCAGCTTGAGGTAACAGTTGATAAAATAACGAATCTCCTGTTGTTGGTCCTTTATACCACTGCTCTGGTTCGGGCAAGTTTTTGTAATACTCAGCTAGTTCCTCTGCACTCATTGCCTCTAACCTTAATTCAGTTAAAGAGTCAACTTGTGCACTCCACGTACCACAAATAAACAGTGCGAAAATAATTAATACTCTGCCTATCTTCTTGTTCAAATGAATTTGGGTTAATTTGGGTTAATCAGGGGAACCTTATTTATCTAAACCATTTTTGATTGTTAATCATAAGTGCTTCTTGAACTGTAATTCTTTTTCCTGCGTTATAGGCTGCCACAAAAGCACCGTTGACGCCATTTCCGTTTTTAATAGCTTCACGCTTATCTCTTGCCTTTTTATATTCACTGTATTGACCGGTAATAAATTTGTTGAGCCCATTATGCATCTCACTCCGTACCTCCATACTCAAATTGAATCTTTTCTTGAGCATTTCCACGCTTACTTCTGGATTAGTAAATGCGCCTAATTGAACACAAAAATAAGCCTCGCCACCACTAGCCTTGGTTGGCTCTGGTTGAATTTTAGGCGGCTCCATTTCTGTCTGTTTAGGTGCTATCGATTCGGTTTTAATAGGCTCTATTTCTTTTTGAATTACTGCCACTGTATTTGTTGGAACTGCTTTTACAGTTGATTCTGTAACAGGCTGTACGGTGACAGGCGTAACGGAGGGTGTTGTGTTCGACGCACTGTTTGTCGCAATTTCTGAGGTGGCTTGGGCAACCCCGGTTGGTCTAAGTGTAATTATTTCAGCTGGTAATTTATACTTGTGCGTTTGATTGCGATCTAGGTAGGCATATTCACCATCAAGTTTAACTGTAGGTGTAGCACTACAAATCATTACATATGAGATGATTAGTTCTGGCTTATCTGGCACATTCACCCATACAAATTTTAATCGTTTATCAGCCACAGAAAACGACCCACCGTCAGTCAAAAGGGCCTTAACCATAACATTGTCGGGCACTTCATCACTATACCGACCAAAACCTTTTGTATATCCTTTTTTAATTACAAGATTAACTGTTAATTGAGTAGCTGAACGTTCGTAACTTCTGATAAAGGTAATGTCAGGAGAGGCGGATTTTTTTGAAGAATCACTAACCGCTAATTCATTTGTAGGAGCTAGGACTTCAAATTCTGCTGTATCCATGTTTACACTCTTCTTCTCATTATTCTCCATATAAAGAAAATAACCTGAAATGGCTTTTGTCCCCTTAAGAGACGCGTCAGCAAGCAATGTAAATTTGATCGTGATTATTTCACCTTCTGGCAAATTATTCCATTCCCAAGACGCCTTACGATCACCGAATATATAGGTGGCTCCTTGATCGTCATGTTTGATTATACTAACGCCCTCAGGTAGTTCCAGACACAAACTTCCAAACTCTTGCAGGGTTGATTTTTTAATGGTAATCTCGACCTGAGCCTCAACTCCGGGTTTAAGTTCCCTTGGGAATATCCCATTTATTGAAGGGCCTTCATCCGTAAACAGTATTCCGGAGAAGAATAGCAAAAAAGCCAGTGAAGTAAATAAGACGTATTTCAACATTGACCTAAAATTAACCCGCATTGAGCAGCGCTTTCCCGCTCTACACAAGCTTTTTGTAACAAGTCAATGTTAATTCATTATAGGCAGCTGGTTCGCCCTCCATCTACGGGCACATTGATGCCTGTAATGTAGGCTGCTGCTGGTGATGCCAAGAAGGCAACCGCTGATGCGATTTCATGCGGCTCTGCAAATCGCTTCATCGGAATTTCATGTAACATCTCAGACTTAACAACATCTTCTGATACCCCTGTCTTAATCGCTTTACCATTAATGATTGAACCCAATCTACCCGTTGCTGTAGCGCCTGGCAGGACATTATTAACTGTAATGGCATAAGATGCAAGTTCATTGGCTAACGTTTTTGACCAATTCGCTACTGCAGCCCGTATTGTATTACTCACTCCCAAATTTGGCAACGGTTGTTTAACTGAGGTGGAAATGATATTGACAATCCGTCCATAGCCACTTAACTTCATCCCTTCAATGCATGCTTGTGCCAAAATATGATTGCAAATCAAATGCGAATTAAATGCAGCCAAAAATTCTTCCACTTTTGCTGCATTTACTGGTCCAGCGGGTGGACCGCCAGTGTTGTTTATCAAAATATGCACTGGACCTGAGCGTTGAATAAAACTAGACATTAAACTTTTTAAATGATCCGGTTGATTAAAATCTGCAACCATGTATGAATGCAACTGGCCATGTTGTTGTGGAAGTTCTGACTTTACCTGTTTTAACTTCTCTTCATCTCTTGCCAATAAGGTTACGGCTGCGCCCATTGTTGCCAATTCCATCGCTACTGCCTTTCCTATCCCTTGCGTGCTACCACATACAAGTGCCCGCTTATTCTTCAAATCCAATATCATTTATCTTAATCTTAGTTGTTTCTTTAAATACTTGTTCGATAATTTCTGGCTCGAACCCTTTGCCATAAAGTTTGTTCTTAAATTTAAAATAATCGCTTCGTTGACTAAATGTTTCCTTCGAAATGAAATCGCGAATAACGTTTATGTACTCTGAACTGTCTATTTCTTCTAAGCCTAGTTTGATTACATTTTCTGGAACACCTTTTATCCGCAATTCTTGTCTTATTCGAATCCGCCCCCACTTTTTAATTCTGAACTTTCCTCTTGCATAGGAACGTGCAAATCGCTCTTCATCAACAAATCCTTCAGCTATCAATTCTGCTAGCACTGATGATGCCGCCTCTCCAAAAATAGCCAATTTGGCCAATTGTTGTAGAACCTGTTGCTGTGAACGGTCCTGATAGGCACACCATTTCTGCATTTTATCGATTACTTCACTGTAATTCATCCGCCATGCAAGTTATAAGCAAAATAAGCCTTTAATTTGCGCATAAAATGGAACTCCCTGAAGAACTTTTAAACAGCTTGACTTTGGTGAAAGGCTTTGACCGCGAAGCTTTTATTAAAGTGCACGAAAACACCAATCGTATCACCTCCATACGGTTGAATTCACATAAAAAGGCGAATTTAAGTTTTCCTTTAGGCGAGAAAATCCCATGGGCTCAAAACGGTTATAATTTGATTGATCGCCCCTATTTTACACATGACCCATTTTTTCACGCTGGTTGTTATTATGTGCAAGAACCTGGGAGTATGTTTATTGAACAGTACTTAAAGAGGGAGTTCGAAAACCTTAACGAACCAAAGGTGCTTGATCTATGCGCCGCCCCAGGGGGAAAGTCTACATTGGTTAGTAATCTATTGGGAAACAAAGGTCTTTTAGTGGCTAATGAATACGTGAAAAATAGATCCGGTATTCTTGCACGAAACTTGGCAAAATGGGGCACAAACAACACCATCGTGACTAATAATTCACCTAATGTCTTTAACAGTCTGCCAAATTATTTCGATGTTGTAATTGCTGATGTGCCGTGCAGTGGTAGTGGCTTATTCAGAAAACAGCCAACTGCTATTGAAGAATGGAGCCTAGAAAATGTCAAAGCTTGTAGTATTCGTCAAAAAGAGATTATGGAAGTGGCGGTTAATACGTTAAAATTTGGCGGATTGCTGCTATATAGCACCTGTTCCTTTTCAGAGGAAGAAAACGAAGCAATAGCGGAATGGTTAGTTCGGGATTTAGGGTTAGAATTGGTTAAGCCGGATATTGAATCTTCTTGGGGATTAGTAGAATCAGGAGGAGGGTTACGTTTTTTTCCATATTTGACCCAAAGTGAGGGATTTTTTGTGGCTGGATTTCGAAAACCCGAAGAAGCTAATCCGAACTATCGAATCAAAAAAAGCCTCCCTCCTGTGAAAGGGTTCAATGAATGGGTAGATTTGAACCAAGGAACCGTAATTGAATTAGCAGGTAAACTGCATTATAGTAACTCGCTTGTTATCAGGTTTTTGGAAGAATCACACCCAAGTTTATTTTATCGAAAAGCCGGGATCTTGATGGGTGAGTTAAAAGGAAAGGATTTCATTCCAGATCAAGAACTGGCTTATGCACCATTCATGCGTGATAAAGTCCAGAACATAGATCTAAACTTAGAACAAGCCCTTTTGTTTCTAAAGAAAGCCAATTTTACAATTGAAGCAGGGGCACCATTGGGACTAACCCTTGCCTGTTATGAAGGTCATGGACTCGGTTGGTTTAAAAAACTGCCAAACAGAATTAATAATTACTTGCCTCAGGACCTTATGGTGCTTCATTAGTTCTGAAAGGCAGTCACTTAAAAAAAAACAGTTATTTTTTTATTGTTTTTTTTGATAGAAAGAAAAAGTATTACTACCTTTGCCATCCCTTTTAAAAAGGGGCTGTTCTTTCAAATAAAAAAAGCCGGAGTAGCTCAGCTGGTAGAGCAGCTGATTTGTAATCAGCTGGTCGGGGGTTCGAGTCCCTTCTTCGGCTCTTTTTTTCAATTGAATTAGGCGGGGATATTCCAGAGTGGCCAAATGGGACAGACTGTAAATCTGTTGCTTCTAGCTTCGGAGGTTCGAATCCTCCTGTCCCCACGTAGGTCGCTTTAAAGGAAGTGGCATTGTTAGTCTAACACTTGAAAAAGTGTGAGCGTCTTTCGAAGCAATTTGACAGACAACTAGCGGAAGTAGCTCAATTGGTAGAGCTCCAGCCTTCCAAGCTGGAGGTTGCGGGTTCGAGACCCGTCTTCCGCTCGACAGGTAAAACTGTACTGTTTAGAGAGAGCCGGACTCTAAACTTAAAATACGCTTATCATTCGTCTTCGATGAGTAAGCGACAAAGATGCAAGAGCTGTTTTACGGCTCTGAAATTTTTGAAAGTCCCCCGGAGGGACTTTTGGCATGTGGAGACGTACGTTCTTTGTTAATAGTTGGCAGGTGTTGGATTAAACCACTCGTTATCAAGTAGTTAATCTTAATAAAATCAATTATTACATTAAGCTGTTGTAGCTCAGTGGTAGAGCACTTCCTTGGTAAGGAAGAGGTCGGCAGTTCAATCCTGCTCAACAGCTCAATTAGTGGAAACTAATTTTAAAAACAAGATAAAAAAATAAACTATGGCAAAAGAAAAATTTGACCGTTCCAAACCACACGTAAACATTGGAACAATTGGTCACGTGGATCACGGAAAGACCACACTTACTGCTGCAATCACAACTGTACTTGCAGATAAAGGACTTGCAGAAGTTCGTGACTTCTCTTCAATCGACAACGCTCCTGAGGAGAAAGAACGCGGTATTACAATCAACACTTCACACGTTGAGTACCAAACTGTTAACCGTCACTACGCTCACGTTGACTGTCCAGGTCACGCTGACTACGTAAAAAACATGGTTACTGGTGCTGCTCAAATGGACGGTGCAATTTTAGTTGTAGCTGCAACTGATGGTCCAATGCCACAAACCCGTGAGCACATCCTTCTTGCACGTCAAGTAGGTGTTCCACGTATCGTAGTTTTCATGAACAAAGTTGACATGGTAGAAGACGCTGAGCTTCTTGACCTTGTTGAAATGGAAATCCGTGAACTTCTTTCGTTCTATAAATTTGACGGTGACAATACCCCTATCATCCGTGGTTCAGCACTTGGTGGATTGAACAAAGATCCAAAATGGGTTGAAAAAATCATGGAATTGATGGAAGCGGTTGATACTTATATTCCACTTCCTCCACGTGATAAAGATAAGCCTTTCTTGATGCCTGTTGAAGACGTATTCACCATTACTGGTCGTGGTACAGTTGCAACTGGACGTATCGAAACTGGCGTTATCAACACAGGTGATGAAGTTGAAATCATCGGTATGGGTGCTGATAAATTGAAATCTACTGTAACAGGTGTGGAAATGTTCCGCAAAATTCTTGATTACGGTGAAGCTGGTGATAACGTAGGTCTCCTCCTCCGTGGTATCGAGAAAAAAGATATCAAACGTGGTATGGTAATCTGCAAAACTGGTACTGTTAAGCCACACACTCGCTTCAAAGCTGAGGTTTATATCCTTAAGAAAGAAGAAGGTGGTCGTCACACTCCATTCCAAAACAAATACCGTCCACAGTTCTATTTCCGTACTACTGACGTAACTGGAGAAATTGAACTTGAAGCTGGACGCGAAATGGTTCTTCCTGGAGATAACGTAACTATCACTGTTAACCTGATCAATGCAATCGCGATGGACAAAGGTCTTCGTTTTGCAATCCGTGAAGGTGGCCGCACAGTAGGTGCAGGTCAAGTGACTGAAATATTAGACTAAGCCATAGTTTTAATAACGGCAAAATGGCTCCCGTTTCGGGACGCCATTTTGCTGTTTAATAGACTTAGCTAATCTGTGTTAAAAAACGTTAAAATTTCAGATATACGGGCATAGTTCAATGGCAGAATAGCGGTCTCCAAAACCGTTGATGGGAGTTCGAATCTCTCTGCCCGTGCAAGTTAAAAAGGTCAATTGACCAAGAAAAAGTAGAAACAATGAGTAAAATCGGGACATATCTTTCAGAAACAAGGAATGAACTTGTTAATAAAGTAAGTTGGCCAACTTGGCCTGAATTACAAAGCAGTGCACTCGTTGTTATGGTTTCATCAGTTATTATCGCCTTGGTCGTATTCGTTATGGATCGCGTGTTCGATATCTTGATGAACGGCGCATACGATCTTCTTAAGTAAGAACATCCATTATTTTATTAATGTTAGGCATGAGTGAACCTGCAAAAACTGAAACTGCTTCTAGCCGTAAATGGTACGTGGTCCGCGCCATTAGTGGTCAGGAGAAAAAAGTGAAGCAATATATTGAGCTTGAGATCAATCGTTTAAAATTAGATGATTTTGTATCACAAGTTTTGATTCCAACCGAAAAGGTAATCCAAATCCGCAACGGTAAAAAAACAACTAAGGAGCGTTCATTTTACCCTGGATATGTCCTCATTGAGGCCACCCTCGCAGGTGAACTTCCCCACGTGATCCATAATATGACTGGTGCTCTCGGTTTTTTAGGAGAAACTAAGGGTGGAAACCCTGTACCTATGCGCATCAGTGAAGTTAACCGCATCCTTGGGAAAGTAGATGAACTTGTAGAAAGTGAAGGTACTGTAACGACCAATTATCGCGTAGGTGAATCTGTTAAGGTTATTAACGGACCATTTAATGGATTTAACGGTGTTATTGAAGAAGTAATGGAGGACAAGCGCAAGATTAAAGTCACTGTTAAAATCTTCGGTCGTAAAACACCTGTGGAATTAAATTTTGGAGAAGTAGAAATTGAATAAACCTATTTTCCTTCCAACGATGTTCATTGAGCGCTTTGCTGCTTCCAACTCAAAAGCTTAACAAATCGAAAGAAGGAAAAAAATGGGGACTAGTATGAGCAGTTCCCGAACTTAAAAAAACAAAACAAAATGGCAAAAGAGTTATCAGCAATTGTAAAATTGCAAATCAAAGGTGGTGCGGCCAACCCGTCCCCTCCTATTGGTCCGGCTTTAGGTGCCAAAGGTGTAAACATCATGGAGTTCTGTAAGCAATTTAATGCTAGAACTCAAGAAAGCGCTGGGAAAATTCTTCCAGTAGTTATCAATGTTTACTCTGACAAGTCGTTTGACTTCGTTGTTAAACGTCCACCTGTAGCCGTTCAGATCATGGATGCTGCCAAAATCAAAGCCGGTTCTGCAACCAGCAATCGTAAAAAAGTAGGTGCGCTCACTTGGGAACAAGTGCGTAAAATCGCTGAAGATAAGATTGTTGACATGAACTGCTTCACCATCGAATCAGCAATGAACATGGTGGCTGGTACAGCACGCAGCATGGGAGTAACCGTAACAGGCGACCGCCCTCACTAAAAATTAACCGGACGAATGTCCAATTAAACAAAACAAGCTTACATGGCAACGTTGACTAAAAAAAGAAAAGTAGCCCTTGCGAAATTTGACGCAAAGAAGGTATACTCAGTTGCAGAAGCGGCAAAAGTGGTAAAAGAAATTACAACCACTAAGTTCGATGCTTCTGTGGATCTAGCGATCCGTTTAGGAGTTGACCCGCGTAAAGCCAACCAGATGGTTCGTGGTACAGTAACATTACCACACGGTACAGGCAAAACAATGCGTGTACTTGCCCTCGTAACTCCTGATAAGGAGGCCGAGGCAAAAGCTGCTGGTGCTGACTTCGTAGGGTTAGACGAATTCATTGAAAAAATTAAAGGCGGATGGACTGATGTGGATGTTATCATCACCATGCCATCTGTAATGGGTAAAGTTGGTGCCTTAGGCCGTATACTCGGTCCACGTGGCCTCATGCCAAACCCTAAAACAGGTACAGTTACTATGGATATTGGTAAAGCCGTAACCGATTCAAAAGGTGGCAAAATCGATTTCAAAGTTGACAAGGCTGGTATTGTTCACGCAGGAATTGGCAAGGTGTCTTTCGACACAAATAAACTTGCTGAAAATGCTAACGAACTCATCCAGATGATTATCAAACTGAAGCCTTCAAGCGCAAAAGGTACTTACGTAAAGTCAGCTACCATGAGCAGCACAATGAGTCCAGGTGTAACACTTGACACTAAATTATTCATTTAATTCACTGCTTTCAGATGAACAAAACCGAAAAAACAAAGGTCATTGAAGATTTAGTTGCACAACTAAATTCAAATGACAAAATCTATCTGGCAGATTGTTCGACGCTTACCGTTGAAAAGGTGAACGCGTTTCGCAGGCAGTGCTTCGAGAAAAAGATCTCAATTACCGTTGTTAAAAACACTTTGCTTAAAAAAGCAATTGAAAGAGCTAACGACAGTAACCTCGCAGGTCTAATTCCAGCATTAAAAGGCGAAACTGCATTGATGTTTACAGAAATTTCAAATGCTCCTGCAAAGGTCATTCGTGAATTCCGTAAAAAAGACGCAAAGCCTGCTGTAAAAGCAGCTTACGTTGAATCAATGATTTTCATTGGTGATGAACAACTTGACGCATTAGCATCGTTGAAATCGAAGAACGAACTCATTGGAGATGTTATTGCACTCCTCCAGTCTCCGATCCAACGCGTTATTGGTGCACTCGAAAACAAAGGCGGCGAAGAAGCAGCCTAAAACACAGGGGAATTTCCCAAATACAAAAACAAACAGTAAAAACTAAAAAAAATGGCAGATATCAAAGCATTGGCTGACAGCCTGGTTAGCCTAACAGTTAAAGAAGTACAGGAACTTGCAAAAATCCTGAAAGACGAACACGGAATCGAACCTGCAGCTGCTGCAGTAGTAGTTGCTGGTGGCGGTGGTGGTGGCGAAGCTGCTGCTGCAAAAACTAGCTTCGACGTAGTATTAGTTGAAGCAGGTGCTGCTAAACTCGGTGTTGTAAAAGTTGTAAAAGACCTTACTGGTCTTGGCTTGAAAGAAGCTAAAGATTTAGTTGACGGCGCTCCGAAGCCTGTTAAAGAAGGAATTGGCAAAGAAGAAGCAGAAGCTATCAAAAAAGCTCTGGAAGAAGCTGGTGCCAAAGCCGAAATCAAGTAATTGGTTTCCGCTGCTTTTTAGGGATCTAAGCCCCCGTCATTACAATTTATACCATTAACCGGTGATTGTTAATGACGGGGGATTAATCCCGTTTTTTAGCATATAAAAAAACCGAACTTTAGAGGTCAGAATTTTAACACATAAAGCTCAAAAAAATTGGCTGCAAGTACAAAAACTCAAAAAAGGGTTAATTTCTCGTCAAATAAGTTCCCGATTGAATATCCGGACTTCCTCGACATTCAGCTCAAATCTTTTCAGGATTTTTTCCAGTTGGAAACAACTCCTGAAAACCGTAAAAAAGAAGGTCTCTTCAAAGTTTTTGCGGAAAACTTCCCTATCTCCGATGCACGTAACAATTTCGTGCTGGAGTTCAAGGATTATTATATCGATCCACCACGCTACTCGCTAGACGAATGTATCGAAAGAGGCCTCACCTACTCTGTGCCACTTAAGGCTAAACTTTACCTTTATTGCACAGACCCTGAACATGAAGATTTTGAACCAATAATGCAGGACGTGTACCTGGGAACTATCCCATACATGACGCCAAAAGGTTCATTTATCATAAATGGCGCTGAAAGGGTTATCGTTTCTCAGTTGCACCGCTCTCCGGGGGTATTCTTCGGACAAAGCCGTCATGCTAATGGAACCAAACTCTACAGTGCTCGCGTTATTCCTTTCAAAGGTAGCTGGATCGAATTTGCTACTGATATCAATAATGTGATGTATGCATACATCGATCGTAAAAAGAAGTTACCTGTAACTACTCTTCTACGTGCTATTGGTTTTGAAAGCGATAAACAAATTTTAGAAATATTTGGTCTCGCCGACGAAATAAAAGTAAGTAAGGCCGGATTGAAACGTGAGGTTGGTCGTAAACTGGCCGCTCGTGTGCTTAAAACCTGGTTGGAAGACTTCGTTGACGAAGATACCGGAGAAGTTGTTTCAATTGAGAGAAATGAAGTTATCCTCGATCGCGAGACGATTCTCGAAGATGAACATATTGATCTTATCGTTGATGCTGGTGTAAAATCCATCATCCTCCATAAACAAGATGTCAATACGGCTGATTTCGCTATTATCTATAATACACTTCAGAAAGATTCTACGAACTCTGAAAAAGAAGCCATTGAATTTATTTACCGTCTTCTGCGTAATGCTGAACCACCTGATGAAGAAACAGCGCGTGGTGTTATTGATAAATTGTTCTTCTCAGATAAACGTTATGACCTCGGTGAAGTTGGACGTTATAGAATAAATAAAAAACTTGGACTTAATATTCCTGCAGAAATCCGTGTCCTCACTAAGGAAGACATGATTCTCATTATTAAGTACCTGATTGAATTAATCAACTCTAAAACAGACGTTGATGATATTGATCACCTCTCTAATCGTCGTGTTCGTACCGTTGGAGAACAATTGTACGCGCAGTTTGGCGTAGGATTGGCACGTATGGCAAGAACAATTCGTGAACGTATGAATGTACGTGATAACGAAGTGTTCACTCCTACTGATCTTATCAATGCTAAGACACTAAGTTCTGTGATAAACTCGTTCTTCGGAACGAACCAATTATCGCAGTTCATGGATCAAACGAATCCACTTTCCGAAATTACTCACAAACGTCGTTTGTCGGCACTCGGGCCAGGTGGTTTGAGTCGTGAACGTGCGGGCTTCGAAGTTCGTGACGTACACTACACTCACTACGGTCGTTTATGTACAATCGAAACACCTGAAGGTCCAAACATCGGTTTGATTTCCTCACTTTGCGTTTATGCAAAAGTGAATAACCTTGGGTTTATCGAAACGCCTTATCGCACTGTGTCGAATGGTAAAGTTGAAATCAACAAACCAATCGTATACTTAACTGCTGAGGAAGAAGATCAAAAGAACATTGCTCAATCAAATGTTGAAATTGATGAAAAGGGACTTATTGGAACCAAAAAAGTAACTTCGCGTTACGAAGGTGACTTCCCTATTCTTGAACCTGAAAAGGTACATTTGATGGATGTGGCGCCAAACCAAATTGCCTCAATTGCCGCTTCATTAATTCCTTTCCTCGAACACGATGATGCTAACCGAGCCCTGATGGGATCTAACATGCAACGTCAAGCAGTTCCACTCCTTCGCCCACAAGCTCCTATTGTTGGAACTGGTATCGAAGCACGTGTTGCTCAAGATTCACGCGTGCTTATTAACGCTGAAGGGGAAGGTATTGTTGAATACGTTGATGCTCGTGAAATCGTTATTCGTTACAATCGTAGTGAAGAGGAACGCTTGGTAAGTTTCGAAGGTGACGTTAAAACATACAAACTCACAAAATTCCAAAAGACAAACCAAAGTACTTGTATCAACCTTAAACCGATTGTTAAAAAGGGAGATAAAGTAAACAGAGGTCAAGTACTTTGTGAAGGATATGCTACTCAAGATGGTGAATTGGCCCTCGGTCGCAACCTTAAAGTAGCTTTCATGCCTTGGAAAGGGTACAACTTCGAAGATGCCATTGTTATCAACGAAAAAATTGTTCGCGATGACATCTTTACTTCTATCCATATTGATGAATACACTTTAGAAGTTCGAGATACTAAACGTGGTATGGAAGAACTTACACCGGATATCCCGAATGTAAGCGAAGATGCTACCAAAGATCTTGATGAAAAAGGGATCATTCGTATCGGTGCTGATGTAAAAGAAGGTGATATCTTGATTGGAAAAATCACCCCTAAAGGTGAAACGGACCCATCTCCAGAAGAAAAACTTCTGCGTGCCATCTTCGGAGACAAAGCCGGAGACGTAAAAGATGCTTCACTTCGCGTATCTCCTTCTATCAAAGGTGTAATCGTTGACAAAAAATTATTCTCACGTGTAATTAAGGATAAAAAGGCAAAAGCTGAAGAAAAGCCAATGCTTGAAAAACTTGATTCTGAAAACGAGAAGAATAATTACAATTTGAAACTGAAATTGGTAGACAAACTCTTCCAACTGGTAAACGGCCGCACTTCACAAGGTGTGACAAATATCCTAGGAGAAGAAGTTGTTCCAAGAGGTACCAAGTTCACACAAAAGCTTCTTGAGAGAATCGACTATACTGAAGTTAATCCAGGAAACTGGACTACTGATAAGGATAAGAATGAACTTATTGAGCGCTTGCTCCATAACTTCATGATTCAGTACAACGATTATCTCGGAAAATACAAGCGTGAGAAATTCCAAATTACTGTTGGGGATGAATTACCAAATGGAATCGTACAATTAGCTAAGGTTTATATTGCACAAAAGCGTAAGCTGAAAGTGGGCGATAAAATGGCTGGTCGTCACGGTAACAAAGGTATCGTTGCTCGTATCGTAAAAGAGGAAGATATGCCTTTCCTAGAAGATGGAACACCTGTTGATATTGTATTGAATCCACTTGGTGTACCTTCTCGGATGAACCTTGGACAGATCTATGAAACTGTTCTGGCTTGGGCTGGTGAAAAACTTGGAATGAAATTCTCAACACCAATTTTTGACGGGGCAACCATTCAACAAATTGATGACTATACCAGCAAAGCAGGTGTGCCACAATTTGGTAGAACTTACTTGTATGATGGTGGAACCGGAGAGCGTTTTGACCAACCAGCAACTGTAGGTATTATCTACATGCTCAAATTAGGTCACATGGTGGATGATAAGATGCATGCCCGTTCAATCGGACCATATTCACTCATTACTCAACAACCGTTAGGTGGTAAAGCTCAATTCGGTGGTCAGCGTTTTGGTGAAATGGAAGTTTGGGCGCTGGAAGCCTACGGTGCAGCAAACGTACTTCAAGAGCTCCTTACTGTTAAGTCTGATGACGTTACCGGTCGTGCGAAAGCTTACGAAGCTATCGTTAAAGGTGAAAATATTCCAACACCGAATATTCCTGAATCCTTCAACGTATTGTTACACGAATTGCGTGGACTTGCTCTAGACATCACAATGGATTAATGAATAGCTCCTGCTATATGCAGGAGCTATTTCAATAAAGCACTATCAATTTAAAATTAAACGAAATAAAATAAAAAATGGCTTTAAGAAGAGACAGTAAACAAAAGTCAAATTTCTCGAAGATTACCATCAGCCTGGCTTCACCAGAAACCATTCTGCGCAGATCCAGCGGTGAGGTACTCAAGCCTGAAACTATTAACTACCGTACCTACAAACCTGAACGTGATGGTTTGTTCTGTGAACGCATTTTTGGTCCAGTTAAGGATTACGAATGTCACTGCGGTAAATACAAACGTATTCGCTATAAAGGAATAGTTTGTGATCGTTGTGGTGTAGAAGTTACCGAGAAAAAAGTTCGTCGTGAACGCATGGGACATATCAATTTGGTTGTTCCTGTTGCTCACATTTGGTATTTCCGCTCTTTACCAAACAAAATTGGCTACCTTCTTGGTCTTCCAACCAAGAAATTAGATATGATTATTTACTACGAACGTTATGTAGTAATTAATCCAGGTATCGCCGGTGAAAATGGCATCAGTTATCTCGACTTCTTAACTGAAGAAGAATACTTGAACATTCTTGACACTCTACCTCGTGAGAACACTATGCTCGATGATTCGGATCCGAACAAATTCGTAGCAAAAATGGGAGCAGAAGCAATTGCAGAATTGCTCTCACGCTTGAATCTTGACGATCTTTCATACGATCTTCGTCATAAAGCGAATACTGAAACCTCACAACAACGTAAGAATGAGGCATTGAAACGTCTTCAAGTTATTGAAGCCTTCCGTCAAGCCAATCAAAATGTTGTTAATAAGCCTGAATGGATGATTGTTAAAGTTGTTCCGGTGATTCCACCTGAACTTCGTCCACTCGTTCCACTGGATGGCGGTCGTTTTGCAACTTCTGATTTAAATGATCTGTATAGAAGGGTTATTATTCGTAATAATCGTCTTAAACGACTAATTGAAATCAAGGCGCCAGACGTAATTCTCCGTAACGAGAAACGTATGCTTCAAGAAGCTGTTGATTCATTATTTGATAATTCAAGAAAATCGAACGCAGTAAAAACTGATAGTAACCGTCCTTTAAAATCACTTTCAGACTCATTGAAAGGTAAGCAAGGCCGTTTCCGTCAAAACTTACTCGGTAAACGTGTTGACTATTCTGCACGTTCTGTCATCGTCGTTGGTCCAGAATTGAAATTACACGAATGCGGACTTCCTAAAGAGATGGCTGCAGAACTTTTCAAACCGTTTATCATTCGAAAAATGATTGAACGTGGTATTGTTAAGACTGTAAAATCAGCTAAGAAGATTGTCGACAAAAAAGACCCTATTGTATGGGATATTTTGGAAAACGCATTGAAAGGCCATCCAGTACTTTTGAACCGTGCTCCTACTCTTCACCGTTTAGGTATACAGGCCTTCCAGCCGAAATTAATCGAAGGAAAGGCTATCCAACTTCACCCACTCGTTTGTACTGCGTTCAACGCTGACTTTGATGGTGACCAAATGGCTGTTCACGTTCCATTGGGTAACGCGGCTATTCTGGAAGCTCAAATTTTAATGCTTGCTTCGCACAACATTCTTAACCCTTCTAATGGTGCTCCGGTAGCTGTACCTTCTCAAGACATGGTGCTTGGTTTGTATTATCTTACCAAAGGAAAACGCAATTTACCTAACGACGAAGTTAAAGGTGAAGGAATGGTGTTTTATAGTGCAGAAGAAGTTACCGTTGCCCTTAATGAAAAGAAGGTCGATCTTCATGCTCAAATCAAGGTAAAAATTACCAATGCGCTTGAAGGTGGTCAACTCCTTACCAAACTCATTGATACAACTGTAGGACGTGTTTTATTCAATAATGTTGTTCCACACGAAGTGGGTTATATCAACGAATTATTGACTAAGAAATCACTCCGTGATATCATTGGTATGGTGGTTAAACGTACGGGAATGGCTAAAACTGCTAAATTCCTTGACGACATTAAAGAACTTGGATTCCGTACAGCGTTCAAAGGTGGTCTATCCTTTAATCTCGGTGATATCCAAACACCTGCTGAGAAAACCAAAATTATTGCTGATGCACAAACCCTCGTTGATGAAGTTGTAGCTAACTACAACATGGGTTTCATTACCAATAACGAACGTTATAACCAAATTATTGATATTTGGACGCATACCAATTCTAAAGTAACCAAGAAGGTGCTTGATAGTTTGAGTACAGACCGTCAAGGATTTAATCCTGTATATATGATGCTGGATTCTGGTGCGCGTGGTTCAAAAGAACAAATTAAACAATTGAGTGGTATGCGTGGTCTCATGGCTAAACCTCAAAAAGCCGGCGATACTACTACCTCCATTATTGAAAATCCAGTTCTTTCTAACTTCCGTGAAGGTCTATCCATCTTAGAATATTTTATCTCTACTCACGGTGCTCGTAAAGGTCTTGCCGATACCGCTCTTAAAACGGCTGATGCTGGTTACCTGACACGACGCCTCGTAGACGTAGCTCAAGACGTTATTATCAATGAACACGATTGTGGTACACTACGTGGACTGAGCATGACTGCCTTGAAAAACAACGACGATGTTGTAGAGACTTTGTATGATCGTATTTTAGGTCGTACAGCAGTTAACGATGTTTACCATCCAACTACCGGAGAATTAATTGTTTCTGGTGGTGAAATCATAACCGAAGATGTTGCATCAGCTATTGATAAATCGCCGATTGAAACGGTTGATATTCGCTCCGTATTAACTTGCGAAAGTCGTTCTGGTGTTTGTGCTAAATGTTATGGACGCAACCTTGCCAATGGTCGCTTAGTTCAATTAGGCGAAGCTGTTGGTGTAATTGCGGCACAATCAATCGGTGAACCAGGTACACAGCTTACGCTTCGTACTTTCCACGTTGGTGGTACCGCGTCTAACATCGCAGCTGCGTCAAGTTTAATAGCCAAGTACGATGGTATTATTGAAATTGATGAATTGCGTACCGTAGAACGTGTTAATTCAGATGGCCAAAAGTCAAATGTAGTTATAGGCCGTTCAACCGAAATGCGCATTATCGACGTAAATACTGGCATTACACTAACAACTGGTAACGTTCCTTATGGTTCGAATTTGTATATCAAACCAGGAGCTAAGGTTAAGAAAGGTGAGCTAATTTGTGATTGGGATCCATACAACGCAGTTATTGTTTCTGAATTTGGTGGTACTGTAGAGTTTGAGCATATCAAAGAAAACATTACATACCGTGAGGAAAGTGACGAACAAACTGGATTCCGTGAAAAAGTAATCATCGAAAGTCGTGACAAAAACATGTCACCACTTATCAGGATTATTGACAAAAAAGGAGAAAGCCTTAAATCTTATAACATTCCAGTAAGTGCACATATCGTTATTAACGAAGGGGAAAAAATTGAACCAGGTCAAATTCTAGTTAAGATTCCTCGTGTAACTGGTAAGACAGGTGATATTACTGGTGGTTTACCACGCGTGACTGAATTATTCGAAGCGCGTAACCCAAGTAACCCTGCAGTAGTTAGTGAAATTGATGGCATCGTTTCGTTTGGAAAAATCAAACGTGGTAACCGTGAAGTCATTGTTGAAGCAAAAACTGGCGAACAACGCAGGTATCTTGTTAACTTGAGTAAGTACATTCTCGTTCAAGAAAATGATTTTGTTAAGGCTGGTGACGCATTGTCTGACGGTGCTATCAGCCCTGGCGATATTCTCGCCATCAAGGGCCCAACAGCTGTACAAGAATATTTAGTGAACGAAATTCAAGAGGTATACCGCTTGCAAGGTCAAAAACTCAATGATAAGCACTTTGAAGTTATTGTACGTCAAATGATGCGTAAAGTTGAAATTGTTGATCCAGGTGACACTATGTTCCTAGAACAACAATTAGTCAACAAATCCGATTTCATGAGCGAAAATGACAACATTTTCGGCAAGAAAGTAGTGGTTGATCCAGGTGATAGTGGTGAACTAAAGCGCGGTCAAATTATTACTGCACGTAAATTGCGCGATGAAAATTCAGTACTAAAACGTAAAGACAAAAAGCTAATTGAGGCACGGGATGCAGTTCCAGCAACGGCTAATCCAATTCTACAAGGTATCACCCGTGCTTCCTTACAAACGAATTCATGGATTTCAGCAGCTTCCTTCCAAGAAACAACCAAAGTTCTGAATGAAGCAGCAGTAAATGGCAAAGTAGACGGATTGATGGGATTAAAGGAAAACGTTATCGTTGGTCACTTAATTCCTGCTGGTACTGGACTTCGTCAATACGAAAAACTTGTTGTTGGAAGCAGAGAGGAATACGAACGACTCCTCGCTAGTAAACAAGAAGTAAGTGAAGAAGTTTAATAGTTCTCTATTCTAATTCTAAAGGCCCCAATCAGTGATTGGGGCCTTTTTTTTGGTGTTATAATCATTTTTTTTGAAAAATAAGCAGCGAGTTCATGAAACACCATTTTCAATTATAAACCAGTCCTGTGCGTAAAAAACCAATTTATGCGGGAAATACAACGGTTTTCATTAATAATTTTGATGAAAATCTCATCAAGATGAATAGAAAACTAACAACCACATGCCTTTTGCTTGGGTTAAGCTTAGGTTCTATGGCTCAAAATCAAACTGACACCATAGTTCCTAGGAATAAAAAAGGCCATGAAATCCTACCTAAAACCGGCGATATCGGTTTAGGGTTCAACACCATCCCAATTTTGGACATGTTTTTAGGTACCCTCAATCGCGCAACACCTTTTGCAGGAGCCTCAAACATTGTTCAATACACGCAATCATCCAATAACCAACTAGTTGGGAAGTACTACCTTGCACCCAAAACAGCTATTAGGGTCCGTTTTGGTATGAATACCATTTCGGGTTCTATGATTGCACAAGTGCAAGACGCAAAAGCTGCCTACGATGCATCGTTCGGCACACCTGATGATATCGCTAAAGCTTCACTCATGCGTGTGGATGATAAAGCAACGTTTCAAAAATCGAACCTATTACTTTCTGCTGGACTTGAGTTCAGAAGAGGGTATCGTAGGCTGCAAGGGTTTTATGGTGCCGAAATTGGCTTCGGACAGACCAGTGCCAGGCAGACAGTAGTTTATGGAAACACTTTTTCTGACCAGTATAACATACAATACACTAATTTTCAATCTGGCTCAACGGTATTGTTTAATCCAAATACAACCGCTAGAACTTCACGTGATGTAGAAACGCGTTTTAGAGGTGGTATCCGAATTGGTGCTCGAGCCTTTGTGGGTATTGAATATTTTATCTTCGCCAAAATTTCAATTGCTGCTGAATATGGCTGGGGATACAGCTTCACAACAAGACGAGCTGCAACCACAATAAGGCAAGTTTATAACAATGGGCAGAATGGACCTGAACTATTTAACGAAACTGTCGATACAGACTCAAGAGAAGTAACAAAAGGTTTTTCTGTTGACAACAACAACGGTTCCGTTTTCTCTATGTCCAATACTTTAAACGGCAGCACCTCACTAAATGGGGGTTCTGGAGCTCTGACCTTAATTTTTCACTTTTAACACTTAATTCAATTACCATGAAAAAGACATTCGCACTATTAGCTGCTGTTATTTTAGTAACAGCTTGTAATAAAGAAAACGATAACACGATTACCCCAACCGATACCACTGGGAATGGAACATTAAAAGGAACCATCACGAAAAATGTAATAATGCATAATGGTTCAGGTGTATATAACCCTAATGCTGTGATGCCAGCTGCTAATGTTAAAATTACGGTTAAGGTAAATAAAAATGCCCTCTACCCTGCTTCTAACGCTGCAGGCGCTGACATTTATAGTACAACCACCGATTCTAAGGGTTTCTACAGTTTGGATATTAAAACCAACTCTAGCGGAGTTAGTGCCTTAGTTACAATTGAAGGCTTCACTGGTACAATGGACACCATTGTAAATGGCACAACACGAACAGGTTTATATACCAATTACATTGGTTTGCAACAAACTCGCCAAATTATTATCGGGCAAACTACACAATACGACTACCAAATGCCTAGCACTACTATTAACTCTAACCCCAATACGATTTATCAAATCGGAACAGGAATTGTTACGGGTTCAGTAGCTGTGAACCTTTTCAAACAGGTTCAAACAGGAACGCTGGTTTCGGTTACCTCTACCAATGTTCCGTTGTCAAATCATAAAGTTTACATGACGTTTAATAAAGATCCGAATACGCTTGCGACGAAGTACTACGAGGCAACCACCGATGCCAACGGCATTTATTCGTTTAACGTTAGCACCGTTTTGAATGGCACATCTGGCTTTTCACAAAATGCGACAATTTGGGTAGCCGACTATGCTACTTCGCAAGACACTATCTCAACTACTAATGTGGTAAAAACCGGTAAAGCCGGTGTTTTCCAGTCAATTTCATATGGTGTCAATGGGATTTTTAACAACTCCGTTAAAAACGCCAATAACTTTGTTTATTCTACCTTTGTACAGAATTAACAAACTATCTATTAAAAAAGGGGCTTCTCATCTGAGAGCCCCTTTTTTTATGCACTAATCCTTGGTTATTTTATCTTGAACTCGATCAATTTTGTGTCCCCTAAAAAACCTTGCAAAACATCGCCCTGCTTCACTGGCCCTACTCCCTCAGGTGTTCCAGTGAAAAGAAGATCACCCACCTTCAGAGAAATAAATTGGGACACGAAACTTATTAATTCGGGAATTGAGAAAATCATATCTCGCGTATCTCCTAACTGACGTGTTTCTCCGTTAATTCGTAAAGTGAATGACAAATTTTGCAAATCCCTGCCTTCAATAGGTATGAATTGGCCAACTGGGGCACTACAATCAAAAGCCTTTGCTTTCTCCCATGGCAAGCCCTTCTTCTTGCAGGCTTCCTGTATATCTCTTGCCGTAAAATCAATGCCAAGAGAGATCGAATCATAATATTTATGGGCAAATTCAGAAGAAATGTGCTTGCCGGCCTTTGAAATTCTCACAACAAGTTCTAATTCATGATGCAGATCTTTTGTAAAATCCGGATAATAGAAATCGCCCTCCTTCAATAATGCTGTATCGGGTTTCATGAAAAAGACAGGTTCTGTCGGTAATTCACTCTTCATTTCCTTGGCATGAGCAGCATAATTTCGGCCTATACAGATGATTTTCATTGTTGGTAAAAAACTAGGGGCCTAAGGTAATTATTACTCTCTGAATATTCCTAAATTTGAAACATATGAGTAAATCATTTGACGTAATTATAGTAGGAGGCGGTATTGTTGGTTTAGCTACCGCCTATAAACTGACTCAAAAGTTTCCAAACAAAAAAATTCTTGTTCTCGAGAAGGAAAATGTAGTGGCAGCTCATCAAACTTCGCATAATAGTGGTGTTATTCATAGCGGTATCTATTATAAGCCAGGTTCATACAAAGCGAGAAATTGCGTTGAAGGTAGAAGGGAACTTGTGCAATTTGCAAAGCAGTATAAAATTGAGCATGACATTTGCGGAAAAATAATAGTTGCGACTGATGAAAGTGAATTAGCGCACATGAATAAAGTTTTCCAAAACGGTTTGGCTAATGGTGTTGAAGACATTGAACTTATTGATGCTAAAACAATCATGGAAATCGAACCGCATTGTAGAGGTATTGCGGGAATTAGAGTTGGTAGTACCGGAATTATCGACTATGGTGATGTAGCTAAAAAGTATGCTGAACTTATCAATTCTAGTAACAGCGGTAGTTGTGTTCTAACGTCGCAAAAAGTAATTGGTTTCGAAAAACACACGGATTACACAACCGTTTTAACAAACAAGGACCAGTTTACTGGGAAATATGTCATCACGACTGCAGGCCTTCAAGCAGACCGTTTAACAAAGAGTGAAGGCGCAAAAACAGACGCTGCCATAGTTGGCTTTAGGGGCGATTACTACGATCTAACAGAAAAAGGGTTAAGCAAGGTCAAGCACCTAATTTATCCTGTTCCTAATCCCAAATTTCCCTTTTTGGGAGTTCACTTTACGCGAATGATAAAAGGAGGTACAGAATGTGGTCCAAATGCCGTATTCGTTTTCGATAGAGAAGGATATAGCAAAACTGCTTTTAGCATAAAGGATACTGCAGAAGCTTTTACCTATGGAGGCACCTGGAAATTTTTCAGAAAACACTGGCGATTTGGGTTAGATGAGTACAGAGGCGCCTATTCAAAGCCTTATTTTTTAAAACGACTTCGGAAATTAATACCTGATTTACAAATGGATGATATTGTTGCAGCAAGATGTGGTATTAGGGCCATGGCCTTAGGTCCGGAAGGCGATATGTTGGATGATTTTAAAATAGAAAAACACGGAAATGCCATGCATGTCATCAATAGTCCAAGTCCTGCTGCTACAGCTAGTCTTGCCTATGGAAATGAAATTGCCACAATGGCTGCCGAATACTTTAATTTATAACTAGTTTTTATGAGAAACAAAAATCTTGGTGGTACCGGTGTGGCAATAGTTACACCTTTTACTGAATATGGTGTAGTTGATACAATTGGATTAAGAAACCTAGTACAACACTTACACAGTGGCAAGGTCGATTATATGGTTATAATGGGAACCACAGGAGAAAGCGTAACATTGGATGAAGATGAGAAGCAATTGGTTATTGATACAGTCAATAAATACAATGGCAATAAAATCCCCATGGTTCTTGGCATTGGCGGCAATAATACCGCCGATGTAATTAAGACTTTTAAACGCTTTAACCTAAGGAATTTTGAAGCCATTTTGTCTGTAGCCCCATATTACAATAAGCCTACACAAGAAGGGTATTACCAACATTACAAAGCGATAGCTGAAAACTCAAAGAAAGATATAATTTTATACAATGTACCAGGCAGAACTGGTAGCAATGTTAGTTGGGAAACACAAGTCAGAATTGCAAAGGATTTCAGGAACATTGCTGCTACCAAGGAAGCGAGTGGCAATATGGAACAAATCATGAAAATTATCATGAATAAACCCCGTGATTTTATGGTTTTAAGTGGGGATGACAATCTCACCTTACCCATCATCGCAGCAGGAGGCCATGGTGTAATTTCTGTTGTTGCTAATGCCTTCCCAAAGGAATATTCATTAATGGTGCGACACTGCTTGAATGGGGATTTTGAAAAAGCCAGAAAGTTGCATTACAAACTCATTAATTTTACGGACCAGCTTTTTGCTGATGGAAATCCAGGGGGAATAAAACATGCTTTACATATTATGAAAGTATGCTCTCCATTTCTTCGATTACCTTTGACTGAACCGAATCAAAAAGTCAAAGACAAAATTTCAGCTTTAATTAAGGAGATACAACCATGAGTAAATTAAGGATTTTAGACACTGTACACATACATCAAAAGCTAAATCGCCTAGCTTATGAAATTTATGAAAACACTTTTGACGAAAAGGAGATTTTCATAGCCGGTATCGCTGGCAATGGTTACTTGATGGCTAAATTACTTTCTGCCAGGTTAAAAAAAATCTCTGGTCAAAAAATCACAATCGGAAAAGTAGATATTGATAAAAAGAATCCTTGGAAGAGAGAACCAATTTTAGACTTTAAAGTATCGGACTACAAGAACAAAACCGTCGTACTTGTTGATGACGTATTGAACAGTGGAAAAACGTTAATGTTCGCCGTAAAACTATTCTTAGAGCATCCTGTCAATAAATTGCACACCGTGGTATTAATCGATCGAAGTCATTCAAGATATCCGGTTAAAGCTGATTTTGTTGGCTTATCATTAAGTACCACCTTACAAGAGCATATTGAAGTAGATATGTCTCAAAAGAATAAAGAGCAGGTATATTTGACTTGAACAAGAACGAAAATATCACCAAGAAAAAACACATTCAAGATCTTAAACTGAATGCGTTGTTGGAAGTTACGAAGGCCATTAATAACAACTTGGCCACATCCAAACTACTCGATTTATTTCAGGATATATTAGAGAATCGTTTAGGTGTGGGCAAACTTGTGCTTTTTCACTTTGATAAAGATTGGAAGTGCATTTTAAAATATGGTATTAATGAGGATTTTAATCATCTCAAGTTTGAAAATGAACTTCTTGCAATAAGTGAGATTGAAACCATTGCTTTCAGTAATGGATTATTGAGCAAAAGTTTTGAGATTGTTATTCCAGTTTTTCATAAAAAAACCCCATTAGCTTATGTGCTATTGGGAGATGTTAATCAAGAAAAGTTAGAACTTTCTGCTGCCATCAAACACCTACCTTATGTGCAAACCTTAACCAATATTATTGTTGTTGCCATTGAAAACAAAAAGCTTTATAAGGAGCATATTCAAAAGGCAATGATTGGTAAAGAACTTGAATTGGCGCAGGATATGCAGAAATTGCTTTTTCCAGAGAATTTGCCTAATGATGAGCACCTCAGTGTATCCGCCTTGTACCAACCACACCAACAAGTAGGCGGCGATTATTATGATTTTCTAGTTTTAAACAACCATGAGTACATATTCTGTATTGCTGATGTAAGTGGAAAAGGGGTTGCTGCTGCACTATTAATGAGTAATATACAGGCAACCTTACATAGCTTAATCAACTATACCCACAATCTAAAGGACATTATTAACGAACTAAATAAGCGGGTAAGAGAAAGCACACGAGGCGAAAAGTTTGTTTCCTTGTTTTTAGCAAAGCTCAATACCAAAAGTCAGCAATTAACCTGCATAAATGCAGGTCATAACCCTCCCTTACTAAGATTAAATGACACTTTTCAAGAATTAGCAAAGGGTTGCACCTTACTTGGCATTCAAGAAAACCTCCAACACGTCGAATTAGAAATAATCGATTATTCAGGTGAATTTATACTAGTTTGTTATACCGATGGTTTAACTGATACCCTAAATTCAGATGGACAATCGTTTACTGTGGCACAAATAAAAGAATTAATAAATCAATCGAAGGCCAACAACAGTAGCGAAATAAACACCCATCTGATAAACGCTGCCATGGAATTTAAGGGCGAACTAGAATACACCGATGATGTAGCCTTGCTGACTATCAAGGCAAGCGATTTGACCTTCTAATTAGCCCATCTGAAACCATTTCGTAACAAATAGGCGTTCTTATTACAATTAACTATAACTTGCGTTGTAGCTGGTCTTAGTAGCACATTTTTGACTTTATAAGTACAATCATTGTTGCCTTTAAGAAATAGTTTGTAGGAACAATCAGGCTCAATCGTCACGAATTGGTCATACATGAACGAACTTTTATAATAGGCAGTAAATTGACTAATCGGTTGTTGTTCTATCCATTCTTGTGAATTCCCCTTTTTTCTTTCAATTACAACTGCGCAATCTATATTCTCAAATTTCAGACCTTCAAAAAAGTAGTCAAAACTTAAAACGTATCTACCCGGTTGATAGCGATTACTGTCAATTAAAACAAGCATGCCATAATCACTATTTTTTGTTGTTGTAAATGGTACCTCATTAGAATCTGCAACAAAATAAATGTTTTGTTCCTGATAGCGGCATTTATTAATTGTCACCTCGTTAGTTTTAGTATTAGCAAAAAAAGAAGAATATGAAAGAACTGACAATTGCATTGTTTTACTTTCGAAAAATGGTGATGCCTTTTGTAGAATTAGCTCTTCTGAAGGCTTTAACGGCTGATTAGCTTTGAGTACTAAAAGAGAAGTCCATTGTAAGTATTGGTCACGCTTATTATTTAATGGCGGATTAATTCTTTGTATTCCGTTACGGGTTTCTGAACAGGACGTTCTGGACATCATGCTTGAAAGAATAGGTAAACCGGTGTGAAAGGACAATATAAACGTTTTATAAACAGAATCTATTCCTTTTCGCTCGTACATTTCAGATCCAATATAAAATTGTGGAATTGGAAGGATTGCTTGATAGGATGCGCCATTCACTGATTCTATACCCGTTTGCCAATCATTGTTCAATGAGTTTTTGAGAAACAAATTGGGTTGCGTCAGGTAATTGGCTCTTGGTTTAAGTAAATCGTAACCTTCGATGTGATTCAATAAAAAGAACATACTTGGAAAAAGCACACACAAAAACCTTCCAAGTCGAAATCCATAGGTATTATTAATTGTATGGGTTAGTGTGATAATCAAAAAAACAGGCGTGCTAAAATAAAAGTACCAGCTAAATCGACCTAGCGCTCTAAATTGTCTTAATGCAGGAATCTCTATGTTTATCCAGTCCATTAGTAGATTTTGAACCCCAAAAGAAAACAATAAAAGGCCAGTTGCCCCAATCATGACAGCTGTTAGTTGGGCGTTAAACTTTAATCTTTTTCTTAGTATCAACAGATTAGCAATGAAGAAAACAATCATAAAATTGACAAAAAGTCCAACATAGGCAAAGCCCTCCCAGTGGCGGAATTCTGTTTTGATTATTAACTTCATGAAATGTTGAAATGGTCCATATATGGGCACAAAGATGCTTGATGGTTTAGCCATGGTTACATCAATACCATATGGTTCAGTTGGGCGGTCTGTTCTATAGTCACTAATCTGCATTATTAGTGTAAAAAGTAGAACAGGAAGAATACCAGCCACAACCAATGAGCCTAATTCTTTCCAACTAAATCTGCTAGAATAGAATTTATAAAGAGCATGAGTAGCCTGAATGCATAGGGAGAACAAAGAACATCCAAAACCAAGGTAAGGGTGCATAAAGAATAGCAGGGAATTGTAAGAGAACAGGGCAAGAAGACTGCTCAAAGTTGAAGATCTCAATAATTTCAAATTAAAAAGGATAGAGAGCGGTACAATACAACCATAAGCAAGAGCGAAATGGCTATCAATACGGTGTATTTGTGGGGAAAGTAAGCCTATTGCTAAGCTAGACAAAACGGCTGGAAGATTATCAATCTCATACCATTTAAAGATTTTAAGAAGGATATTCGGAGTAATAATAAATGAAAACAGTAAGAGTCCGTGCATGATACCTACCAGGTAAGGATAGGTAAAAGGCAAATAATGGAGAACAGCTGAAAGAAGTGGCTGACAATCGGCAAATGGTGGCAATTCACCATAAGGAAAATTCATGCCATTGAATTGAAATATTGAATTGTCCTTTATTGTATGAAATAAGAAGGTGTAATAATTTTTAATTGCATCGCCTTCGAGGGATGTAAGTTTATCATTAAGGTGGAGGAATGTAGATTTGAAGTAGAATAGAAAAGTGACGAAGGACAGTAGGAAAGTCAGTAGATGTATTCTGAAATAGGTGAAACGGATCATATCCAAAATAGTTAGCCTCAAATCTAAATGAAAAAAACAGACTAGTTAGTCAAACTCGCTGATATTTGTAACAATCACAAATGATAAGGAAACTGTAGTTCTTGTATCATAGTAATGAAATGGAGCTAGGATCCATTAAACATGGCTCTGGCATAAGCAAAAACGGGAGCAGGCAAATGAGTATTAATAGCGTAACAGGATGCTGTAATAAGCTGATTAGACCCTACTCTATTTACTTCAAGGAAAAAAGTTGGGCAAAAAAAAAGCCTCACGGATGTGAGGCTTTTATTTAAAATTGGCATCGACATACTCTCCCGGGCTTTAGGCCAAGTACCATCTGCGCAGGCGGGC
>JACCDW010434894.1_pt1 | contig 104220 bp, 122 predicted proteins | sample 7449781 | NCBI WGS metagenome assembly JACCDW01 (sample SAMN15323449, study PRJNA562643) | freshwater metagenome | isolation source: river surface water | place: USA:Blue River Watershed | collected 2017-08-18 | reverse complement strand
TCTACTGTTTCAAGATAAGTATCGCCTGATTTTGATTCTTCAATATAAACTACTCCCTCACGACCTACTTTTTGCATTGCTGTTGCAATCAACTTTCCTACTTCAGGATCGTTATTTGCAGAAATAGTAGCTACTTGTTCCAATTGATCTTCAGAACTAATGTCTTGTGAAATACCTTTACGTAATTCTGTTACTACATCTTTAACTGCAGCATCAATTTCACGCTTAATAGTTACAGCGTTAACTCCATTATTTAATGATGTTAAACCTTCTTTAACCATGTTTTGAGCCAACAATGTAGAAGTAGTTGTACCATCACCTGCACCATCAGCAGTTTTGATAGCTGCTTGTTTAACCATTTGTACACCCAATTCTTCAATTGGATCTTCAAGTGAAATGCTTTTTGCTACTGTTACTCCATCTTTTGTTGATTGTGGGTAACCATTTTGATTTGCTATAACCACATTACGACCATTTGGACCTAATGTAGACGTAACTGCGTTTGCTAATTTGTCAATACCAGTTACGAGTTTTCTCCTTGCTTCAGGACCGAATTCGATAATTTTACTCATATTCTTCTGTTGTTTCTGTTATAATTGCTAAAACTTGATTTTCTGGGCACACCCAATACTCTTGACCTTCTAGTTCAATTTTAGTAGGGCCTAGTGGTGGGAGCATTACTTCCATGCCTTCTTTTAAAGATGTAGGAATAAGTTCACCTGTAAGTGATGGTTGACCTGGTCCTACAGATACAACTGTACCAATGAGGGCTTTTTCTTTACCTAAATCGGGTACGATGATCCCTCCATACATCGTCTCTTCTTCTTCACGGGGTTTAACTATAACCGCGTTAAATGTTGCTTTTAACTGTTTCATATATTTACCATTTGTTTGATTTCGTTTCTTACTGATTCCCAAGCATCAATATATTCTCTAATAGAATTAAATACTTGGCGTTGTTCTACTTTTAATTTTGCAATAGAATTTAAAGCTGAAGATACATCATTGTGGAATGATAGTGTTTTAATGCTTTCTTTTTCTCGGGTTTTACGACCTCTACCTGTATTGGTGCCAGGTAATACTAATTGATAGACAGTATAACTGTTACTATCTTTACCAATAAAATAGGGCTCAAGGACTGGGTCCTTAATCATCGTCATTGAAGACGGCAGTTGATTTTCACTCATAACTTTTATTTAAATATACGATCTCTTTTTTAAAAAACCAAATATTTTATTATAAATATAATAATTATTGTTCTTTTGCTACAAGATAGTAGCAACTTGTAAAAGTTTTATGATTAAATGATAATTTCATTAAACCATTTGAATTTACATGAATACTTCCGTTTTCCATATCTTTATTAGCTACTAATACTTCTTTTAATAGAACCGAATTATAGACTAATTCAAATCGAGTTCCACTGTTATTTTCTAAATTTTGAATGGAGTAACTTACTTTATTAGCATATTCAACATCACCCCCAAAAACAAACTCTAAACCGAGTAAACCTGGTGTTATAACAACGCTTTCGCTATTTGATAATGCGTTTTTAGCTTTGATTAATGCTGTTACTACTTCATCTGTTAATGTTGTTTCAACATCATACTCTTCAGGTCCATTATATGTACCAGATTTAGGTATAATAAAGATATCTGATAGTGAATAATTTAGATTATATTGATTATCCGATATAAGTAATTTAGTAAGTATTGTTCTATCCTTAATATAGTCTAATACTAAATCACCACTTGTAATTGAGATTAATTTATCTAATTGAGTAGTATCATTAATTCCTATTTCAGACTCAGGCAATGGGAAATTATTATGAACAACTGTTCCTATTAATTCACGAGACGGAGCTGTAAAATTAATAGTTAATTGTTTGTTTTTATTAATTGACCATTTAACACTTTCAACTAAACCGTTTAAGTGGTATTTTTCAATGACTGATTGTAATTCTAGTTTTGATATCATATAACCTAATATAATAAAACTTTTATTTTAAGCCAAATTTAATATAGTATTTATTTTTATATCTTAAATCCATCCTTTTATTCCAGGATATTCTTTTTTAAGAAATTTTAGTATCTCTTTAAAATTACCTTTACCAAATTTTTCAAATAAAGATTCTAAGAAAGGAGTTTGCGCTATATTTACTGAGTTGGCTACTAAGTCTTTAGGGATAAAAGTAATATTAGATCCACCAGCCTGTATGTTTCCGGCTTTTAGATTGCTAGGGAGAGATGTAATTGAGGTTCTAAATAAATATAAATCGTCTTCAACTTCTAAATTATCAGGAAGAGATGCAATTTTAGTATTACTTAAAGATAAACTACCTTTAACTTTTAAATTATCAGGAAGAGATTTGATTTTAGAATTTTGTAAATATAAATCTTTGCCCACTTCTAAATCATCAGGAAGAGATGTAATTTTAGAACCCTGTAAATCTAAATCTCCTCCAACTTTTAAACCTTTTGGAAGTGCACTAGTTAGGGTTGATACAACTAAATCGCCTCCAACTTCTAAATTATCAGGAAGAGATGTAATTTTACTACTATACAAAAATAGATTTCCTCCAACTCTTGATAAATTATTAGGAAGTGATAATATTGGATTTTTAGATAAGTTTAAATTACCTTTGCTTCCATCTTTAATATATTGTTGGATTTGTTTTTGAGCTACGATTAAATAATCATCTTGGCGTTCTTCAGGAGAACGTCTTTGAACTAAAATCTTATTTACCCCCGTTATGTTTGTAAATATCTTTATATCTTTTTTAGGTATCACTCCATCTAAACCGTCATACCCAAAAATTGTTCCATCATTATTTATACCTAAAGCAATAACTACCATTCTTTCCCATTTTTTAGGAAATGCTATTTTAAGCTGTTCAATCATTTGTGGAGATTTTACTTTAATATAATATAAAGTTATATTTTGATTATAATAATAATCCTCAAAATGGTCTGGAATTTTGTAAGTAGTGCACCAAGCTGAGTCTTTTCCTCCTTCTTCACAGTTTCTAAAAGCAAAATGGCTTAAACCTAATTTACGAGAAGCAGCATGGGTGTGAGGAACCATTACAGTTAAATCATTATTATCTATTATTGTATCAAAGTCGGATTCTAATTCTTTAGAAGATTTACCTGTTATTGAGGACATATTATTAAGAATATCATCAAATGATTTATCTTGAGATACACCGTCCTTAACCTGTTTTAAAATATCAGGGTACGTCATACCCCTGGCATTTAGTGAATTTAATTTACCATCAAACTCACTAGTGCGTTCAGTATTTAATAATTTAGCTATAACATCTAACTGTTGCTTATTAAGCTCAGTCAATAATACTTCTTTTAATAAATCAACCAGTTTAATCATGAATATAAATATGATTAAAAAGCAAAAAATTTAGCTACATTAGGATTAAGAGCTGGGAACTCCCATTTTAGATCCTTATAAAGTTCCTTTAATTTATTTAATAATAATGATTCAAAAATCTCATCTACATCAATGTATGTCTTAACAAACGCCTCTATTTCATCAGGAACTTTAGCATTTGGTAATCCAACTGTTTCTAATTTATAAGGATTAGCTTTTAGGTTAATAATAAAAATTTTATCACCTTCAATAATTGATTCATACTGTTTATCTAATCTCTTAAATTTAAGTAAGTCATTATATCGAACAGCTGCTTTAGTATTAGCGGGTGCTTTCAATCTAAATGAACTAAACATTTCACCTGAGCGAGCTGGTTGGATGTATGAGGCGATTTGTTTTACTCCGGTTGGTTTGCCTAATTCTCTAGGATCTAATGTCTTGACTAGTTTATAGAAGTTAATAATTGAATTATCTAATTCATGTTTTGGTTTACCAAACAAAATGTCTTTAATAAATTGTTCACCAAATCCTTTGAATCGTTTATTCATATTAGACTTCATCAACTCTAGACCTTTCATGTCTAATTCTTCAACAGCAACACCTTCCTTATTGGTAACATACATTGCATATCTTCTCTTACCAGTAACTAAAATGCCAGTAGCGATTACTTCTTGTTTTAACTGGAAGTAATGTTTAGAAGCATCAATGTTAAATAATTCTTTACACATTGTGTTAAGATTATTATTTGCTTCATCTTGAATTTCAAGTGCCATTTCTAATATGTACTTGTCTTTCTCTTCTTTAGTGGCGTTAGGATACCTATGTCTTAATAAGTCACCTAATTCAATATACATAGAGTCAGTATCACTAATACAAATGTATTGTTTATCTGATTTTAGTTCAGTGTTTAGTTTATGATTAGTGAATACAATTGACTCTTGAGTCAATCTTTGACCTGTGTTTGTAATAGCGGCACTACAAATTAATTGACCATCAGTATATCTCCATCCTGATTTAGCATAAGTACCATACATAGCGTTCTGTAAGATCTTAAATGCATGTTGGAACAAATCATATAACTTATAATTAGCCCAATCTTCTTCTTTACCTGCTTTTTTCTTTAGACCTCTATAATGTTCTCGTTTATTAAACCAACCTTCAAGAATTGTACTACAAACACTTTTTTTATCTGTTCTAAACATAGCACCCGATGCTGCTATAGTTAAATTACTTTCCTCAATAATTCCTATTAATTGTTCAATAGTAACTTTAGTTGTAGATGTAGTATAGTTTTTCTTATTTACTTTTTCAATAGTAATAATTTCATTTGGGTCACGTTCCCTAAGTTTTTCTAAACTATGGTTTTGTTCATAAGTTGGTCTATCATCTACTTTAATTCTACCAACTAATGTTTCAATACCTAAATTAAGTGATTTAATGATTGAAGGATATAGTGATGTAAAGTCTAAGTCAATAACATCAAAATATAAACCAGGTACTGGTTCTAGCAAGTACCCACCAGCGTATGACTCATTAAATGATTTTAATGCAGGGTTATGAGTTGTTGGTTTATTAGGTGATACAATGCCTTCTCGTTTTAAATGCTTTAAAATAGCTCCTTCATTCATAACTGTATTCCAATAGATTGATTCATATGGGATGTTACAGATATGAGAAATCATAATTGTTAGGTTGATAAATTTAAGTTTATCTTCTAACGCTTCAATAATTTCAACGTCTCGCAAGTTATATTCTATAAACGCATTTAAATCATTTTTAAATAATGTATTTAAATTACCTTCATATTCAATCTTACCTAAATTGACATATTTAGTTCCAATATCACCTAATTTATATGATGGTTCTTCCTTCATAATATATTTTTTATGAAGCAACATGTAATCTAGACAATTAACTCCTCCAATAGTGATTTGTGATTCACCATTAAATTCTCGTTGATCTACCTTTCTAATTGGAGATAAACGCCTAACTTCATCCTCACCTACAACTTGTAATAAACGATGATAAATGTAAGGTATATCGAAGTAATCCGAGTTATAGCCAACTAATATTGTTGGGTCTAGCTCTTCAAATTTAGATAAAAATCTGCCAATTAATTCCTTTTCATTTTTACAAGGAATAATATGTTTACCACCTTGATTAATTTCTTCAATTTGACCTGATGGGTCAACAATCAAACATATTTTTTGTTTAGTAGTCACATCTATCAAAGCAATAGACGTGATAGGCATAGGTGCTTGTTGAATGTAGTAAGGTGTTAATGCACCACCCATTTCAATCTCAATATCTATATAAACTATGTTATGCCACGAAGGTACAACATCGTCTTCTTTATAGTATAATTCTCGAAGTATTAATAATTTTTTATCAATATCTTTTTCTAATAAATCAGGATCGTTTTTATCTAATTTTTTAGTAGGAATAGCCCACCCGCCTGTTAAAACGGGTTGAGCACCTTCTTGATATGAATTTACTCGTTTCCAATAAGTAGGCTGGTGTTGGAAATCTAGCCAGCCTTGTTTATCGTCTCGTAAGTAATAAGTATACGTTGAAAAATCGTAATAAATACTTTGATACATAACCTTTAATTTTATTTTATTATGCGGGCACTTGTTTTACCTCTACATAGCCATCTTCTACATAACCACTATTTACATAGTATGTATCTACCATTGGAATTACAGGATCTCTTCCTACAAATGGAGCAAACGGTGTAGTTTTAGTAAAATCCCATCTATTAATTAACTCAGTATATGGATTGTTGGTTTTTAATAATCCTAATTCTATACCGGGATTAGTGTTAAATAATGATTTTTGAATAACACCTGATGATATTAATTCTTTGTATGGATTTTTACTATTATTTAATCCAATTGCATTACCTGGGTTATTATTGGGGATAGACTTTTTATTAGGATTGCTCTCTATTAGTTTTTTATATCTATCCCCAAATAATGCCATGTTAGTTTATTGATAAATATTTATTTATCAAAGAATTGCTTTAAATTAGGTCGGAAGTAATTTATGTTCTTCATTACTTTACGATCTCTAGTTCTATATACAATCCAATAGTCACCTACTTTTTCATAATGACATTGCTCACCTTGTTCTTGTTCACGAACTTTAACTGTTGCTTTAGCTTCAGCTTCGTCCTTACAAGCTTTACTCATATTACTTGCTTGTACTTCGGCGTATGCGGGGAGTATTTTTTCTTTTAGTCCGTGCAACATGGCTCCGTTTCCTAGCGACACATATGTAATATCGCACAAGGCGTCTAAGACCTCTACTATGTTTCCTGTTTCGCATGCGTGTTTATATTCTTCTAGTTCTTCTAATATAAAATTGTAAACAAATTCCCATTCTTTACGATCTGGGATTGTTGGTTCATAGTTGTTTGGTTTACCCATTGTAGTGTTGAATGTTTCAACTTCGCTAACAAATGGAACATAATTTTCTTTTACCATAATTTTTTTATTTTGTAGTCAGGACAGGATTCGAACCTGTAACCGTAGCAGAGACGGTGCACATCGGGAGGAAACAGCGTCTACCAATTCCGCCACCTGACTATATTATTTTAATATAAATTCTGAAATTAAATAACCGGCAACACCTGCAATTAAGTAAAATCCTATAATAGTTAACCACATTTCTTTATCTTCTTTATTCATAACTTTTATTTTACTATTTTAACATACTTCGTTTCAAACCAATGGGGTTCATTTCTATGAATGTAGAAACCATAAAATAATAATGATGTAAATAAAATTATCAAACCCACCATTTTTAACTTTATTTTTGTTTCGTCTTTCATAAGTTTTAATTTATACTTAAATATACGATCAAATTCTTAAGAAGCCAAACAAAGTGTTAATTTCCTTTGTATTTCCAGATAAATCCACCTGCTGTTTTTTGTTTATTTCTACAACAGGCGGATATACTGTCTTTTCCTATGTTTGTACTTCTAGCTGCTTCGTTTATACTTTCAAAATCATTTATATGAGTATTTTCTAAATCATATTGAGAAATTGATTTTTTATTAGGAGCCGTTTTACGGTAGTTTTGGATCATTTCATCAGTAGTGACTCGAGGATTATCCTTTTTAGTTTGAGTTATCTTCTGAATAGTTTCTTGGGATCGAGGTTTAGAATTCTCTTCCCACCACTTATTCATTTTTTGAATAGTCTCTTTACTATGTTTTTTTCCTTTATTCACTTCATGAAAATAATAACCACCTCGAGATACATTTAATCCTTCATTTATGCTATTATATTTTTCAATATAATAAATTTCTTTATCAATTAATTCTTCGATAGAACATTCTTCTAAAACTTCAAACTTATGTTTTTCAATTCCATATTTTTTAAGTGAAAACCATAATTTAGTTTGTTGTTTATTTGATTTATTTTTCCAATTATACGATTTCCATCGTTGTTCTATATTTTTGGATAAACCAATATAAACTTTTCCTTTTGGGTTTGTTATTTTATAAATTCCTACCATTTATTATAAATATTGTGTCTCTTGTAGAGACACAGTACTTATATAGAAGTATTAATTTTTATTGAATCAAAGAATTCTTTGCGTGCTAAATTATCATTCTCCATGAACACACCTGATGCTTTGGTAGTAACCATAGATGCTCCTTGATGTTTAATACCACGACATGAAACACATGAGTGTGTAGCAACTACAGTAACAATAACACCTAAATTACCTTCACAAACTTTATTTACTGCTTGATGAATAGCTGCTGTTAGTTGTTCCTGTATGGCCCCTCTACGACCAAAATGCTCTACAATACGATTTAATTTAGATAAACCAATTACTCGACCTTTAGCACCTGCAATGTAACCAATATGAACTACACCTCTAATTGTTTGGTGATGGTGTGAGCACATTGAAGTTAAATTGATATTACGTTCAATAATTACTCCATCATAACCATCTGATGGGAATGAAGTAATATCAGTAAATCCATTATAGCGACCAGCCCATAAATCATTAACATATGCTTTAGCTACACGACGAGGTGTATCAGCAGAGTTAGGATCATTTTTCCAGTCACATTTTAATGCTGTTAGGAAGTTACCAAAATGTTCAGTAGCTTCTTCTATCATTTGTTGCTTTTCCTCATCTGTTAATGGACGATCTAAAGCAGAACCGTTTGCGAGACCATTTTGGACGCATTCAATGTCATTGTGAAATTTTTTTCTATTATTTTCCATATAACCTAATATAATAAATTATTTTTAAACTGCCAAGATATATGGCAAACTTCTTTTTTGGTGATTATCATCATCCATTCCAAAACCAACTACCCATTCATCAGTAATTTCAAATCCATAAATTGAACCTGCTGGTAAATCTATTTCATTGATTGCTCTTTTAATTAGGGTAACTATTTGAACTGATGCTGCGCCTTCATATATAAAATGTTTTCTTAGAGAGTCCATTGTAACTCCTGTATCATAGATGTCATCTATAATATAGACATGGTGATTCTCAATATCAATTGATTCTCGAAGTTTAACTTCTAATTTACCTCGTTCTTGACCTTCATATGATTTTACTTTAATAAAATCACATTTTGGATCAAGTAAAGATAATTTTTCAACTAATTTACTATAAAACATAAAACCACCATTTAATACACATATCAACACTATAGGTGTTTTTTCTGATTTATGGCGGTTAAGAATTTGTGTTGCGATTTCTTCTATTCGCTGTTCAATTTGTGCTCGTTCAAATAACACTCTCATATAGTTCTTTTATTGGATGTAACCCTGGGTAACTTTGTTTCTTGCCTTTGTAAGACATAATTACATGTGGATAAAAATCTACTGCAAATTCGTCTTCTAATTCAGTATTTTCTTCAATTTTAATGAGTTTGAATTTTAATTTGCTAGCAATTTCTTCAACCATAGGCATGGCGACTTTACAGCCACCACACCAATCGGCGTAAAAGAGTACTATAGTATTCTCTTTTTGTAATGTTTCAGTTAATAGTTGTTTATTCATATTTGTTGCTTTTAGAGCTATTATTTACTCTTTTAGTCCATTTTAAATTTTCAGGTTTAGTTGCTTCTTCTGGGGTTAATCCTTCTTTAAAGCATATACTTCTAGGTTTAATATGATCTAGTGTTGGGTAATTGGTATGAGTAAAATGTAAATTTAAATTATCTTTAATGTATTCCCATCAATATAATCAAACCCATCCCAATTTTCAAGCATTTTTAATCTTATTTTTTTAGTTAAATAATTACATTTTTTCCAATATTGTTTCCAGCTATGGCTAGCAATTATATTACCATTTTTCTTCCTAGTTTCTATACTTTTTTTCCAACTTTCTTCACTCCAACTTTTTCTCATGTTAAGTGCTCTGGTTGGTAAATTTAATTCTTTAGAATTTTTAGACATCCAATCGCCTTGGCATCTATTTGAACAGAATATATTTGTTTTATTTTTATGTTCACTATTAGGAAAATATCTTACTTGATTTTCACAATTTGAACATTTAATATATTTGTGTTCTTTACTTCTAGCTATTTGTCTACATTCTTTAGAACAGTATCTACTATTAGCCCCGTTAGACTTATAGTTTTTATCACATTCTTTGCAAATTTGTTTATAATACATAAGTTGGGTATTTATAATAAATATACCCAACTTTTAGTATTGTAATCAAACTTCACGCTTTTGGTCAAATGCTATAATATGTTCTCTACCTGTGAAATTATAACCATTATCTCTACAAAAATCCATAACCATTGGATATACTCTAATTAACTCATCTCTTGTATCACCAGGAGGCATTAACCATGTTTTACGTTTTGGGATATCCATTTCAATCCTAAACGCTTCAATCTCTTCCCATGCTTCAGGCATTTCAATAGGATTACAAACAGGTTTGTAATGATAGTCTCCATGGTACTCAATCATCTTTTTAATCGCATCTTTGTTAAGACGGTATTTGTTATGTTGGTCCACCATTTTTTGGTCTGCTTTTTTACCTTGCGGTGTATCAGTCCCAATCGCAGGCACACTATTACTGAACTTAGGAGACAAAGAAACCAAGCCGATTGGAAAATCAGTTTCGATAAAATGACTACCTTCTGTTTCAATTGTAATAAATAAGCCACGTTTTTCAGCTAAATGAGTTAATTCATTTACTAGATCAGGATGCATAGTTGGTGATCCACCAGTTAGCATCATTTCTCTAATAAATGGGTTATTGTCATACATAGCAATGATATCATTGAATGTATATTTTCCTTTTTCAGGATGAATACTAGTATACCATGAATCACACCATCCACCATCACCAAACCAACATCTGTGAGTACATCCTGTAGTTCTAATAACTACTGTAGGCATTCCAGCTCTACTACCTTCAGATTGTACAGCTGTATATAGCTCTACAATGGGAAGTGTTTTATTATAATCTTCTATTCTGCCTGGTTTTTTATTCTCCATAACTTGCTGAATTTCTTTCATGTTCATATACTTCTACTTTAGTAGCTTTAACTCTACCTTCTGTTTCAATTTTTAAAAATTCATTTATAGTGTTGTATAAATATTCAGCGAATCTTTCACAACCTACATTATCTAAAATTCTTAATCGTATTACACCGTCTTCATCCATTTGTTTAAAATGTTCCAAATATGGATCATCTTGAGATATAATTGTAGTATGATCTAGTAGATATGTAAAGTAATCTTTAGGAGCCATACCATGTATTGTATTTTTAGCTCGTTTCATACCTCCAAAATCAAATACCCAATTACGATGATCTAAGTCACCTTCAAACCATACTCTAAATGATACAGCATATCCATGTAAAAATCTACAGTGAGTTCCTTCTGCTTTCCATTGTCTAAAGCATGTTGAGTACCCATCAAATAGTTTTGTTGATACGTATCTTGTTTTAGTTTCCATAATTTAGCCAGTCTATAATTTGATTAAATGATTTAACTCCACTAAAGCGTCTTAATTCCTGTCCATTTTCTACTAATACAACTGTTGGAACACTTTTAACATTCGCCGCTGTTATAATAGCAGGATCAACATAATCAATATTTTGCTTACGAACAGGAATTTGTTTAGCAACATCTTCCATAATTGGACCTAATGTTTGGCATGGATTACACCATGGTGCTGTATAATAAAATAATTCTTTAGCCATTGGTTTCTTCAGTTTGCTGTTGTTGTTTTTCCATTTGTTCTTTTAACATAGCCATAAACTTACGTTCCATAACTAATTTGTTCTTAGCGATTGTAGCATTACGCTTAGCCATTCGCTTGTTGTGAGCTTTTTTACCTCCACGTTTTCTTGATTCTGGCATAACTTTATTTATTTGTTTATTTTATAATTTAAGTAATCTTGTATTGTAATCCTAGTTTTTTTCTCTAAATGATGAAAATCTCTATGACAATTGGAACATAAAACCACACATTTTTCTATTTCATTTTGTATTTTTTCCCATCCATATCTTTCACCTTGAGATAGTTGAAAGTCTTTTTGGGTTGGGTCTATATGATGAAAATCTAAAAGCCAATGTCTTGATTCATTACATTTAGCACAAGATAAACCTGCTTTAAGTTCTTGGATTTTTTCTCTACGTTTACGGTGGTTTTTCTTTGTAGTTTCATTCCATTTTGTTTTATTAGAATTATAATTATCTAGGGTTCTTTTTTGAACACATTCTTTACAACTATATTCCCAACCATCTTTCCTACGTTTAGATTTATGCCAAAATTCTATAGTTAATAGCTTTTCAGCATTACATGTTTTACATAATTTTGTTTCCATGGTTATAAATATAGTGACCACCGATTAAAATCGATGGTCATCTAAATTATTTACCGTGTTCTGCTAAAACTTTTTTAACATGAGATTCAGCTGTTTCCCAACTCACAGGACCATTTTCGTCTCCATAACTTACAGGGTCTTTACGTCCTAAGTTAATGAACCCTTCAATACGTTCTACTGAAGCAGCTGATTTGTAGTCACTGTGCCATACCCCATTATGTTGCATAGGTTTATATGATGTGTTTGTGCGTTTGTATACTTCATCAAAATCTAAACCTAATGTATTACAACATGTTAACCCATCTTTTAAAATATCTCCTTTCATAACTTGGATATATGGTGTGTAATGATATACTTTTTCAGCACCCCAGTTACCTGCTTTAAATGCTTCAAAATCGATGTCTCTAAATTCTTGTCTACAATCTGGGTAAACGCTGAAATCTCCTGCATGTATTCCCATTGCAATAGCACAATCAGTATCTTTTTGTTCAGCAATTGATAACGCAACTGCTTGAATAATAGAACTAAAAATCTTATTACGATTTGGAACTACTGTTGCTTTCATATTTTCTTCAGCATAATGTCCTTCAGGTACTTCTTCACCCCCAGTTACTAATGCTGAGTTTAATAGTTGAGATAAACCATCTAGTTTAATTACTTGATGTTTAATTGGGGTTGTAATTTTATCTGTTCGTTTAGCAAATTCAGTTTGAATATATTTGACTAAACTTTTAGCACGTTCTAATTCTACATTATGTTTTTGTCCATAATCAAATGATAATGCTGTAACTTCATAGCCATTGGCAAGTAGATGAAGCAATAAAGTGGAACTATCCATACCTCCACTTAGTGATAACACTGCTTGTTTTTTCATTTAACAATATTTTTTATATAAATTTTCAATTAATTCTATTTCCTCATTATCCATTAAATGGAATTTAGGAGCTAATTTAGCTAATTTAGTAGCAAATTCTTCTTCTAATGTAGATAATTTACTACCATAAAAATCTATACTAGTAGTTTTATAATCATCTAAATGACCATCATCATCTAACCACTCAGCCATAAGATCTCTTTCTCGATCATTCATTGCCCAATATACATCATCTAAATCTATATCAATACTGATACTTCTCATAACTCTTATTGTTTTATATTATTAATTTTCTTGAACATATAAATATTATGGTAAATCAAAGATAGATGAGGAGCTAAATCATCCCATGTCATACCCATTGTTTCATCAATTTTAATTTTAGGTTTAGATAGAATACCATTTTTATTATATTCTAAACCTTCAATACCTGCCATAATAGGATTTGATGTATCAATTGTTTCTACAAACGGCATATAGTGATAAAAATTAAATTCCTGTGGTGCAGCACATCCTAACAAATGTACTCTATCATTAACATCAATAACTCTATCTTTAAACAATTTACTAATTACAGCTACACGACCCATAGAAGTTGCTACTGCAGTAATTGGATGTGGAAAATGTTCCTGATAATAATTAGCACCATATGAAAATGCTATCTTTCTATAACCTAACATTTTATACTTAGTATAACACTCAGATGCTTCTTCAATACTTTTTGCTTGAACAACAGCTACTTTAGTAGTATAGTAAGGTAATTTAATTTGAGCCCATTCAGCAGCATTTTCTAAAGACGCTTCCATGTCCTGCCATACATCAGGTACAATAAATTCATTTGGTTCAAAATATTCAACCCAATGTAATAAACGATCTGTATCATAAGCATGGCCTAGTTCATGTAAACTATTATCCATGATGATGTAACGATCATTTTCTTTAGCCCATTTAAAGTAATTTAAATAGTCCTCATTCTGATCTAGCAAATGAGGCAAACAATAATCATAATGATTAAATTGGGGAGAGCTTTTAATTAAAGCTACTGGGACTTCGTGTGATACTTTCATAACTTATTTAATATAAATATAATTTAATTTTATTAACCCGCCAATTCTCCTGCAAGAACTTCTTCAACTAGTTCGGCTACTAAATCATCTACCTCAGTCATTTCTCTAAATCGTTCTATGTTGAATGATGGTTCAGCTATCATTCCGCTTGGAAATACAATGTCCGGGTTATGAATTTCTTCTAGGTGTAATCCAACACCATGTTTATACTCTTCAATCCCTCGTATAACATACGCGTTACCTTTAAAGGGTCGGTTGGGAACAGATTCTAGTGTGCGTGGCTCCCAAATATCATTTATACATTCTACTATTGAACCTACTTTCATATGATATAAATATATGAAAAATGGGCCCAAAGGCCCAATTTCATTTACTATCCTTCACAACTTATACAATCACTTAGTCGTTGTAAATTGTCTCCTCTTAATACTGATTCAGTACGTAAGTAATATAGCGTTTTAACTCCTGTTTTATGAGCTTCTTTATGTACCTGGCTAATCCATTTTGGTGTATCATTTGGGTCAAATGTTAAATTCAATGAAATAGCTTGGTCTACATACTGTTGTCTAACACCATTTTGTTTAACAATCTCTAACTGATTAATTTCTTTAAATGTTAAGAATACTTCTTTTTCTTCATCAGTTAAAATATAATCAGGTAAATTAACAACTGATCCTTGATCTTTTAAAATCTGATCCCAAACGCTATCAATATTGTATCCTTTAGATTCAAGTAATTGTTCTAAAATCTTATTACGTTTAATGAATACACCTTTAGCTGTTTTCAGATTATAAACATTAGCAGGTATAGGTTCGATTGAAGGTGATACACCTCCTGAGATATGAGCATTTGATACTGTAGGTGCGATTGCTAAGTGATGAGTATGTCTCATACCTGTACCTTTACACCATTCTGGTTCACCATATAATTCTGCTTGAGCACGAGATGCTTTATATGCCTCTTTTTCAATAAAGTCAAACATCATTCTTGTGTAAGCAGTTGCTTGAATACCTACAAATGGTAAATTCTTTTGTTGTAAAAATGTATGCCAACCTAAAACACCAATTCCAATTGCTCTACCTTTAGTAGCTGAGCGAACTGTGTTTTCCATGAATTTGATATTTTTAGCTCTATCAATAAATTCTTGTAATACACCTTCTAAGAACCAACAAGTCAACTCAGGTAATGTCATTCCATTTTCAAACGTATAATCTTTCCATTCATCCCAACGAGCTAAATTTAAAGACGATAAACAGCAAATAAATGAGTGTAATTCGTCTGTATATAAAGCGATTTCAGAACAAATATTAGTCATTGAAACATGTAAGTTATTTTTCTTATATGCTTCAGGATTAGTATTGTTGATATTATCTTCAAACATTAAATATGGTTCACCAGTCTCAAGACGAGTCTTAAGAATTTCACCCCATAGTTTTAATGATTTAGGATCTTTATTTTCTAAATCATCCATAAACTTATCATCAATAACAATACATTGGTGTAAGTTTAAGCATTGACGATTAACATCACCTTTTGGTCTACGAATTTGTAGAAATTCTTCAATATCAGGATGATGAATGCTTAGGTTAACTGAGGCTGCACCTCTGCGAACTGAACCTTGGTTAGTGGCGAGAATAGTGGAGTCATAAATCTTACACCATGGAACCACACCCTCTGATACGCCATTGTCTTTAATTGCTTTACCTCGGCCTCTAATGCGAGATACACCAATACCTACTCCTCCACCTTGAGATGATAGTCTCATTAATTCAGAGTTAGCATCTGCAATACCTTCAATACTATCTCCAACGTCAATACCAAAGCATGAAATTGGCATTCCACGTTCTGTACCTAGGTTTGATAATACTGGTGATGCTAAGCATAGCCAATTTTTAACTATTGCCTCATAAAAGAATGGTTGTAAATCTTTACGACGTAAACGACGTGCTGCTGATTTACTTACTCTCTTGTAAGCATCAAATACATCTTCATCAGGTAGTAAATATCCCTTAGATATCATACTAACTGCTATTTCATCCATCCATTCAGGATAGTGTTTTCCTTTAATCCAATTTGTTGTGTCTACTGCGCTCATTTTTTATTTTTTATAAATCGTCCCAATCTGCTGTTGATTTTGAATAACTTGTTACTCGACCTGCAAAGAAATCCTGATGTGTTTTACCACTTGTTAAATGACCAAACCATTCAATCTGTTTTAATAAGTTTGGATCAATATCATTATAAATTGCTTTATAGCCTAGTTCTATTATTTTTTCGTTTGCTCTAGCTTTAATAAAGTTTTTTAATTGGTCTTTAGTTAAACCTTCAACATTACCCATTTCAAATGCCTTGTCAATAAAATCAAATTCTAATTGTACTGATAAGTTACATGCCTCGGCTACTCTATTTCTTAATTCTTCGGTGTTTAATTCTGGTTGTTCATCTAATAATGTTCTAAATAACCAACATCCTGCTTTGGAATGTAATGATTCATCTCTAACACTCCATTCAACAATTTGACCTGTACCTTTCATTAAGTTTCTTAGTTGGAAACTCATTAGTACAGCAAACGAGCTGAATAAATTTACACCTTCAGTAAATGCTGAGAATATAGCTAATGATAATGCCCTTTCCTCTAATGTTTCACCTGGTGTTTCAACTAAGCGATCAATTTTAGCTTTTGATACTTCATCCTCTAGGAATGCTCTAAAATCATCTAATCCTAATTCTTCATTTAAACGAGCATATGCTTCAGCATGTATTGATTCAAAATCGGCAAACGCACGAGCCATTGCTTGTACTTCAGGTTTTGGAAACCATACAGATACTTTTGTTGACCAATAGTCATTTACGTGAACTTCAGTTTGAGCGAATGATTTTAGAATATTACCTATTAAACTCTTTTCAGATTCGTTTAATTTTAATTTCCAATCATTTAAATCAGATGCGAGTGGAACCTCGTCTGCTAACCAGTGTGCTCTGTGTTGATCTTTATAAAATTCAAAAGCCTGTTGGTATTCGAACGGCTTGTAATAATTTCTAGCTTCGATAATCATTTTAATAATATAATTAAGATTGTAATTCGAAAAACGCTTTTTTAAGAGTTTCTCGTTCTTGGACGTTTACTCCACTGAATTCATTGACTGGTTTGGAAGGTGTATATGACTCTTCGTTTTCTTCGTAATCATCAAAGATTTCGAATCGACCTGTGGCGGTATCGACTTTGGCTCCAAATGTCATTCCATCACCACCATAGCGATTTTTCATGATATGGAACCTTCCAGTGCCAGCTACTTTGTCTTCTTTCTTACGAGATAATGATATAGAAATGTCTGTAATCATAATTTTGTCATAGCTGCCTGCGGCTTTATCACCTTCAATAATATCATCTTTAGCACCTGCTCTATTAACTTGAGATACACTCCAAATTGGTATTTTAAGTTCTCGAGCTAAACCTTTTGTGCTAACATAAATATCATCTATCTCTTCCTTCCTCTCAGAACCTGTTCTTTTAGAGCGAAGAAGATCTACGTAGTCAATAATAACTAAATCTGGTTTGAAATCTTGTTCAATACACTTTTTAATATGTGCTTCTAATGTTGAAATAGACGCTTTACCAGGTGAGTATTCCTTAATAATCAAATTACCTGGTAGATCAGTGATAGTGTTTTCTACTCTATCTTTAAAATCTTTAATTGTATTTACAGGTACTCCCGTAAAACAAGCGTCATATCTTAAACCAACATAATCTTCACCTAACTCTAATGTATAGTGAATTACATTAAATCCCAATTGAACAGCATGTGCTCCCATTGCAATTAATGTCCAAGATTTACCTCCTCCTGGATTACCAAATATTAAACCAAAATCACCTGGTCCAATTCCACCCTGGAATAAGTTGTTAAATAAATCCCAAGGTGTGGCGATAGCTGGTCTATGTTCTTCTCTATATCGAGATTCAATATCTTTATTATACTCTAGACCAACATTTTTATCTTGACCTGATCTTAAAGCGTTGTCTACTAGATTACGAATTGAATCATAATCACCTGCTTTTAATAAATCTACTGATGTTAATAGTGCTTTCTTTAATTGTTGGTTTTTACAAAAATTAGAAAATTCTTGCTCAACATATGCTAAATCATCTTCTGATACAGTATAGGCTTCTCGGAGTTGTTCCTTAATAGCAAGTTGTAATACTTCATTTTCAATTTTTTTAACTTCAACTTTAAGTATATCCATACTAGGAACAGTATGGTATTTAGCATAATACTTAAGGATTTCATTGATAATCCATTTATGAGAACTGTTGTCAAAGTACTCGTCACTTAAAACATCATGGATGTTAATTAAGAACTCTTTATGTGTAAGTAAAGAGGACAAAACTTTGATCTGGAACTGAGTCCCATATTGTGCTAATGTGCTTAATGTCATAACTTTTATTTATTTAAAACTTATTTTTTTATTAATATAAAACCATCTCTGTAAGTGTCAAAACCAAAATTAGGAAATTGTTGGAGTTGTTTTGATATAAATGCTTTATATAAATTTGATTTTTGTGAAGTGTCTTCACTATCTATATCTTTTGATGAACCCTTAATATATAATCCCTCGACATCACTAACAACTCCATCACCATGTTCTACAAAATCTTTAATGATATCTATAACAGTTGATAAGATTGTAAGTAATGTTTTTAAATCTGTTTTAGCAAATTGTTTTTCAACTCCTGATATATCATATCCTACATTGAATATATTATTTATATTTTTATATTTCGGGGGGAAATAAAATTGTTTTTCAATATCAGATATAAAACCAAATCTTACAGTTACTGTTTCAGTGTTATTTCCTATATTAATCGGGAATTCATATTTTATAGGATTTACTTTATTCCATTTTAAAGGAGAAATATTTGCTTCTCCAATTTCTTTTACAAGAATTTCTTTAAGTAAAGGCGCAAGTAGTGTTTTATGTGATGCCATACATATAAATATTACTTAAAACTACTTAATGTTCTGAATGTGTCTCGTAACCAATAATCTACATTTTTTAATGTATGTCCTAATCCATCTTCATGATACATCTTTAGAAAATCAGAAACATTTAATTTGCTTGGTGTCTCATTAGTTACATTCTCTATAAACGCTTTCTCATTCTCATCTACTAACGGGTTACCTAAATCCATTATCTTATAATGCTTCTGTAGTACCTCGTATTCAAATATTAACCTCGAGTAGATAACGTTTTCTTTATATTTCCCTTCACAAATATTCCTCAAATCATCTAAAGACATCTCTTTTTCTTGTAACTCTGGAAAGAATTTAAATAATTTTTTAGGCCCTAGACCTTTCAGTCCAGGTACTTTATCTGAATTGTCTCCCATTAATGTCTTATATAATATAAAGTTTTTAGCTGGTAGGCCAAACTTTTCCATTACTAATCTAGGTGTGTAAAATTCTTTTACAATCGGACTATAGACAGTTATGTTATTGTCTACTAATTGTAAGAAGTCTTTATCAGCTGAGACTATAGTAACTTTGGAGTCATATTTGTTGACTAAATAACGGGATAAATGCGCTATAATATCATCTGCCTCGACTTTATCGAGTGATATGAGTGATACGGGTAAACACTTTAAATAATGTATTAAACGCGTTATTTGATTCACTTTTGAATCTTGTTCTTCATCTAAATCATCAAAAGCAGAATGATTTGTCATTCTAGCTAAATTTCGTCCTGATTTATACTCGGGGAGTAAGTTCTTCCTGTTTTGGGAAGAACCTATTCCGTCGAATATTATGTAAACCGAAGTTGGTTTGTTATTATTGATTAGGGATCCTAATGAGCGTAGGAATCCTCCTAATCCACCAACATGGACTCCATCTTGATTTACATAGTTTAAAACCGCAAAATTTCTCAAAAATAAATTTAAACCATCAATAATAAGAACATTGTCATGTTTACTAAATGTTCCCTTACGAGGTGTATCATCTTTTTGAATACTGTCTAACAGTTTTAATAGATCTTTACTCATTATTCTTCATCGATTAATGTAATTGCCTCTTTACTTTCTTCCCACTCACTCTTATCTTCAATAAGACCAATTCCATCCATACTACCTAAGATATGTACCCATTCATGAGCATGTTGTTTTTTATACTCAGTTACATCTTTAGTATCATCTCCGATGAATCCATGAATTGTAGCTACAACTGTATTTTTAGTTTGTAATCCTGTAACGTGATTTTTATCTACTGCTACTTTAGTACGAACTGCAAATTCAACTTCCTTACCATCTTTAGTTGCTTTCATCTTACTTGTACCACTATTAGTAATATTACCAAATGTTAATACAATTGAAGCGTCTAAAAACATTGTTTCACCATTTTTCATTTTCATTTTAGGTTGTGAGAAAATATTTTCTGCTGGTGCAACCCAAATCTTATTAATGGCAACCATTGAATTTGTATAATGTGATGATTCTTTTCTTGATAATGGAAAACGTTGGTTAATAAAATTTCCAAACTGCTGTGACATTGCTCCTGCATTCCACATTGGGTTATTTTTATTTGCTTCAACACTCATCTTACAAGGTATAGAACCAATTGAATCCCAGAAGAAACATAAATCATATGGTAAATTTCCTTTACGTTGTTCATCTAACAAATCAGCTATAAACTCAGCTACATCTTCAATTGTATTTAATGAACCTCTATCTGCATATAGGAAGAAACCTTTGTAATCTGTTACTTCACCTGTTTCTGTATCTACTACATCTTCTACTTGGAAACCCATTTGCTTAGCGTGTTCCCAACTCCATTTCATCTCTGTAATAATGAACACAGGCAAAATGCCCATTTTCTGGGCATTGATTGCCAATTCAAGTAATGCTGTTGTTTTACCTGTGTTACTGTGTCCTCTTAATAGAGTGATATGACCCATTGGTGCTCCAGGAAGCGAAACTGATTCCTGGAGTGCTTCTGAAAATGGGATCCACCTTTGTTCTTTGAACTTAACATTGCCAGTCAACAACTTTTTTTCTTTAAACTTCTCTAAATTGAAGTTTGATTTCATTTCATCGGAGACTGCCGCCGTTAGTGAATCTTTTTTCTTGGCCATAACTTATTATTTATTAGTTTTCGTCTTCATCCTCTGCAAACAAGGCATCAAATTTATCTGCTTTGGTTGCTTTTGTTTTGGCTTGAAGTGTATAGTTTTTCTTAGGAACAACTACTTCTTCTTCATCCTCATCTTCCCAAGGTAAATCATTTTTAGGAGCAGGTGCAGGTGTTGTTGCTTCTTCTTCTACCTCTTCTTCTTCAAGATCTGGGTTTAAGAACTTAGCTAATACTCCTTTTAAGTCTTCAAATGACATTTGCTTTTGCAACTCTAAAACGTTTGGTTGTTCAGTTAACCATGATTTAATAGTTGCCTTATCAGTACCTAGTGGTGATGTTTTTGGTTTAACACGGATTGAACACTTGATACCTTGACGACCTCCGATATCACCCATTACAGCTTCAACTGTAAAGTCACGACCTTCATTGATATCTGTAAAATCTCCGTAATCCTCATCCTCAGCAATACCTAATAATTGCATGTAAATTTCTTTTCCAAACTCCCACAAACGAACACCTTTATCTTCTTCACCACGAACAATAACAGGAGCAAATACTCGCATTTTTGGTTCTAGTTTCTTAGATAGTTTCCAGTTTTCTTTGTCATTTCCATTACGAAGCTGTTTAACAAATTCAACAATAGGATCTTTTTCACCCCAGTTTGTTAAAGCATATACAGGAAATTTAGATAATCCGTAGTGTACGAACACTTCTTGGAATGGATTTTCTTTGTTTAAGACTGAAGGTACAATTCTGATTTGATACTTACCTTCTTGTTTTGGTTTCCAATAGTACTTGGAATAATCGACCTTTTCTTTTTTCTGTCCGGACGACTGTAGAGAATTCAATCTCTGTTTAATTGCATTGATGTCCATAATTTAACTTGGTTTTTATTTATTTGTTATTAATATACTACATTTTTTAACAGGGCCAAATTTTACTGCCTCTTTCTATTAGTAGTGTGTTTTTCTTAACTTGTTCTAACCTAAAATGACACCGTTGTGTCTAATATAAATATTATAACTCTATAATAGAGTATATCTTTGTATTTAATTGCTTCAACTCATTATGTTGAGTTAATAGAATACAATTTCTATAGTGTTGCCAATTTACTTTATAATTTGTATCAACTACTCCTTCATTTAGTTTTTTAATTAACTCATTTAGAGCATTGATAGTATAAAGTGTATTGCTTTCTTTTTTACGATGAACTAAAATTGTATTTTCAGGAATATAATTGATATTACCTTGATCGACGTTGTAAGTGACAACATATTCATTTGTACTCTTTACAAATAAAACAAACATTTTATTATACATGATGGTGTATGACTGGGAGATATCTTTAGTAAGAGCCTCTAATCCATCAGCACTTGTAAATGTGCAAAATAACTTGTTGTTCAAATCTTTAGTATTAACGTCAATAATATTCGAGTCATACATATCGTACTTTGCTTTAAAAGTCATAATTCCTTCCCCTATTAATCTTTATATGTAACTTAAATTCTGTAAATATATTTTTTATTTGTTCTAATTCTTGTTCTTCATCTTCATCCCAATCTAATAAGAATGAATCATATGTGTATAATACTATTTTAGTATTTTTGCCTGCTAGTATTTTATGTATTTTTAGTAATATCTGGATATTAGTAGATGTTTCTAGGTTTTGTAAAATATAATTGAAGAGTTTCTGTGGATTCATATTCTCCAACTTATCACTCTCAAATCTATAACCAGATACAGGAGCGTCAAGGTATCCTTGTTCTTGAAATAACTCCCAGTTATTATTTGTATACTCTGTTATTTTTTGGAAAAATTCTAAATGTTGGTATTCTTTAAAAACACCTCCATTAAATTGCTTGAATGTTAATTCTTTAGCTGTTTTATAATCTACATTATATAAAGCAGCAAACTCAGAATGAATATCAGAGTTATTAAATTCATAGCCCACCAATTGCCCAGCAAGGGTAGGATGATACGCTGAGATATCAATTTCAATAAGTTCATTATTTGATGGTATGAAGCTAGATCGAGAGTGGTTATCTTTCTTTAAAGCAGCGAAGTTAATGCTATTAAATGCATTAGACGGTCTTCTCGTTGTAGTGTTAAGGTTATATTGAGTAAAAATTCGATCATTATAAATCGAATAACTTTCATTGTTTGGTTCATAATACTTATAAAACTTATCTTTGTTTATTTTAATACCGTTTTTTTCAATTCCAAAAAATGCTAAAGCTCCTTTACTATAGAATTTAACATAATCAGGTTTTGGTTCTAAAATTACTTGTTGTAATTTGCTATAAATATTCTCACATACCTCATAATGCTTAGAAACAGGTATTATTTTGTTAATATCCTGCTTATTAATATGTAAGCGATAGAATATATCAAATACTGGCTCAAGTGTTGTATCCGCGTTTTTAAGCGATGATATATCAACTACCTTATTTAATTGAAAATAATATAAAAATGATTTTTTATCTCGAACATAAACTGTATCTGTATGTTGGAGTATTTTTTCTATATATGTTTTTCCAATAGACATAGTTTCACTATGATCTACACATAACATATATCCTTTAGTATCATAAGTTGGTCTTATATAAACTAAAGATAAATCATTTAAAGCAGGATGAATATGGTTATGATAAGGAATAACCTCAACAAAGACTTCTTTGTAGTCTTGATTGACAAATTCCCTTAATTGTTTTTTAGTTTCTATTAACCAAAACATAACCTTTATTTTCTAATAATATAACTAAGCTTTTTTGGTAAGCCAAATTACTAAGTTAAAGCAGCTATGATTGCGTCAGCTGTAGGGGCTAGTACTCCATTAATGGTTGTTTCATTTCCTAAAAAGGCATAATAACTACTGTCAAGTAAAACATGGACACACATATCACCAATTTTTTCCATATCACCTCGAGTATATTCTTTATTGTCCCAAGTTACAATTCCATTTGAGTATAATAAGTATATCATATTTATTAAGTTTTTAATACAGTTACACGTGAGTATGTTGTTTTAATTGAATCATTAGCATTACCTAATATTAATGAGAAAATAAAATATTTATTTGTTGTCCAATCTATATTAGTATTAGATATAGCAACAGATGTTGTGTTATCATCTGTTATTAGTGCTGTACCTGTTGGGAAACTCTCAGTCACTGTTGAGCTTTTCACTATTAATTCTCGAGATAGCTGTTGAAATATTTGTAACCCAGCTGCTGATGGGCCTGAAGCTAGTAATGTAGCTCCTGATAAAGTGGCTGATGTGTTAATATATATAAATATTCTAGATGTGCTTGCTGTTCCTGTTTTTGAGGCTCTGGCTTTAATACTAATAGAATCTCCAACTGCTACTGTATTAGCTGGGATAAGTAAAGTGGATGATAAAGTATTAGCTGTGGTTAAGGTTACAGTAGCTCCGTCTGTTGATTGGATAAAATTATATATTTTTTGAGTTCCACCTCCTCCAGATCCTGTATCTACTGTTATAGGAAATGTGCTTCCATCTCCTTTTGTGAATGTAATTATATTAGAAGAAACTGAAGCAGTTGTTATTACATTTGGTGTCTCAATGGGGGTATTACCAAAATTAATTTTACCATTTGTAAATTTGATAGCTGCTCTATTATTACCATCTATCATATTAATGGTACCATTACTCACATATAAATCTCTCCAAGCGGCTGTAGATGATCCTAAATCATAAGAAGAAGTATCACTAGAGTAGGGTCCAGCTGGTATTAAACTTCCTGAGAATAATATAGTTCCTGGTGTTGTCCAGTCTGTGGCTATTGTTATTCCATCATTAGCTATTAATCTTCTATCTTCATACGCTACACTATTATTATCAAGAGTATCTTTTAATGCTCTTCTTTCCCAATCAATAGATGTAGCAGCAGTACTATCATATAAAACTCCATTTCCCCAATCTACAGTAGTTGTAGCTCCAGCGTTAGCTAATAATTTTTCTTCCCAAGCTACACTTGCATTTCCTAAGCTATCTTGTAATCTTCTAGAGCCAACATTTACACTAGCATTCCCAGAAGAATCATTAAATAAAGTGTTTTCCCAATCAACTGTCACTGTACCATCAGAATCTCTTAATACTCTATCAGTCCATGAGACAGAAGATGTAACAAATGATCCACTGTATAAATTACCTGTGCCCCAATGTACTACTAAATTATTAGAAGAATTGTATAATCTATAACTATTCCATGCTACTGATGTTACTCCTCCATTATCTATTAATTGTTTATTATTAGAATCTATACTATTAGAAACATAAAATGATCCTGTAACAGTTAGTGATCCAGATATAATAGCTGAGCCAGTATATGGGAATGTGGATCCTCCACTTCCTGTGAATTCTTTTACAACATTGCCTGATCCGCTACCATAGTATAGTTTACCATCAGTAACATTTATAGCTAGTTCTCCTTGTGTTAATGAGGAAGGAACTTGACTTGGTGTTGCACTATTTTTAGTTATTATTGTAGCCATTATTTTATATAAATATTAAAAAGTACCTCCATCTATTATACCTGTCACTATTAAATCTCCTGTTATTCTTGAACTACCACTCACATCTAATCTATAAGTAGGAGAAGTTGTTCCTATACCAACATTACCTCCAGCATTAAAATAAGAATTCGCATTAGCACTAGCGCCAAGAAATAATCTATTAGCTGTTCCACTTTGAACGGCGTTTGTAACATATATATTTCCTGTAACACTTTGGTTACCAACAAGTGTTAAAACTGATGTGGTTGGGGTTGTTGTTCCAATTAATACTTTACCATCAGACATTACAGCAAATGGTGTAGAATCTGGGTTGGTAGAGTCTTCTACTAAAATTGCACTACCTGTTCCTAATTGAGTAACTCTTAAAGCAGCACTAGATGCTAGTGATGAACTTACTTCTATAATATAAGATCCACTCACTACTTGATCACCAATAAATGTATTAGAGCCTGTAGTCGCTAGACTTGCTGATTTAGCTACAAATATAGGATCTGTTTCTTGGTAGTATGAAGCTGTTCCTAATAATGATCCTGTAAATGAACCACTAAATGATCCTGTTGCTCTTAATAATGTACCATCATAGGTTAATGTTGGAACACCATTAAATGATCCTCCATCATTATATTGGATTTGAGTGGTTGAACCTCCAGGTGTTGTAGAGCCTCCACCTCCACCTCCTCCAGTACCTGCTGCTCTAAATAAACTACTTTGTACTATTCTATAATCAGATGGAGTAGCGAAGTCACCATTACCCCTTATAAAAATAACTCCTAAGAATATAGCATTTTGTTGTGTGTTAGGTGTTTCAAGAAATGGTTCTTGTAAATAATCTCTTTGAGCTATATCTAAAGAATTATACTCACCTAATCCATAATATACAACTATACCTTTTGTAGCACTATTTGGATACCAAAAAACACGTTGGGCATAATATTTACCACCACTAGTAGACACTAAAGAACCACTACCATTAGGATTATATTGAGTTGTATCAATTCCTGGGTAGCCTAAAGCATTATTTGTGTCTTGAATAAAAGCTGATCCTGATTGATAGTATCTAAATATTTTTGAAATAGCTGTTCCTGGGTCTGTAATATAAGATGGATTATTGGGGTCAGTTTGGTAATTTCTTCCTTCAGCAAATGCTGTTCCACTCCCCACTGTTAATCCTAAAGAACTACTAGTACTTAAAGTATACCCAGATAATTTAAGTGGACCAAATGCTTTTATAAAATCATATGTTCTTTGTTTATAACCATATGCTACATTTGGATATGTAATAGAAGCATTTACAGTACTTTGATTTTGATGTAATACTGTTCCTAATGAAATAGAGGTGTTATATTGGCCATCAAACCATGGATCTGTTTGTTGTATTATTTGTCCATTACTATCTATTCCTAAAAATGTTTGAACAGATGAAGTACGATAAGTAATGGTTTGATTAGTAAAATTACCCCAATTTACAAATTTTATTGTGGGGTAGGGGTTATCATTTAAAGATGCATTTAAACTAACTATAATACCACTACCTGAACTGATATTAAATGTAGTTCCACCTACTGTAGCTGTAATTAATCCACCATTTAATAAACCGGTATATAAATTACCTTCTAACCAGCGTAAGCGAGTTGTATTAGCATATCCTGATCCGTTTTGAGTAAAATATAAATCATTTGTAGAACCTGATACATAGATATAAGAAGCTGAAATAGTAGAATCTATATTAGTTGATACTGGGTCAAATCTTATATACCCATTATGAGTTGTATCCCCATATATTCTTACAGTAGGATTACTTGTACCCAGTGCTCCAGATATAATAATACTCCCTGATAAGGTTGTATTTCCAAGTAAATTATTATTTCCTATCTGTGTTGTAGAACCAGTTATATTTAATGATCCTGTTAAAGTAACAGCATTATTGCCCCCATCAAATGTAAAATTGCTACTACCACTTATAACACTACCAGATCGAAATTGAACAGATTTATCAGGGCCAGCAGGAGACGCAGTAACAGTGAATAAAGATCCGGTTCCATCATATATACTAACACCATCTGGAGTTTGTAATACTCGTTGATAGGTATTTTCTATATTTTCGCCTGTAAGATCCCATTGATTAGGCATAACTTTTATTTATTTTTAGGGTGAAACCAATTAGAGCACCATTTTGATGGATCTTTAATTTGATTACCATCATTGTCTACTAATTCATTTGTACCCATATAATTTTGATATTCTTTATTATTACAATAATGTTTATCTTCTTTTAAATAATAATACTCACAAACATGACAACCAAAACCTACTGGAGAGTACATGTATGGAGGATATTTTTCCTCTTTATCTTCTTTAAGTAAGTCAACTAGTTTAATCATATTTTATTTTTGTGGAAGTTTTTCTATAATTCCATTTATAATTTCTTGAACAACTTCTTGTTCAATTTTATTTTCTTGTAAATAAGTACCTACAATATTATTTAATTTGTCTTTTTTAACTGTTAAGTTTTTAAGATTAATATCTTCTTTAACTAACATTTTAACTAATCGAATAATATGTTCAGTTACTGGGTCTACTTCTTCAATTCCTGAAATTTGGATCTTAGGAGTATTTTCTTTTATAATTTCAGCATCGTTTGATTTGACTTCAACAGTTACTTTACGAGACGCTTCAACTACAAATTCTGACTTCCAAGGTGTAAAATACGTATCCTCTGCGATGACCTCAAGCTTTATTTGACCTGAGGTACTATCTTCTAAAAGACCTTTTAATTTTTTAATAGGTATTGAACATTTACCATCTTTATTAATGGTTCCTTCAAACATTAAATTAACATCTTCTGATTCGATGATTAATCTTGCTTGACTGTTTTTTAATGAAGCTCCTTCAAGTTTAATATTACACTCAAATACTTCAGTTTTATCAGTAAATAATTTATACATTACATTTCTACTTTTATGTTTATACCTAAGACTTCCTTAGCTACTAAGGATACGTCCGATATACGTATTTTACGCTCTAGTACTTCTTTAGTTTCTTTATATTCTTTACCTTCTACTTTACAAAGTAGTTTTATGAATTTCTTTTTCTTTTCAGGGTATTTAGTGAAATAGTCTTCAGGTACTTTACCTCCAGCTAACACCTCAAGTATAAGCGCGCAATCATCCCAGGTAAACGGATTTTTACTTTGGTTTGGGAATGGATTCGACTCCCAAGAGAAATTTGCGTTACCCCACTGAAATGGTATTCTTGTACTCATTAGAATGTACCTCCATTAATATATGAGGCAGTAGCTGCTAAGGAAGCTGTAGTGTTTAAGGTACCTGGGATGGTAGCTTCAGCTGAGTCAAATATTATTTCTCCATCTGGGCTTGTAGATTTTAATGAGTAAACAGCAGTGGCGTTAAATAATTTAGTTTCCTCCGAATCTATTTGAGTACCTAAAAGATCATATCTAGTTTGTTCTGGCATTATCCTTTATAGTATTGTAAATAATTCATTTTTAAAAACTCATTTAATCCTAATACACCTTCTTTTTCCTCAGCTGTTTTGATTGAGTAAAAATTATAATCAGCTACTTTTTGTTCTTCACCTGTTAACATCCATTTAATAAAAAATGGTTTATAAAGAGTAAACATTGGATTCTTAGAATCATTTAATTTATCAAATTGATCTTTAGTTAATTCTTCAAATAAATATTCATTCCTTTTTTTAGAAAAATATCTAGTGAACATTCCATTTTTATAATCATCAGGAGTAGGATAAAGTGGGGGAGCTAATGATTTTGTAAGAGAAGGAGGTACAATTGGAGCTGTTGTTAACTCATCAACTATAACATAATATGGGTTATATATTAATTCTACATTAGTTCCATCTCCAGGGAATCGACCTGTATAAAATCTACCATTATATAGTTTATAATAAAACCCAACATAATATAGGGTATTTCTACTTCTATAATCACTAATTAATTGATATTCTTCTCCATTAGTTTGAAGATTATTTATTATTTTATTTTTAGGATAGTACGCCATATTTTACCCCCAGTATTCAAAGTGCCAACATTCATCCATTGTTCCAGCTCCATCAGCTAATCTATATGGATTATACCATCCATATTTTTCACCAGTTGATGCTATAAATTTATATATATCTTTTTCTCTAGCTAATTTATTAGGTTGAAGTTTAGATGAACCATCAACTAATCTATATAATTCACGTATATCAATCGCTATTCCCCAACCATGAGGTGAGGTTCCTGGTGCGGCGGCTGATGCTCCCCGTTGATTTTTTACTGCTACTTGATCAGCATATGTTCTAAATATACTAGTTACAGTCATACATCCTCCTTGTGAAGTAATATCATCAGCCCATTTATTAAAAGCTTCAGCTGCTTTTTGGGTTAATAAAGCTGACACTCCTGATTTAATAGTGACATTTCCTCTAGTAGATACTGATGTTAAGTCTTTGCTGTCTCCGTTTCCTAATCCTTTTGCTTTTCTAGCTTTTACTTCAGAATTTTCACTTGGAGATTGAGCTCCAATTTTGTTATTTCTAACATAATTAACTTTAGGAATTTTACAATTTCCTGTTGCAGGAGTAGCTTCAACTACTTCTTGTGTAGTTGGTAATTGTTGGGTGCTAGAAGCATTTGATTCAAGAAGTGTAATGCTTGGAGCTTCTTTAGTTACTACACCATCCCATTTTGGTCCAGATATACTAGTGACAGTAGTTGTCCAATCATTATTAGCAATTTTATGAGATATTCCTGTTATAATAAATTGTATTCTATCTCTATAATTAATAGGTAATAGTCTATCATCAGCAGTGTATGATTCAAATAATTTCATACCACTTAAGCCATCCATTGTTAATTCTAAATCAATAGGAAGAAAACCTACACCTGGGATTATATCTTGATTAACAAATGCTCCTACTTCATATTTAAATAAATCAATACATGGGTTTTTACCCCCATCTACTTGTTTAGCTCCTATTATACCTTGATTTATTTCTCCATACAGGTTTGTAAAGATATTTACATTAGATAAATAATCTTTATCTACCTCTCCAGCTTTATTATCACCAGCTTCTCCTTTATCTTTATTGATACGATCTATTAATCCTTTATTCCATTTACTAAAAGCAGTAGCATTTTCTCCAACAACATTACCATTAGCTTGAGCACCTACTGAGATTTGAGTTGCAAAATTATTTGATAGTTTAGTTTTAACTGATGCATCTCTTACAAAACTTCCATCATTTGGATCTAAAGTATGAGTTATAAATTTAGTAGCGGAGGTTTTAAATAAATCAGGTTTATATTGATTCATCCCTGGTATAAAAGTGCGATCAATTATCTTAAATGAGTTTTTATCCTCATTATATGAAATATTAAAGTTATTGATGTTACCTAAAGCATTTTGAATTCCAACTAATAGTTTATCTAAAAAAGAATATAACGATATATTGCCTGTACTTATGTCAACATATTTTTCTAAGGTTTGAGCTATATAATTCATATTAACAAGTATGTTCATACTTTTACCTATGAAATCATAATTTGCTATTCTAAAATCTGAGTCTTTTATTTTCTCATATACTTTAGTATCTTGGTTAGGGTTATTAGGGTCAGTTTCAGTTTTATTAGCATTAGCTGTTAATTGGTCATCAACTGTATTTTCAATTTTGTAATATTTTACTTCAAATGTCTTTATAGTTATTGTAAGTTCATTAAGGTCATTTCCCCCCTCATCACTTATAAATGTTTTAGTCACTGTTTTTGTCGCTGCTCCAGGATTATTAACAAGAAAAGTTCTACCAACATCTTTAGATTGTAATTCGTATTGTTTTTTATATAATGAAATAGCGTTAGTTCCATAAACTGCTGGGAATAATTTTGATTGGAGATCATTATAATCATCATCATCATTTCTACCAGTATATGCTTCTAATAAACCATCAAGAGCTGGGGCATAATTTTGTATGTATATGTAAGGAAGTTTATCATCACCTAGTATTATTTTTTCGCCCGTAGTTTTGGTTGCTAGAGTTGATGTATTCTCATTTAAAAAAGCATCAGCTGCTTGTTGATTGGCTTCAGTATTTCCTTCAAAATCAGGGTCTCCTGTGAAAAGAGTCTCTATATCAGTAACTTTTCCTACTACTCTTTCTTTTATTTCAAATGTATTTTTATTATCATCAATAGTTATTGTTTTCCAACTATATGTTATAGGAATAGCATAAAATCCACTTTTTTGCCTATCAAATGTTGTTTCACTAGGATTAGCTAAGTTTTCAAATACTTTAGATGAAGGTTGAATTAAACATACTCTAGGATCTAAACTAATTTGACGTGGAATAGTGAACATGAAATTGTTTTCAGGATCAAAATCAAAATCAATTAATGCTTGATTATTATTATCTTTACTATAAAATAAAATAAAGTTCTGGATTGTTCTTAGTAGACAACCTAATTTAATGTAGTATTCTCCTTTATATGATTGGTTATTTTCATTTCCACTTAGTTTATTAAAAGGGAATCGAGCTAAATCAATAGGTGAAGAAGCATTATCATTATTTTGACTTGGAGTTAATCCTATGCCTTCTCCTATTTTAGCAGCGGTAGTAAATGTTCCGTTTTTATAATAATCACTTAAATCAGTATCACTAAATGTTGTTGTTAAATAATATAAAATTTTATTTAAAGTAGATCTATCTTTATTATATTCTACAGCAGTTTGATCATTAGTGGCATCAGGGGAAGATGTAGTATTATGAGTTACATTAGATTTAATAGAATCAATAACTGATCCTACAGATATTAATGATAATGTTATGTTGTAACTACCATCTTTTTCTAAGTTCCAAGAGTAGTTTTTAACTACCCCTACTAATGCATCATAATTACCATTTGAGTTTTTTCTATCAGTTTCAATTTGAGCTAAAATAGAAAGATAATAGGATGAATTATTAAAGAAAAAATTATCAGTAGCTATATTATGATATGAAGGTTGTAATTTAAGATCATTATTAAAATAAAAAGCCCAACCCCATTCTAATAACATAGTATATCCTAATCGTAAATATAATTTTTCAATTATCTCAAATTGTTCTTGATTATGACATAATATTTGTATGGTTGTATCTCTTAAAGAACCTTGGTTTAAAGATTTTATATCAGCTGATACTATACCTGGAGGAGGAACAAAACCATATCCAGATGTTGATTTCCATCCATATGCTGAATTTACGCCCAACTGTACTCCGGTGGCAAACTCTAAGTTATTTGAGTTAAGATCAGTTTGGAATCGAGTTGAAAATAATTGAAATGCTTTAGCTAATTTATTATCTTTTAACTCATTTGGAATCCTATCAACAGTAGAATCTATATTCACACCTGAGCTCAGGCGTAAGAATGCTGTGTTAGCATTTTGGTATCTTAAAACATCGTATTGATTTGTTCCTTCTAAACCTAGTTTATTACTAGTTAGTTTATTAATTTTTTGTCTAACATCTATTTGTTTAGAAACCCACTCTTCAAAAGGTGGTCCAACTATTCCTCCAGCCATAACTTATAAATTTAATGTATCGTAATTAGTTAAAATTTCACTCACATTTGTTGGTATACGTATTTGTTCTCCTACTGGAGGATATAAAGAATTTTGAGGTAAATTATCATTTGCTATAGATATAACCCACCATAAAGTGTAATCATTATAATATTGTTGGGCTAATCTATCATATCTATCTCCATCAGTGGTAATTACCCAAATATCATTAACTGATAGAGGTATAATAGGGTACTTATTGTCTCTATAATAAGTAATACCTTCTGAGTTTTTTATTTTAGTTATGTTTTGATAGCGGTTCATTAAGTATTGTAATTTAGTCTAGATGTAGTGTCTAGTTTATCTGTTATAGCGTCTACCACATCCTCACCCTGTGAATCTTTAAAGGTTTTTGTTTTCCATATTGATTTTCCAGTTATGGGTGGAGAATATATCTCATCCTGGCCTATAAATGCTTCGCCATATTGAGGAACAAAATTATGAAGTGGTACAAAATCAACTTGTACTTTAATTCCTTTAGGTAACTGCCCAACATATAAATCATTATCAGTTGGGAATATTTGACCTAATATATCTCGGTTTATATCCCACCCCATACCTTCTATTTCAGTATAATTAATACTTTTAATAATACAAGGCATTCTTCGAAAATAGTTCCCCATTGTGAAATTAACTATAGATCCTCTCATTAGTCCCGCTACTTTATTATCTCCAGTTATTGGAGAATACGATGGAGCTACAGCCCACATTAAAGCGTTTAATTTACGATAATTAGCAATCATGTCTCCTCTAGATAGAGCTGGTACTAGAAATGTAACTGATCCTGCTCTAGAAAATCCATTGTATTTATAAAGATTTTCAGCGCGACCCATATATTTTATGTCACTCCAATTACCTTGAGCACTATCACTCCATGTTTCAATATATGCTTTAAAGTCTATTAATCGATTTTGATCATCATTTGGATTATCATTAAGAATAAGAGTGAAATTAAAATCAACAATGTCTTCACCCATTACACCTAATTCATTTTGATCTAATGATATTGCTATGTTTGGATCAAGAATTCTTTCTCCATTTTTAAAATTACCTTTATATGTAGTTATACTTCCTTGATAACCACCTTGCCCTATTTGTCTTTCTCTATTAAAATTATTATAGTCTGTGCTAGTGAGAAGATCTTTTCCAGAATCTGTATTTATTGTTTTTCTAAAGTCTGTTATTCCACTTAACGCTGTTGTTTTATCAAGAGATTTAGGGAGTTGAGTGATAGTTTGTGAATAACTAAATAAATAAACATCATTATTTTTATCTTCTACTGATGGGGATGGAGCTGTGTTTCTGGTTAATAATTCATTTATACCTCCTTCTCCAAACAAGTTACTATCTAAAGGTTCATCTCCAACTATTTCTCTTACTTGATTAAAAAATAAAGTTGATAACCCAGGTGTAGAAGAAATTTTATCATATGTGAAATTAGGGTTATATAAATAGGTTGGAGATTTTCGAGAAACAAAAAATTGATTTTTTAAAACTGAAGTATTATGGGGGTTATCAAATATTTCTTTTTCGTAATCTATTTCTCCATTACTATATATGTCTTTTTTTCTAATTGTTGGGTTTTGTATTCTAATATTAGTTAATCCTATTCCTAATGGAGCTCCTGGGCCTCCAGGGTATGATAGTAGTATATTGTTTGTTGTATTAGTTATACCAAATGGATTTATATTTAAAGAACCCAAATCTTGTCTAGCTATTTTAGCGGTATATGCTATCGTTAAACGATTTTCTATTGTTCCATCTGATAACGTTTGGAATGATGGGGATGAACCTAATCCTCTAGTAGCGTAATAATAACCATATGTTCCACCTAAATAATAGCTTGGTTCACTTGGGCTTATACCTTGTTTATTTAAGTGTCCTCCTGTAGATACTAAACCAGCTTGAAATATAGTAGAGGATGGATTATATACTCTATTAATATTTACTAATTTAGGATTTTGTCTTTCTAATAACTCTTGTTTAGTTGTAAATAAAATACCGTTTGGGGATTTAGTATCAGTAAAATATTTTGTTAATCTACTAACATCCTCTAATGAATTTTGAGGATTTAAATACCCATTTCGTAATAAAAAATCTGGAGAAGTTAATTCCCTTCCCTCAGGTATTGGGGTTTGAATATAAGGTTGATTACTAGATGCTCCTCCAGGCCTATCATCCCCATATCCTAAAGACTTTAAATTAGTTTTTAGGCTTATTATAGCTGGCATTATCTAGGTTGATTTAGAGTATAAGGTAAAGCTTGTCCAGTTGGTGAGACATTAGGAGTTTGACCACTTAAATCTAATTGTGATGGAGTTGGTAAAATATTTAAAGCTCCATCTAAATACTGTTGATAATCAGCATTAACTGTTCCTGCATTTTGTCCTGTGATAGAATAACTATCATGCATTTTGGATTGAGCAGTAGCTAATGGATTTGTGGGAGGTGTTGTTCCAGCAAATGGAGTTAAATTTGAATCCCCTTTAGTTAATTTATCTATTAATCCCATAGTTTTGTTTTATTATAAATATTATATTATTGGGGGTTAACTGTAGTTTTTAAGTTTGCTTCATTCACAGCTGTAGCTATTTCTTTTTCATTTAACATTACATGAGTATGAATAACTATAGTTTGAGGTGAAGTTGAAGTTGATTGAGTATTTTGTGTTGGGGATGGTTTATTAGTAGTAAGGTATGCTTTATCTTGTTTAATACCTTGCATAACTGGTTTTAGCTCTCCTTGTTGGAATGAAGATATAACTGGTCCACCATTTGGGTCAAGCCCCATTGCTCCATCTTTTACTTGAGCAACATTACTTTCAGCAGTTTTAGAGGCTGAGTTCATAGCATATACCGCTGTTCCTATACCGGCTGCTATAGCTAATGCTCCTAAACCTAAAGTTAAAGCTGATGCTGAGGCTATAGCTGCTATTGCTCCCTGGATCATTGAAAATGCCCATATCCCAGCTAAACCACCTAATGCTCCTATAATAACTTTTATAGCTGTTGAATTAGATAATATAGTAGCGAAAGCATTTAAAATTGAACTTATAGGACCATCCGCTATGCTAACAAATATATCTTTTAATTTTTCAACAGCTTGATTAAAGCGTTCTTGAACACTTTGTTGTTCATACTGTCTAGCTAAAGCTTCATCACCTAACTTAGCAGCTGCTTCTTCAGCTGTCATAGTTTTACGATATTCTTCATATTTAGCTTTAGCTTCCTCAGCTGTTTTAGCTCCTACTTTCTGTAATGCTTCTTGTTCAACTAATGAAGCAGCTAATTCTTCTCTACTCATACCAACAGCTTTAGCAAATGATTCTTGTTGAATACGATTCATTTTACTAAATTCAGCTGAGCCTCCTATTTGATTGTTGATTTCTTCTGCTACAGTTGCTATATCTCCATTTAAAGCTGCTAATCTAGCTCTTTCAAGATTAATTTGTTTACCAGTTAATAATTCTGCTTCTAATTCTGCTGTAATACTGTCTTCAAATTGGAGTAAAGAGCCTGCTATTTTGTCTACTTGATCTAATGTAACACCTAATGCTTTAGCTTGAACAGCAGCTTCTGCTAATCCTTTTGCTCCACCTACAACAGATAATTTCATTGCAGCTGAGGCGTTAGATGTTTCTTTCATTAATTGTTTAACATTTATAGCTAAACCTTTTTGGGCGGCTAATGCTTCAGCTCCACCTAAAAATTCTTCAGATGTTTGTTCAACACTTTTACCTGTTACTAAAGACATTTTATACATAGCTGTTAATTCTTCATTAGTGAATCCAGCTTGTTCTCTTAATTTAGTAAAAGTAATTAAATCTTCTTTATTTATATCAGTATTAGCTCCTAAAGCTTGTCCAATAGCTATATAACTTTCTTGAAGTCCTTTAGTATTAACAGCTACATCATTAGAAGAAGTAGCTATTGATGAAAGCTGTTGTCTAAGACCTAAAGCCCCATTATAAGACATATCCATACTTTTAGCTAACTTACCTGCTCCTTCATCAATAGACTTAAATATATCTATTATACCATTAAGTAAAAATCCTCCAAGAACTAATGGATCTGTAAGAGCATTTTTTATAACAGGACCCATGCTTTTAAAAGTTACTCCTAAAGCTTGGGCTCTATTAAGAGGTGCTTTTCCTTCCGCTTCTCGTTCTTTATTTATCCTTTTAATTTTTTCTTCAACTTCACCTAAAACATCAGACATTCCTGGTAGGTCTTTTAGTATTGGGATTTTATTAACTCCTTTTAAAGCAGCTCCTGCTATTCCCATAGCTTTTTCTACATCTTTAACTTCTTGTGCAGCTACTTTTAAAGAACGATTTAAACCTTTAATGCCTTCATCATTTTCATCAATAATAGCTTGGTTATTAATATAAGCAGTATTGATATTTTGAAGTTCTTTTTCAATATCTGTATGTCTGTCTTTAAGTACTTGAAGTCTACGATCTAAATATCCAGTAAAAGCTCCTTGTTGTTGTGCTTGTCTAATTTGATTTTCAAGACTTGCCTGAATTGCTTCATTTCGGGCCTTTAAAGTTTCTTGTTCTTGTTTATTTGTATTTAATAGATTTTGAGTATTTTTTAACCTTAATTGTTCTTGTTTTACTTTATCTTTTAATTTTTCAACTTCTTTAGAAGATAAATTAGTAATCCCTTGCTGATAAGATTGAATTTTTTCAGCTATAGAAGTTAATCCTCTATATCCTTTTTTAGATTCATTTATACCTAAATTTTGTTTACTGATTTCTTGAGTAATGTCATGAAAAATACCTAAAGCATTACTAACATCTGAGGCTAAGTCTTTGTATTCTTTACGTAATCTTTCTAATTCTACACGGGCTAAACCAAGATTTTGTTGGAATAACGCTGTACTTTCTGCTTGAGCCTGAGTAAGGTTTCCAACATCTCGATATAATTTTTTTAACTCTTCTAATTCTCTAGCGGATAATTGGTTATTTGCCATAATTTAAGTATATATGATAAATATTAAGAAGGCTAAGTTTTAATACTTAGCCAACTTTTTACCTTTGTCCATCTGTCCTTTAAAATGTGATGGAAGATCTATTTTACCTTCTTTAATTTTTTTAGATTGAGTAGCTAAATCTTCATTTTGAGAAGCATTTTGTTTATCATAATACTCTCTCATTTTATTAAAAGTAAATTTACGTAACCAAACAGGCATATTATATACTGTTTCCCAATCATAACCACCCTGACCATGAAAAACTATTTCATGGATTTGGGTAAATAGATTAGCCCTTATTATAGGAATATTATCAGATGTCAGGCCAAAAAAAGCTAAGTCCAACTGGAATAGCGACTTTGAGATCACTTCCTTCGGGAAAAAAGGTCAGATCAACGTCTGGCTGAACCTCCTTTATGTACTCCCTTAACGCTCTGGAGTCACGAGCTAATAATTGGTTATCAACAAATTCACGAATATCTTTCATTTCTCTATTTCCTCCAACTGAGGTGATAATATATTTCATTCTTGTTGATAAGTCTGCTGAAGAATTTTTATTTATTTTTTTAAGCCCTTCTAATTCAGCATTTATTTTTTTCTCATCTTTACCTGTTAATAATTTAAAGGTAACAGGAATACCTGAGTGAGGTAAAGTAAAATTGAATTCATTTTGTCCTTTTTTAAATACATTAATATCTAAAGGTTTGTTTTCAATTGTAGTTAAATCTACTTCTTGTGTTTCACCACCCCAAGTAAATGTATAATCTTTACCATATCCTAATATACGAGCTGCTACTAAAACAGCGTTTTTATCGCCTACAATTAGATCTCCATAATCTACATCGGAAACAATGAGTGATTTGACTAACTCATCTAATACTGTACCTTTACTGATGTAGTTTTGGTTGGTTAGTATATCTTCTTCACGAGCAGTCATATATTTCATTTCAATTTTACCACTTGATAAAGGAGATGATTCAGGATAGACTAAACCTTGTGAAGGTAACTCGACAATTTCTGTCGGCATTTTAAATTTATTTTCCATAGATTTTATTTACTATAACTTTATTCTTATATAAATATATACAATTATTGGGCTTCGTAATTTTCTTTCATAAAATCATAATACTTATTTACAGGAGTAAACTCTTGATTAAATTGTGATGGAGCTGTTCCTAGTTGATTACCTGTCACTTCTACTGGATAAACAGTCAATGTAGTTGGAGATGTTGTAGTACTAACTTTATTAATATCTTCAATATCTAGTCCGGTTTGTCCTAAAGTATTAACTTGAGTATTAGGATTTGAGTTTAAATAGTATCCAAATCCTGGTCCCCACGTTTGGGTAAATAAATCTGGGGCACCCTGAAATTCACCTTGAACAAATAAGGGATAAATTGTTGGATCAATATTTTGAACTGTTGATGGAGATGAGTTAATATCACTATTATCTAATCCAGTTTGTCCTAAAGTATTAACTTGTTGGTTTCCAGCGTTACTGATAATAGTATTATAATTATCTAAGTAACTTTGTCCTGGGTTTGGGTTATATAGTGGTGTAAACTGTGATGGAGCTCCTTGAAACTCACCTAAATATGTTTGAGCAGGTTGAGGATAAAATGTTGGAGCTGATATTGTGTTAGGTACAAAAGTAGTATTGAATGCTAATAAATTTGTATTATCTAACCCTGTTTCACCACTATTAACTGTGTTAGGTTGAATATTAGGATTATAATTAATAATATATTGATTAGTAGGGTTCCATATTTGAGAATATTGGTTTGGAGCAGTATTAAATTCTCCTTGTACAAATTGTGGATACTGAGTTATAGTAGAAGGAACTGCTGTTGTAGGGGCAGTATTAGAGTTTTCAATATCTAATCCTGTTTCATCTAATGTATTAGGTTGAGTATTAGGATCATAATTTATAAAGTACTGATTATTTGGGCCCCAAGTTTGGAAATATTGAGTTGGTGCTCCATTAAATTCTCCTTGAGTAAATTGAGGATAAATTGTAGGTGTATCAGGAGTAGTAGTAGTTAAAGCAAATGAAGTATTAGTATTATCTAATCCAGTTTGTCCTAAAGTACTAGGTTGTATATTTGGGTTGTAATTAGCTAAGTATCCAAAACCTGGTCCCCAAGCTTGGTTATATAGTATGGGTGCTCCATTAAATTCTCCCTGTACATATTGTGGATAAGATGTTGTATCTATTGGTAGGACTGTAGTAGGGGCGAATATAGGATTAGTATTGTCTAATCCAGTTTCATCTAATGTTGTTGGTTGTAGTGTATCAAAATTAATAGGGTTATTAATATAAGTACTTTCATATGTGTTATTAGGCCCATATGGGGTATTATATTGAGAAGATGCTCCCCCAAATTCTCCTGTTGATTGGTTTGGATATTGAGTAGGATCTATTGGTGTAGTTGTTGTAGGAGCTGATGCTGGGTTGATGTTGTCTAATCCTGTTTGACCTTGAGTGATAGTATTAGGTTGAGTATTAGGGTTAAACGCATCTAAATAAGTATTAGTAGGAGTATATGTTTGGTTAAAGTTATCACTTTTACTCCCAAATTCTCCCGAAGCTAAGCTAGGGTATTGTGTGTTTGTACTGGGGGAAATTGTTGTTGATATTAAACCTATATTTTCCACATCTAATCCTGTTTCATCTAAACTATTAGGCTGAATATTAGGGTCATAAGTATTTAAATATGTCTTATCAGGTCCATATATTTGAGTATATTGATTAGATACTGAATTATATTCACCTGTAGCTAAGTTAGGATAGCTAGTATTATTGATAGGTGATACAGTAGTAGGGACAGCATTTGGGTCAGTATTATCTAACCCAGTTTCAGGTAATGATTGAGCTAATGGGCTTGTTGGAGCACCTACTACAACATCATTATAATTAATAACAGGAGACCATATTTGTAAAAATTGAACTGCGCTTTGTCCTAATCCACCTACAGCTGTTGCTGGGTAAACTGTTAAAGTATTAGGGGTAGATGTAGATGGAATATAGTTAGGATTATCTACATCTAGTCCTGTTTCTTTTAATGTCGGAGGTTGTATACCAACATTTGTTCCACCAATAAATGAGTTTATATAAGTTTTATTTGAATCCCATGTTTGTTGGAAGGGAGTAACACCAGTATTAAATTCTCCAGTAGGAGTACCTACAGGACCATTACCTTGAGCGGGAATTTGTTCTACATCTAATGTAGTTTTATTTTGAAGGAATAAATCTAATAAACCCATATTATTTTATTATAAATATTAAGAAAAGAAAAGCCCACATTGCTGTGGGCCTTTTTATGTTTAAATAGCGAATATTAGAAGTTCAATACGCAGTAATCCATTCCAACAGTCATTGTGATATTTACAGCTTGGTTTTCAGTATCCCAGTTATAATCACCAAAGTTGGCTTCTTTAATAAATGCGCCTTTTATAATCCATTCACTAACAACGTCGCCTACAGGTCCTAAAACGTCTAATACTAAGTCCTTTTTATAGAAATCTGAGTATCCATCGCGTCCTGTTACTGATTCATGGTGTAAACGTACCCATTCCATTACTGATTGAGCTCCAGAAGGTGTTACTGGATCAAATAGGGTCATCTGAATGTCACCCCATGTTGTTTTTCCTTTAACCTTTCTGTACACGTTAATATGGTTTAGTGTTACTTCACCTTGTGATACAGTCACAGCGTTTACTCCTTTTACTAAATAGCTAGGAACACCGTCCATATAAAGGATGAATCGGTTTGCCTGCTTTGGTTCAAAAGCTGTGAAAAATATTTCGTTTGCGTTTAATATTGCCATTGTCTTTTATTTATTATAAATATTCAATCTTTAAATTTTATGCTGGGAAACTTGCTCCAGTTGGTGTAACAATGAAATCCAAGTAAATAAATTCAGCAGTTTTAGTTGGTTGAACATAAATTTGACCTACTAATTCATTTCTATCGATTACATCAGCTGTGTTGTTACTGCTATCCATTACTACTTTAAACGCATACAATCCTTGTCTTTGTTGAACATTCTCTAAGTATGGGTTTACTTGTGCTAAGAAGTTATTTCTTGTAGCAATTGTATTTTGTTCAAATACTAATGTGTTAGCTACTTGAGAAATATAACTCTTAAGAGCAATCAACAAACGACGAACGTTTACACGATCAAGAGCAGAAGCTTTAGTTTGTAATGTCTTTTGACCATATACTACAACACCTTGACCTGGGAATGTAGCGATTGGGTTTACTTTACCTTGATATAAAGAATCACGAGATGATTGAGGTAATTTTTGTTCTGCACGAACAACATTTCCTAATCCACCACGATTGATACCTGCTGGTGCAAACCATGGCTCAGCAACACTATCATTGTAAGCATATACACCTGCAATTACAGTTGAAGCTGGTACCCAAACTAAATCACCTGTTGCTGGGTCGCTTACTTGACACCATGGCCAGTAAGTAGTTGCATATGATGAATTAATAGCTGCTGCTTGGCCTGTTACTGTTGTAACACTTGATCCATAAGGAACCATATCAGCTACATATATATTATCTCCTCTATCTTGAGTATTTGTAATAATTGTAGATATAATTCCAGCGTAATCTGAGCGATATAAACCAGGAGTAAACATTATATTAAATTGATAATCATCCTTATTATTTAATAAGTTAACCATATTAATATAGTCAGTATAAAATAATCCTTGAGTATTTGTGTTACTGATATTCTCATAGAAATTAGCAGCTTCGCCTAAATTTGAATCAAATGGATCACCAGTAGCTGATCCAAATGCTCCATCACTTGCTAATGGAATTGATGCGGTATATTGTGATTTAGCTACTCCATTATTATCTAAATAATCTGGTGTTAATAATCCAACACTCTTAACTCTTACATATTTAGAAGCGTTAACATAATTACCACTATATTCCATTTGGTTAGTAGATGGATTATAATTTATTGTAGAATCACCTAATAATTTAGAAATAAAGTTACTTGCTTTAGGATCTAATGATAAATTAGTCCATGTTTCTAATATAATAGGACTATTTGTAGTATCGTTACCTTGTCTAATCAATAAATCAAATGTTCCAGTTGAAGTATCAGGATTAACTACTTGCCATCTTACATTATCAACTGATCCACTTGGTAAAGCTCCAGCTGAGTCAGGTGTGCTAAAGCTATTCATTATAGTACCTTCAGAAATAGTTTCTAAAGTGAATGATGCTGTGTAGTCACCTACTGTTCCTCCACTAAAAACAACATATGGGGTCCAACTTCCTAATCTTGTAGTATTCCAATTTGAAGCAGAAGCAAATACATATGTGTTATTATATGTTGCTATTTGAGCTATAGATGAAGATACTGTTATAGTAGAAGTAGAGTTACTAGCGGATAATCCATGATATGCTACAGTGTTGTTAATTTTATTTCTTAGATTTATTGAAGAGGTAGTTAAATCACTTCCGCTTGCAAAGTAAAAATAAGAAGCATTAGGAGTAATTTTATCTGCTGGAGCTCCAGAAGAAGTAGGTATGAAAATGTACTGTACTGTTGGAGAAGAACCACTATTTGAAAATATACCAAATGCTGTTTTACTAGCTGATACTTCTGTTAATGTTAAACTAGCTGTTGCTCTAACTTCTCCAGTGACCAAAGCACTATTCACAGATGCTGTAGCTGGGGTCCAATTTGATGCTTCACGTACTGTTCTAGCTATTAATAATGATCTTCCACCATTTTGGAAATAATTATAAGCTGCTATTGAAGTGAAATAAGTATAAGTGTTACTAGCACTTATAATAGTAGTTCCAAATTTATTAACGAAATCACTATATGAAGTAACTACGGTAGGAATTTCTACAGGTCCTTTAACTGTTGGACCTATAAGAGCGGCTCCTACAGACACTGGTCCTGCAGTTACAAATGATTGATCATTTTCTCTTGCTAAGACACCTGGGGATATTAAAGTTTCTACTGCCATGTTTTTAGATGTGTTTTATTTTAGTTATAAATATCTTAGGGAATGTCGAAATCACGAGACAGGAATAAATTCTCCTTTTTCTAAATCAATGCTTCCGTCTCCATATTTTTGTTGGAGTTGTTTACCTATTTGCTCTTCTGTTTCAATTTGATTTTGAAGAGTTTGTTTTAATTTTTGTTTTTCTAATTCTAAAATTTGAATCTTATATTCTAATAAACCTAACTGTTCAATTAAAAGAGATTGATTTGATTGAATATTTTTTAAGGATTGAATTTCTTCTTGAGTTAAAACTTGTTTTTCCATAATTTATTTTATTATAAATATGGTATTAAGGACTGGGAGGTGTATTGTTGTATCTACCTTTTTGAGCTAAATAATTTTGTTGGATTTCTTGAAATGAAAGAGCTCGATTATATATTCTAAAAATTAAAAAATAACCAGCTGCAACATATGTAGCTGAGCCGTGATAGAAAAATCCACAGACATTACCTGTGTTTCTTATAGGGCCAGATATTGAAGTAGTCTTAGATGATTGGATGCCATCTATATATAATTTCATAGTTGAACCGTCATATGTGCTACAAATATGGCAAATAGGTTGGGTTGGGTAATATCCTGGGGAGAAAGCTATATCATCTGCTATTAAAGTATAATTAGTTCCACCTACATTTATACTAAAAGACATAGTTGTAAATTGATTAGAGGTAGAATTTTTATTAGGGTATAAAGAATAATCTGCTGTGCTGAAGCTTAAATTTGTTCCTTTTGCGAAAAAAGCACTCCCAAAAGCATCATCTCCTATTTGACCAACAAACTCTAATGTTAATCCTGGTAGTGAGGTTGAATTCATGTCCCCAGTTAATGATCCATTATAAAAATAGCTTGGAGTAGCTGAGTTAGGGAAAGAAAAATGTCCGTTAAATGGGTTATATAATGTGGTTGAGTTGTATGCTGTTTTATATTTTACTGTAGGGCCAGTAGCTGTTAAGTGGTTTTGACCTATTAAGTCATAAAATAAGTTACTACCATATGCTCCAAAATACGCTGTTGACGCAGTAGGTACAGATAAATAATTAGCTGCGTCCCAATATGCTATTAGTCCGTCTCGTATTATTTGGCGAGCACCCATTACACTGCCACTACCATTTGATGTTATTTTTCCTGACATAACTTTACTATGTTAATCCAAATCTTGCTTTATATGCATTATAATTTTGGCTTACTTCTTGAGAAGTTAATACTCTATTATAAATATGACCTGCGGCTAAACTGCCTGAGAATCTATCTGGTTGGTTAGTGGGGATTATTCTTCTAGCTAATGACGAAGTTTGGAATGAATAATTTATAGAAGTTGAATCTAGGACACCACTAGTACCCAGCAGCATCCCGTTTTGATATGCACGTATGGTTCCACCACTATTAGTGACAGTGAATCCTATGTAACTCCAAGACCCTACAGTTAATCTATTAGTTCCAGAATTATATATACTGATGTCCGTTCCTATAGATAAAGCAAATGCTCTAGTACTAGTGGCTAATAAAAACCATCCACTTTTTCCTGAGTTGAAATTGTATGCATTGGTCATTATTGTGTATCTGCCTGTATTTCCTGAAAGAATAGATGGGTTAATCCAAAAAAATACACTAAAATTAGCTCCAGTATTTATAGATGATAATAATTGGGCTTCACTTCCTAATGTCTGTGAGCTTAATTGATCATTAAAAAAATCTATACTTCCTAAATTATTAGAATTGTAAGTATATGGTCTTCCAGATGATGATATTAATCTAAAATCATAATTATTTGTAGTTAAATCTTCTATATTATTACTTGAAGGAGGAATATATGATGTATTATTTGCTATATCCATAGCCCATATCAAACCATCTGTAACTAATTTAGGATTAAAATGAAATGACATTATATACTTCTTATTATAGTTTTGATAACCCAGTTTGCACTTGCCGCCGACGCTGTTATTATTAGGTTTGCTCCAGATATTTGTAAACTCATTGTAGGATAATTCCCTCCAGCTACACTTGCTGTAGCATATTCTGTTTGAGTTGTGATAGTTGAGCTACTCCAAGCTGTCATAATTGAACCTACTTTAGCATATGATGCTGAAGTTAAATTATAATCTATAATAGCAGCGTTATATGATGATGTGGGAATACCATTGTATATTATATTATCACCTACTGTTGATACTACTCTTCTTGAAGTATGTAGTGCGGGGGCTTGATAGCTACCAATTAGTGTTGTCACATCAGATTTAACTTCTAATATAGGTAAACCTGATATATCATTGACTGAAAATAATGATCCTGTTAGTGTGTCATATACTGAGAATAGTTGGCCTTGGGATCCTAAAACATTTAGTAGTGGGTTAGCTGATCCAGACCCTACTATAATAGCTGTATTATCTGTGGATCTAGACACTATTAAAGAGCCAGATATTGATCCTGTTCCTACTACACTTAATGAATTAGAAACTATTAAAGATCCAGTTACTCTGCTAGTCCCAATTACATTAGAAGAACTAGACACTATTAAAGATCCAGTTATAGTTTCAGTTCCAATTATTTGAGAAGAACTAGAAACAATAAGTGATCCGGTAATTCTAGTTGTACCTATCACTTGTAATGAACTAGAAAGTATTGTTGAGCCAGTCGCTATTAATGAACCATTAAGATTAACAACATTAGTAATTTTATTAAATGTAAAGTTACCTGAACCACTAAGTGAAGAACCACCATCATTAAATTGGATTGTTGTATCTACCCCACCAGGTGTTGCTCCCCCACCACTACCATACGATCCTGTTTTATAAATTTGACCGTTTGATCCTAATACTAAAACATTATTAGTAGCTCCACCTAAATCACTTGCTCCTGACCAAAATAATGAACTACTAAAAGTTACACTACTTCCTGATATATTAAGAGATGATGTTATGGGTTGGATTTCAGAAGCTCCTCCATCAGGTGATTTTCTTATATATCTTATATCAGCTGAGGTTTGATTAATATATGATAAAGGGAGCCACTCTCCATACCCACCAGCTGTAACACTTTGACTAATAAAGATATAAGCTAAACCATTAGGACTAGGAGTACTAGTATCTCCTGATACTATCCATACTGTAGCATTAGCTATAGAACCTGTAGCTGCTCCTGAAGATGAAAGTACTAAATTATTTCCTCCCCCTTGATCAGACGCTGATGGGCCTGTTAATACAGCAGTTAGTGATACTGCTACATTTCCATTAATTGGATCTTCTCCATTAACTTGTCTTACTTTAGCTTGTATCTTATCATTATCATCAAATTCTAAACCTGCTCCTAAACTAGCACTTATATAATTACTTTCATCTATTATTATACCTGGGCCTTGTGAGTATGTTTCTCCTCCTCCAAACATGCTCCAACTAAGAGGAGATGACCAATCAGCACTTGCTGTAGTTCCTCCTTTATAGTATTTAAAATCTTGAGATGATGAAAAATAAACAATCATCCCTAATTCTCTTTTTCCTTCAGGGATACCATATTGGTTTCCATCAGAACCTGTAGCCCATATATTACCTTTTACATCAGAAAAATATACTGTTGGTAGTTCTGGGTTATTGTGAGTAATATTTACTGGGGTTAATATTGCCATAATTTATATTTTAACTAAATGATAGTGTAGATCCGTCTGCATATCCTCCAGGTTGTAATGATCTCCAAACTGTTAGTGTTACTGGAATTTCATATTCATTATCTACAGTTATATCAGTTAATTTAGTCCAGCCACTAGTTATAGGTTGGTTTGGAAGAGTACTAGAAAATAAAGTAGGATCGGTGTACGCTGTGTTATATATATAATAAGACCAATTTGATGAGGGATTAGTATTAGCATTTCCTCCTGGGGCCCAAGCAGCAGTCGCTCGTAATGTTGTTGTATTATTCAAATCAGCTACAATGGCATTATAAAATGATTGAGAAGCGGCATAATTATCATCTAATTTAGTAGATGAACCCGCTAAAATAGATTTAACATAATATGTAGTTGAAGTTGTAGCAGTTAAATCAGTAGTATTGTTTGGGGCTTTACTTGTAACTGTAAATGATATTGTGCCGGTACCTGCTGTTGTTCTATTAAAAACATATGTATTATCTAAATTTAAATTATTAGTAGATGATAATATGTTATCAGTAATAAGTAAACCACTTTCATCCCCACTACCTCCTTCATTCCCAGTCCATGTTATACTAGCACTGCGAGGGAAAGCATTATTACTATCAGCAGATGCTGTTAGTGATATTTGATTAGCATCAAAATCATTTCCTACTTCTCTAGGAGTAGATATAGAAGATCCATTGTATTTAAGAGTTAAACCCCCAATAGAAGCAGCTTGGTATGGAGTTAATAACCCAACAACAAATTCAGTAAAAGTCAAACCTGCAGTTAATGTTGTAGAAGGATTATAACCTCCAACTACTTCTGTAGGTGTAACATTTTGTTCTAAAACAGCATTAGCACTAGCAGAAGCAGCTGATGCTGATAAAAATAATAAGGTTTTGTCTAATTCTTCAAAAGTTAAGGTTAAACCTTTAGCGGCATTAGTATCCCCATTATTATCATAATACTCACGTGTTTGAAAAGGAAATGGTCCATTAATACCTTGTCCAGCCATAATTTTTATTATAAATATTATAAGTTGGGATTATTTTTTAAATCATTTATGTTAGTAACAACTTCAGTAGTGACAGTTAATTTATTTCTATTTGAAAATTTACCTACAAATGTAGCTGCTTTTTGAGTTACATCAGGTACAATATAACCAAATAATTTAATTGTAAAAGCACTTCTTACAGAGCGTTCACTATTATCTGATAATTCTGTTGTTACAGGAAATGAATCAATATGCGCTCTAAATTTAAAGCGTTCTGGATCACCCCAATAAGCATCTGAAGCGTATTGTACTGCTTCAATTATTTTATTTAATTGATCAACATAATAAGTAAATATAACACAATCATATGTTACTGTTAAGTAATCAGGTACAACTGAGGCGTAATATGTTTGTTCTGGTTTAATATTATTAAGTAAATCAAATTTACTATAAGCATTTTGTTTGCTATATCTTTGACCTGTAATAGCTATATTGTGAGGATTATTAGCGTCTAATTTGTTTGTAAGATTTCTATTTTTTTCAATATTATTCTTTTTAAACATAATAAGAGGCGCCATAATCTTATTGTTTAAATCTCTATAAAAACCATCTTTTTGATATGATTTCCATTTTTCAGGAGCACCATATATTACAGGAACATTTATATTTTCTCCATTTTGAAAAACAGATGGTTTAATAACGTTTTGAAAATAATACATTATAGCCCAATCTAGATCTTCTAAACTAATCGATAATGGTTTTACAGTATCACCCTTAAATGAAAATTGCTCAGCTCTATTAGGTTGATTTGCATCATTAGGATTACCTGTAGAAGAAAACCCAGGTGAGCTAACTGGTGGCTCATAAGGTGTCTGTAAAGACTCACTTATTTCTTTTTGTGTTTTTGGTATTGGTTTTCTTCCTTTAGCCATTATAATCTTTGTTTAATAATATTTACTCTATCTGCTGGTATAACATGAGCATTACATATAACACTAACATTGTATCCAAAATATCCTAAGCCTGGGTTTAAAGGATTTTGTTCGTATGGGTATGATGGGTCTTTACCTGCGAAATATTGAGTGTCAAATGATACATCTACTTCAAAATATGATTCTTGATATAGAATTACATCCCCGATTTCGATTACTAGATTAGCATCTACAAGATCATCTCTTAAAAATGCAAATTTCATATCCCAGTTAAAGTCAACCCCTAAATCACTTGCACCATCTGTTTTATCACCTACTGTGATTAAAGCATTCAATAATACAGGGCCATTAAACCATCTACCTTCAGATGCTTCTCCATACATATTTACTTTAGTTTTATCTAAAGCATATTTGTAAACAGCACATTGTTGGGTAATAACATCATGTAACAGTTCTCTGTTAACTTTACGAATCATTGATATGTCTCTTGCAGAGCCAAATATTGCCATTATCCTATATAGATTGTCATTGGTACATTATTGATTTCTTGTTTTCTAAAATCACTTTCTTGTGAACGTCTTTCAAGTAAAGATTTTCTAGAAGTTTCATCAAAATATGCTCTTATTCTTTCAATTAAAGCTTGCTTTTCAGCTGTGGCCGCTGTTAATAAATCGGCTTGATTCAAAGTCATATTTTGATCAGGGATAGGGACTGTTGAGTATTTTCCTCTAACATATCCTAACATTTCTTTACACAATGCTAAAGTATACTCAAATATCCATTGTCTACCAATAGAATTTATTTGATTATAAGTTGGATTACCATATGGAACGTTTGATGGATTTGTAACTGTGTTAGTTTGTATTAATCCATTTGTTATGCGTTCCTCATTTTTAAGATACTCAAACCATAAAAATCCTCCTCTAGTATCCTGATCATTAGGTATAGGGAATATTTTAATTTTATTATTTATTATATTAAATGTAAAAGATGATAAGCGAATAGTATTACTTAATTCTATACCTTGAACAACAGCAGCATCAAATGCAGCTGGCATCATTAGATATCCTCCTCCATATCCACCACCATATATACCTCCATAGATACCAGCTGCGGGTACACCACCTAGACCACCAAATGCTCCTAAACCATATGGAGCATACATTTGGTTTACTGCTGGGATCTCTTGGTAAAAAACACTTTTAATTTCAATGCTACCTGATATGCTTTGGCTAACAGCCCATTCTGCTAAATCATATTCTTGAACACCGGCTGTTAAAGCTAAAGCTCCACTGTAGTATGTAATATTTCCTCCTGCACCTGCTTCTGAGGCATATTGTTGTGAGAGGCGTACTATAGGCGCCATATTGGGTGTTATAAGCGCGTTATTTAAATTTGAGCTTGTAGGTGCACCCTCTAGTGATAACATATTATCTCTTACTTGATACGCGTAGAGTTCATTACCATATGTAGTAATTGCTTCTTCAAAAGCAGCATAAAAGTTTAAATCTTGTAATTCAACTTCCATAATAGGATAACCTAATCTGCGAGCAACAAATGTTGTTACTCTATCAGCATCAGCTTGAAATTGTACATCATAGTCATAAAACCCAAATGGTGTATTACCAGGGACAAATGAACTAGAGCCAGGATAAATAGGTATATTCATGTTATGTAGTTGCTATAAAATATTCAAGTTTAGCAGATGAGCCTGATGGTTCTGCTTTTACAGATACGATATCATTGAAAACTACTCCTGTTAAACTCCCAGTAATTTTACTAGTAGAAATCATATATGAGCTACCTGTATTAATTAGATAACTCATAGCTTCTGTTGATGATGAGATTATAAGTTTGACGGGGGAGTTAGTAGTTGAAGAATTTGTTAACCTAACATACTGTATACTACTTGTTATAAATGTACCTGCACTGTTAGTGTCAGATAAAGAAAATAATGTTGTAACTGATCCAGAAGGAATAGTGAATGTTCTATTATCAATATAATTTATTCCAGGTATAGTTTGGGTAGTTAATACTCCTCTATCATTACCATCTAAGGTTATTCTTTCATTTATAAGTACTGTTAAGTCTGCCATAGTGTGTTTTACTTATAAATATTTAGTCTCTGTACTCTGAGTAAAGTTTAAGTATAGGTTCTACAATATCGTGTCTATGATTAGTTTTAAGAGTAATTACTTTAACTCCCTTAATTTCCGCCTCTAATCGAGTGAAAAATCCAATTCCAGAATCTTTTTTCTGTTTTAAGTCAGTTTGAGTAATATCTCCACAGAATATCATTTTACCACCTTTACCTAAACGACCTAAGATCATTTCAGTTTGACCATGAGTAATGTTTTGACATTCATCTACAATTACTACTGCATCTGGAAATGTTCTTCCTCTCATAAATGCAAATGGTACAATTTCAATTTGTCCATCAGATACCATTTTTTCTATTTTAGTCTTATCATATAACATATGTAAGTTTGCATAGATAGGAGCCAACCATGGGTCCATTTTTTCTTTTAAGTCACCTGGTAAGAAACCTATTTCTTCTTTAGCAACTGTAGGTCTTGTGATAATGATTCGCTCAATGTCTTTTCTAAACATTAAGTCTAAAGCAACTTGACAAGCAACTAATGTTTTACCTGATCCAGCCATACCTTTTAATAGTGTGACAGGGTGATCTAAGATTACTTGCTTTGCTTCTTTTTGTTCATCATTTAAAGTTATTTTAAATGTGATTGGATTTTTAGGCTTCCTCTTTTCTTTGAAGATATTTTTTGCCTCTTCACTTCTGTTGAAATCTGTCATGACTTATTATTTGTGTATAAATATCAACAAAAAAGCCCAGAATAATCTGGGCTTAATTGTTAGATATTATCTAGGTATCTATTAAAGGGTGTTTAATCCGTTAATGTAGATCTTACCATAGAATTCAGGACGCAACATCTTCTTAGCGTAGCGAGTCAACAATCCTTTACGTGGAGTGAAGGTAGTTGGATCGTAGATAAGAGGAGTCATGATCAATGGAATGTATGGAGCAAATACAGCACCTGCCTCTAAGAATTGCTTACCACGGAAACCTACTAAAATAGCATTTTCAGTCATGTAAGGGTTCTTATAAACAGTGTAACGGCTGTTGAATTGACCAGCTTTCTGTACACCGAATGCATATTCCATATCCTCAGCACCGTTAGCGTTAGCTGCGAATCCTGGGATTGATTCTAAGATAGTTGATACAGTTGGAGATACTACCATGAAGTTAGCACCACCACGTAAAGTCAACTGGTGAATACGGTTGCTGATTTTGTTAATCTTAGTACCTAAAGTTTGGAACCAAGCACCTTGAGTGTTATAGAAACCTAAAGTTGCTGAAGCACCAGTTGAACTGCTGTTCAAAGATACGTTATTAACAGCTGACCAGTACTCAGTGTTACTTGCTGGGGCGCTTTCAATCAACATATCCAAGATTTCTAAATCGATCTCTAAAGAGATGTATTCAGACATGATGTTTGTTAATTCAGCTTCAGCATCCAAGTTTTGGTAAGCGTTCAAATCTTGTGCGAATTCAGGCGTCCAAGCAGCTTTCAACTTTTTAGTTTTAGCTGTGATAGCTTGAGATTGCATAGAAATGTTAATCTCTGGGATAGCGATTGTGTCAGCAGCTGGGTTGTTAACCTCATTAGTCATTGCGAAAGATTGACCTTGTTCGAAATCACCACGACGGTTATCAGCAGTTTTCTTTTGGTAGTAGATAGTACCAGTAGCTGATGAGTATGGAGTTGCAGATGCGCTAACTACAAATGTAATTTGGTCTGTAGTTGAATCATATGAAGCAAAAGCTGGTAAATTCTCAACGAAAGCCGTACCACCACTTAATGTAAATCCACGTACAGCATCAGTATCCATATAAGCATCAATGCGGCTAGCAGATACTTTTACAGTATACAATTGACCAGCAGCGTAAGAAGCAGAATAAGCTGAATCAAATCCTACAACTCCCCAAGATGTAGCGGCAGCTACGATAGCTTGTGTTTCAGCGTTTGAACCTGATACTCCAGTTGATCCTGAGAATTCGTTGGTAGAATAAGTAAAACGACCTGTTCCGTACAAACCACCAGTTGTGTCAGTTGTAGAGAATGGAGTTGTGCTAGCAGCATTACGAGCACCATACAAAGAAGTATTTGCTGTGAATGGACTCTTAGTGTTACCATATTGGAAATCTAAGAAGAATACAAGACCAGAAGGTAAGTTCATTGGTTGAACGCTAACGAATTCTTTCGCTGCAATTTGACCAAATACCTTACGTACTAATGGTAATGCGATTCCAGCCCAGTTTTCACCTGAATTACCAGATGTGAAGTATGAGTTAGTTCCAGTAGCAGATTGCTCAACTACTAATTGCTTTGCTTGATTTTCCAACATCAAAGCCATGTTGTTTTTGTTTACGTCTTCGCCTAAACCTTCTAAAAGACCGGTTTTAACCCACTTGTTTGCTAATTTAGCAGCGTCACCTTGAAGTGACTTCCATGGGTTTGCAGACTCGACTAATGATTGAATTGTGTTCATTTTTTGAGTTTTTTTGGTTTTTGTTAATTTTTAATTTTTTATTTACGTAAACCTGCTAATCTTTGCATACGAGCAAATGCATCATTTACTTCAATAATTTGTTCTTGTTTTGGGGCAGCAGTAGTAATTGTTTTAGAAGCTGATCCTAATGATTCTTTAATTGGGTTCTTTTTAGCTGTTGCTTTAAAAGATTCAGTCAATGTTTCGAATACTAATTTCACTTCTTTAACAGTTTCTGCTTTGTCAAATGTGTTTAAAACCTTTACTTTTTCTGATTCGGTAAGATTTTTAGCTTTGAAGATTTTGTTGGTGTAAAGAAGTTTAGCGTTTAAAAGATTTACTTCGTTAAGTTCAGCTCTTAATTCTGCGATAGCAGCGTAAGCTTCTTCTAATTCGTCTTTCTTTTCTTCTGCTTTTTTAGCTTCTTCTAATTCTTCTTCTTCACCTAAGATTTCAGCTAAAAGTTCATCGATTTCGATTTTTTCTTTATCGTCAACTTCTACATCATCTTCCATGTCATCCATGTCTACATCCATATCTTCCATGTCATCCATGTTGTCCATATCCATATCCATGTCCATGTCTTCTTCATTTTCTTCACCTGCCATTAACTTACCAGATGCGATCATGTCGTCAATTACCTGTGTTACAAGTTCTTCGATGTCTTCGTCTGACATTTCTTCTAACATTAGATCTTCATCTATTGTTTCTGATTTGTCACCTTCTGCCATCATTTCCTCTTCCTCGGTAACTCCCAACTCAGCTAAGATTTCTTCAAGACTTAAGTCTTGATCGTCTGAACTGTAATTTTCTTCCATCCCTTCTGCTTCTTCCTCAAGTTCCATCTCGTTTAACTTTTCAGCAAACATAGCGGTAAGTTGTGGAGTAAAAGCTTCTTCAAGGGCGGCTTTTGCACTCGCGATAGCTGTTTCTTTAATAGTTTTAGCTTCAGCGATTGCCTCTTTGAGCATTTCTCTGTTCATTTTGTCCTCAATTAAATTTGTTTTGGAAATACGTTTATTAGAAACGTAATAGATTTTTTATTAGTAAATGCTGCATAAGAATCAGGGGCAGCATATTTGAACATACATATATATGGAGATATGTAAGGTCGCGTTTCGTAAAAAAAGAAATGCCCCGCTTTTGCGAGACATCTATCCTAAAATACTATTTTAGGAGGGGTTAAAATATTGGGCAAGTTCCATTAGCACAAAGTATATCTGTGATAATAGAATTTACTGATTGGTATTTGTTTGATTGTTGAGGATTTTTAGACTCATTCATCATACCTCTTTCTTTCATATATGAACCTGGGTTAGATGGTGTTGAAACAAAATCCCAACATAATAATTCAAAGTCGTCTTGTACTTCCATCAAATCACCCATTTGCTTTAATGAACCCATACCACGAGATGATACACCTACTGGTATTTTGTTTTCAAATAATGCTTTTAAGATATTACCTGATGGGGTAGGTAGCAATTCAATTGCTCCCATTACATGGTCTCCATCCCACCAAATTTTCTTAATATTATGAGATACGTTTTTTAAGTTAATAATAGATGAGTCTGGATGGTCTAATTCGCCTAAAGCACGATTTGCCTTAACATTTTCCATATATTTGTTAATCTCTCGCTCCCATAAGTCTCTTGAATAATAACGACCGTTACCATTCTTAACTTCACAAGTAGCTAAGATACCTTCTACAAGTGGATTACTTGTAGGTACAGTACCTTCAACTAATTTTAAAGGTTTAGCTGTAAAATATTGGGTTTCTATTAATACTTGTTTCATGCTTTTAAATTAAATTTAACTACACGTCGTACTGTGTCTTCTAGTATTTCGTAGCTTTCAATTATTTTTTCTATTTCTTCTATATATTCTCCTAATTGATCTTCTGTCTCACCTAGTTTATATTGTAGATCGTCTAATTCTTCTAATGTTTTTTCATCTTTAGGACTCAATTGCCCCCGCTCATTTTCTATCTGCTCATATTCTCTTAAGATATTTCTAACTTCATCTTTAAACTCAGACATTAATGATAATTCTTCTTTAACTTCTCCTACAAAACTAGTTAATGCTATTACCATGTTTTGGTACCCATTATCCTTTTCAAGTATATCAACTAGTTGTTTTCTCCAAGTGGCGGGTTTAGAATCTAATTTATTCATAAAGTCTTCTAGACCTGGTATCATGTCTGTTACTTTATCATAAACTCGAATTTGGCGTTCTTCTTCTAGTTTAGAATGGAATTTTAAATCTCCTTTTTGTAGACGTTGTAACATATCTAATTGCTTTGGAGTAGCCATTCCATTTTTTTTCTTGACAGAATTAATTACGGATTGAAAGAATTGTTTATTAGAATTAGACAGACCGTTACTTATATCTAACACTTTTTGATAAAAATCAGTGTTGACTTTTTGATCTTCAAGTAATAAATCTACTAATTTAACCATCATTTTTTATTTGCTAAGTTTTTCCACATTGCAGCAGCAGCCACTTTTTCACCTGCTTCTTTAGAACCGTATTCTTTTTCAGCAGCCTTAGCTACTTTTTCAAATCCTTTTCCTTTTTTACCAATATCCTTTCCAGCATGTGCTTTTTTAGATATAGCTGATTTTTCTTTTTTGGTTAACCCAGCTGATGGCTTCTTTTTAGCTTCGTGGATTGGGTTAAAGTCTATTTCTGTTTTAGATAAAACATAATCAATAGCATCCATCACTCCACCTTCTGGTTTGTTGTGGTCAAAATATTTACTAGTAATGTCTTCGATATTTTGGTTAGCAAACTTAATAGCTTTATTGTAATGGCGAACTAAGTCCATATCAGGCTCACCTGATGTAGTCATACTGTGTCTGTTTTTGATGCGCAAATCGCTTTTTAACTTATCAATTAATTTGCTCTCAAATTTTTCTTCATCAGTATATGCTTTTGGATCTTTTTGAACTTCATTAGTTGATTTAGATAATTTAATAACATCCCCAGCGTAAACTTCGTCTCCATTTTCTAATTGAAATACAGGTAATGGTTCACCTGCGTTTAAACTTTGGCTTTTGTATTTACTAGATACTTCTTTGCCGTCTTTTTTATAATGAACTATGCTGTCCTTAGTTACTTCCATAGCTTCATCACTATTGAGTTCAGTTAATACTTCTTTAATTAATAAATGAATTTGAGAACGCAGTACTGACTCTTTTAAATCACCATATCCTGATGATTTGAATTTGCCTTTAGGTTCTTTTGGTTCACCTAAACCAGGTGCTTCAGTTGTGTATCCTAAATCTTTAACTCCAAATTGACCATTTTTAACATAGTAGCTAATGTCTTTAGCTAAGTTTTTAGCAACAATAGCTCTTAATTCTTCAACATCTTTATCAGCGTTTTTAGGATCTTTCATTTCGGTGTAGTATCCTTTTAAAAATTCTTCACCAAATAAGTTATCATAATTTTTTTCGTTTTTATAATCAAAATTATGTTTTTGGTTATCTAATACTTCTTTAGATGGATCTTCTTTACCTTCTTTAAGACTACCTATGTTAGGTAAAGCTTTACTGTCTTCTTTTCCTTGCATTTCTTCATCACCACGACGAGCCAATTCTTCATCCTCATCTTTATCTTCTTCTTCCTTAAGCTTATCCATATTCTCATTAAAGATAGCATGCCAATCTTGTTTTTTACCTGTGGTTATTACTCCTAAACCGGCTATGTTCTCACTAATGACACCTCTATTTTTAAGAATACGAGTAGTATCATCAAATGAATTGACTTGTGATAGCATATCTGGGAATAAGCGATAAGCTGATTTTAAGAAGTATGCTTTATCTCCTTTACCTTCTTTAATAAGGTTGTATTGTTCTTGTAGTGTTTTTTCCATGGTTATTTTTTAAATAATTCTATTACATCATCTAATAATGAAGATGCTAAATCAGTACCGTAAATTGCTTTAAATTGAGGATTTTCTCGATATGCATTTATAGTTTCTTTTTTAGCGTCACTTATTAATTGAATAAGTTCTTTTAATTTGTCTGATAAGTTATTGTAGTCTCCTAATCTTCCAGCTATGTATTTTTTAACTTCTTCATTATCTGTAGGTAATGTAGAAATGTATTCTTCTATGTCAAAAGCGGGTTGTTCTTCTTCCCATAATTGTTTGACCTCAATTCCTTTAGCTTGTTTATTTAAAGCTTTTTGGTTAACTGGTTTGAAACCTAGCTTATAATAGTAAATGTGTTCTGCTCCCTTAGCTTTTTTATTTGGGTTGAACGCATTTGGAGTAGCATAATTTGCACCAGTGCCCGGGGTGAATGATGCTCCGGTTCCAGTAGCACTTATTTCTTTTACCTTTTTTTTAATAGATTCTTTTATTTTATCTATTTTATTCATTTCGCTGCTGTTTCTAATTCTTCAACCAATTGATAGTATTGCAACAAATTTACCAAATTATCATCATTCGGTTTATCATTCTTACCTAATAAAGGTAAAATATTAATTACCTCGTTAATCTTAATTTGAATCGCTTTATCAGTGACTGATTTGTTAAGATTAGTTAAGTATGTTTTGATTTCATTAACCTTAGTATTATAAAATTCTTTCAATTTAGATGTGCTGTCAACACTATTGATAAATTCTTTTAATACCGTCTTTTGGTTAGTATTTAAGTCAGCATATTTGTTATTAAATTTTTCTAATAACATCTTATATGCTAAAACCTGGACATCTTTATCTTGTTGTTTAAATTCTTCTAGTATGTTATTTTTAACTTCTTGTTTATCAATTGTAGACTTAGTTAAAAATTCTAAAAGTACAGTTTTATTTTCTATAATTTGATCAGGGTTTAAATTATTTTCACCACTGTATATCTCTAGTATAGTGTATATGGCTGCCTGTGCTTTGTAATTAGGAAGTTTAGTTTTGAAAAAATCTTCAATGTTGTAATGCTTTCTAATTTCATTAACTAGATTATATTTTTGTCTTCTTAAGGCTGAGCGGTTTAATTGTTTGGAGCTTTCGACTATGGTGTTAATTACCATATCTGCTTTGGCTTCACTAACGTTTATGTTTTTGAAAAAACTCTCATATAGTTTATATTCTCTCCCTAACTCAGTTTTTGTAAAGTATTTTTTTAATATACTAGATGCTTTTGATTCTATCCCAGACAAAGTATCCGATGTAATTTGTCTTACAAGTAATTCAAAAAGAATGCCCGTATTTTTATACTTTGAATGCTTAATATTCATTCTATGGTAATATTTTATTTATAAATATGTATGGAATTATTATTCTCGTATTTGAGATTCATCTAATAGTGAGGATTCTTCTCTTTTTAATGAAATTTTCTTTTCTAAACCTTCAAGTAAAGTTTTATTTTGAAGAGTTTCTAATGCTAATGGCGAACCACCTTTAAAATTATTTCTTAAAGTTTTATCTTCACCAGTATTATCGCCTTTCTTCATACCTACTGCTCCTAATCTGTCTTTACCAAATGGATTTTCTTGTGTTCCAATATTAGTAGCTTTTTCTTTAGGACGACCCAATTTAAGATCTTCATCATATCCTGTTGGTAGATTTCCATTTCTACTAACCCCATATAATGTTGCTAAGTCATGAGGTGTACCATATGATTTACCTGATTCTAATGGATCATTACCTTCATTTTCAATTTGTTTTAATCTGAAAGTACGTTTTTGGTCTTCTGCAATTAAATCTCGATATTCATCGTATTGGTCTTCACTTAAGTGGAATATATTATCATAAATCCAGTCAGTAGGTAATAATTTGGTTTCCATTAAGTTACGAGCCAAATCTACCTTTTCTTTCATTAACGCAATTCTTTCTTGATCATAAATGATAGAAGGAGTAGTTAATGATAATTCAAAGTTAGTTAATTGTTCGTTTCTATATCCTTGAGTATATAAGTGAACTAAAGCGATTTTATTTAACTCTGATAAGATAATTCTTTGGATGCGATCAATTGTACGAGCAAAACGAATATCTTCAGCAGCCAATGTTGCTTTACCTGTTAAGTCTTTTTCATAACCCATGAACGCTTTAGGTACTTTTAAAGCGGCAAATAATTTATCTCTTAAATAAACTACGTCTTCGATTGCTGTATACTCCATACCTTTAGTAGGTTCAATCTTAGTAGCGCTATCATTACCTCTTACTGGGATGTAGAAGTCTTCTAATATATTCTGTTGGTTATACTTCATATTATATTCACCAGTTTGAGGATCAATAAATGGAGTTTTCTTCATTGTATTGATAGTCTTTTGCATGAAGTTTTCTACTTCATTTGGTGGAATTGAACCAACGTTGATATAGAAAATACGTTTTTCTGGGGCACGAACAATACGATGGATCAGCATAGCATCTTCCATCAATATGTATTGTTTATATAATTTACGAGCTGGTTCTAGATATGATCTACCATATGGAAGATAGTTTACATCAGTAATTAATCTGAAGTGAGCCATCTCGTAATTGTCAAAATAAATATTTTTATCATTTTTGGTAGAGGCGTAGTTATCTTTTCCTCCTAAACCATAATAACCTGAACCGCCGGCATAACCATCTGGTGAGAATGCGAATCTTACTTCAGCTGGTTTTTTGATATCGTAATTTTCTTGTCTCTCAATATGATAAGCAGTGTATGGGATAACATTATATACACCAAATTTTTCAGCAATTTCTAATTTTAAAAAGAAATCACCATATTTACACATTTGGCGAATCCATGACCACATATTAAACTCAATATTTAATACATCATAGAATAAGTTATATAATATTTTTTGTGTATCTTCGTCGCTACTTCTAATTTGAAGTACTTCTCCCATATCATTCTTAAGAGTACATTCGTCTGCAATTATATCCAATGCTGATGAGATGATAGCATCTGTATCCATAGCATCATAGTCAGAGTAGATTTGAGTGCGTAAGTACTTCCAGTTGATATTTAATTGAGCACCGTAAAGTGAAGTACTGTTGCTCGCATAAATTCTATTATATCTATCAACTAAAGAATTCGTTTGATATTCTCCAGTCATCTGGATGCTATTAACATCCATTACTTTTAACTCATTTCCTCCAGCATTACGAATTATTACATCTGTTGAGAATAATTTTTGTAGCCTTGAAAATACACTAGTATCTGCCATTTTAAATTAAATTATATTTATAAATATTACAATAACCAACTAATGTCCTCTTGTCCATAACCATAATTAATTTGGTATGGGTTATTGTAATTGTTTGGAGTATACGCTCCGTTAAAGTTTGGTTTTGGGGCAGATATATTACTTAATAAAGCTCGAGTTAAATCCATACCTTGCGATTTAAATTTAAGAGCGGTATCTCTAATATACATTGCTGTTCCAAAACTCATAACTAAATCATCATTATATCCTGATTGTGCTTCTGCTTTACCATTTTTCCAAACGAATACTTTCATTTCTTCTACTAAACGTTTAGATTGTATAATAACACTCTTGTCCCCAATATACTCACGAAATTTATTAATGACAAGGGGTCTTGTTCTTAAATTCATAGTAAAACCAGGTACTAACTTAGATGGATCATCTAATTTTTCTAAATATGACTCAGCATTTATGGTTTCGGTTTTAGGAGAAAAATATAAATTTCTATATCCTCTTTCTTGAATTGCATCTAATGTGGCCCATCCAATGTTGTTGTTTTCAACAACCAATAATGCTTCATTATATTCAGTAGCAATAGCTACTAGTAAGTAACCAAATTCTTTTGGTGATAATTGCCCTTTATATTCACCTACTTGGGTATTTGTTTCAACATCTATAATATGAAATGCTGAAAAGTCTTTACTGTCACCTCGAGCAACGTCAGCTACAACCATATAACTACGACTGTAATCTGCTGGTTCCCATATCCATAGGTTATGGTCTATACCTCTTCTTTCTAGTGGTTCTTTAACATATGTTTGTGTGATAAAGTCTAAATATTCAGGATAGAATACAACATCTCCTGATGTATTAAAGTCACAGTCACACTCTTGAGCGGCCATTCTTGGGTCGCCCAATAATTCATCTTGTCGTTTTCTCCAAGCTTCATCTCGTTCAGGATGAACATACCAAGGTAATTTAATTGGTAAGAACTGGTTTTCATTTGCTTCAGCTTTAACCCACGTTTGATGGAACCAGTTACCAGTACCAAATGGAGTAGATAGTACAATTGCTCCTCCTCCAGTTGCTAAGGTTTGTTGTGCTGATGCCCATATCTCTGCAATACCATCAATGAATGCGGCCTCATCTATAATAAGGAGTGATACTGCTTCTGATCGACCGGCATCACCTGCTGCTGAAACTGCTTTAACTTGTGATCCGTTATTTAGTCGTAATGTTAATTTATTGTTTTCTTCAGCTGGTATTTTTAGCCATGAAGGGAGGTTTTCAAACATGAATTTAACTTTCGTTACCATGTTTTTAGCTGTTTCCTGTTTAGTAGCTATACATAAGACGTTTTTGTCTTTTTGGAACAACATTAACCATAATGAGTAACCTGCTACTAAAGTTGAGATACCTAGCTGTCTTGATTTAAGTATTATATCATATGGATTATCTCTCCATAAATGTAATACTTTTTCTTGGAATGGGTATAAATTGAATATAATTCTACCACGAGTTGGATGCTGAATGTGGCAGTATTTCTTCATAAAGTGCGCTGGGTCTTGAGCGCACTTAAGGTATTCTTCTCGAATTATTTGCTTTATATCTTGAGACATAACTATTTATTAATGTTACACAAAGTCCACTGGGTTCTCAGGGGTACCCAATTTTGGATTTTTTGTTTTAGTTCGAGCAACATTAATAGCAGCTTGTTTTTGTTGTGGAGTTAAAGCACTCGGATTAGATACATCTATTGTATCTTCATTTAATAATTCAGTAATTATTTCTTCAATTTGTTTTTTAAGTTCTGAGCGTTTCATATTTATAGTTTATGTATAAATATCAAAGATTCAAATGAAATTTAACCTGTTCGATACGATGCTCAGTAGTGCCTGATATGATTCCTAGGCTCTTAAAATTATCTAGGTTTTCTTTAGCAATGTGTTTAATAGTCATATCAATTAAATTACGATATTCAGCATTAGTTTCTCTAACTCCATTATCTTCAATTTCTACTCCAAAAGGAGAAACATAAAATATGTAATCATATTCTTTAATAAACATTGAAGCATATCTAATAAATTCTTCTTTATCTATTTTATCAATAGATTTAGCACAATGAGTAAAAGCCATTACATCAATAATTGTTCTATCAGTAATAACATTTTCCCTCATTAACTCAGAGCAACGTTCAGCTAAGAATATTGTTTGACCTTTTAATGTACTATCAGTGTTTAATGGAATACCTAAATCACGTAAGTATTTACTACGTTCAGTAGCAAAATAATAATCTTTAAATTCAGGTAAATCTTTTAAAGCATTTACTAGTGTTGATTTACCAACACTCATTGTTCCACAAAATCCTATTTTCATATTTGCAATATAATAAAAAAGGCCTGCATTTGCAAGCCTAATTTAAAGTGTTTTCTATTTATTAAAAGAATGATTCTCTATTAGCCTCAATAGCATCAAAGTCTAATTCAGGGTATATGTTTTCTGCTTTAAGAAGTTCTAATGCTTTATTGAAAGCTTCATCAAATTCGTTTCTATATGAAAGATCTAATCCTTCATCCTCTGCTACTGAGTCTATATATTCTCTCATGTATCCGCCTTCTTCAGTATCTAAAAAGGGGTTAAATGCTTCATTTGTTAATTCACGATATTGATTTTCAGTAATCAATCCGGCTGTTTTTTGCATTTTTAAAAATTCTTTATTCATTGTGTTAGTTTTGATAATAAATATTAGAATCTAGCTTTAGCTACACTTGATTTATACCAAGGTAATCCATCACCACTTTTCTTTGCTTTCTTCCAGTCATCCTTAGTATGCTCAAAACCATTAATAAAATACTCTTCTTTCCCATCAGGATGAATTACAGCTGGTCCTTCCCAGTTATGTAATTTGCCATCTTTCATGTAACGTACTGTGCCATCTGTTGATGTGTACTTTTTAACTTGTAACGTTTGATCTATTCCCATAATTTTTATTTTGTGTAAATATACGACTTTATTTTGTTAAAAGCAAATCTTCTGCAACATAAATTCCTTGAGCTCCACTAACTGTAATACCACGAGCAGATAAAGCATCTCCTACAAAATGTACATTAGGATAGTCAACTAATGCTAAGTTTTTATAGTCTACTAGTGGTTCAGGACTTAAATATTTTACTTCAGGAATGTAAATTCCAAAATCATCGCCAAATTCAAATATTTTATTCATATCATTAATGAAGTCTTCAATATAATTAAAATATTTGCCCATTACTTTTCTTACTGGTGATAAATCAAATATCTGAGTTGTATTGATTAGTTCATGTTCTGATGTTTTAGATGGGTTTCTTAATGGACTATAATATAAACCTGTTCCACCAATTTGTAGTTTATTAACAACATCTCTTGACCATTCAAATGGATTTTCAATACCTTTAATTTCCATTAGAATACCAAAGTTAGTCATATCATTTCTAAATTCTTCACCTTTTTTAGCATGACCATTATAACTAACATCACCATATGTTTCTTCTACTGCTACATAAGCTGCATTATTGTTAGTACAGAATGAACGTAATGATACATTATCAAACTTTTGATATAGTTTAAAATCATAACTAACATCAATTAGTTTTTGGAAATGTTTTTGTGGCGCTTCAAAACGAACTCCAATTTGTACTGATTTTGGTTCTGTTGGTAGTTGATAATCATCTGCTAATCGTTTACCAAAGTCAATACCTGATTTACCTACCGCGAATATAAGTTCATCATATTCTTCACTATTGCCATCTGCTAAATGAATAGTATGAATGTTGAATAATATATCTTTAACTTCAGTGTTCCAACTAAATTTAACACCTTTATCAACTAAATATTGATACCATGTTTTAGCTATTTCATGTAGATAATTTGAACCAATATGCCACACTGGAAATAGGCGTAATCCAAAATATGGTTTAATGAAATCAGGTTCTGCTTGTGGGTCAGAGCAAAATATTTCTTCTGGTTTAGGATGGAAACGTCTAAAGTTACTAATAACTTGATCCATCAATTCCATTGCTTTTTCTTCACCACAATACTTTGATAATACACCTCCGATAGCAGTATGATATGTTAATTTACCATCTGACCATCCACCAGCGCCTAGCATACCTGTCATTACTTCTTCAGGTAAACGATTATGTGGGTCATTTCCTTTGTCTATAATGGTGATCAATTCGCCTGGGTAACCATTATCGACTAGTTTAGTTGCTGCGTTTATACCCGCTACTCCCGCGCCTATAATTACTATTTTTTTATTCATATGTTATTAATATACGAAATTTTTATTTTAAATCCAAGTTAAGCATAGAGAAGGCCCAATCTAATGATTGGGCCACAGCTCCATTTAATATTGTTTAAGTCGACAGGCTATGAATCTGTCTATAAATTACTTAATAAGACCAGCAATTTTTTGCATCTTAATGAATGACTCATTTAATGCTTCTTCAGTTGTTTCTTCACTCATATTCATTTCAGCAGTTACATCTGCTTCTTCAACTGGGGCTTCTGTTTCAGTATCTGATACTACTTCTTTTTTCTTGCCTTTGTTAAGCATTTTTTCTTTTTGCTTTTCAAATTTAGCTTTAGCTTTTTTCAATTCATTGATTTCTTTTTCAATGTTCTTAACTTTAGCTTCATCTAAAACATCAGATACTTCTTCTAAGGTTCTTAATTTTTCAAGTTTAGATTCGCGCATGTTGATTGCTTCTTCACATTTAGTGATACGAGCATCCATAGCTGCTTCATTAGCTGCTTGATCAATTTCTTTAATATATTCTTGAACTGATTCGCGAATTAAGGAGCGTAAATTTTCTAATTTCATTTTTGTTATATTTTATTATAAATATATGTGCTTACACAACTGTGTACTCATTTTTACCAATTTTTAAATTGGTGATAGTATTTACACTAACCATACGATATCCTTTAGTTTTGACATCATATACTGGGATTAGCCCCTTTTCCTCAGCATCATATGCTAGTTGACCTCCACGCAAGTATACCTTTACACCTAAGCGAGCGTTCATTACTCGTGTAGACCCATCTTTTTTAATAAATGTTACTGTAAAAAATTTACCATTGGTGTTCTTGATTAAGTTTTTAGCTTCTTCTTTAGTAATCTCACCAGGAGGGGTTGATGGAGTTTCTGCCGGGATTATTGGGCCATCCTCACCTTCGTTTTCAAAAATGCGTGTTTTAAGGTAATTGGTTTTCATTTTCTTCTTTAGTTTGTAAATATTTTTGATATGTTCTTTCAGATACAGTATGGTATTTACCACACTCTTGACATTGCATTTGTATTCGAGCTGATCCTAAAGCTGATAAGCGTTTTTTAGAGTAAGCCATATTGTCAGAACCACATTCAGGGCACGAGTATTTTTCTCCACCCATAGCTACACCATGGTGAGTTTTATTAGGAATATAGTTTGCAAGTTCGTTATATACTTTTTCAAGTATAACAACATCATTCATACAATATTCCGACATTACTTTTAATGCCTCTGCATCTTTATTTAAAACTATATTTTTCCACAGATCATAACCTGTGTGAATTTTTTCTCCTACTCCTAAAAATTTAGCTATATAATCTAATTTATTGCTATTAAAATTGAATTTAGATCTAGCGTTTTTAAGTGTATCTAATGTTGTGTAATTAGGAAATACTGGGATTCGATGGTATAAGCATCTTGTTCTAATCCATGGTAAGTCAAATCTATCTCCATTGTGTCCTATTAATTCATCTGCTTCATTAGCAATCTTAATAAATTTTTCTAGGAGAGATTTATCGTTTTGGTTTTTATCCCAAGTCAAAACATATGTTTTATCTTCATCAGCCCACTTATATGCTATGCAAATAATAGCTCTTTCTTTAATAATATTATCGGGGCTAATGGTTTTTTTAAAACCGGCTGACCAGAATAAGCCGATGTTTGGGCTTGTTTCTATGTCAAAGAATAATCTTTTTATTTTACTCATAATGAGAATTTTGCTATAAATATAAAAAGGATTACTTAATAATCCTAATTATTTTTATACTGTTGTTTTTTCTACGGGTTTATTTAATTTAAAATTTTTAACACCCTTTATACTTCTAATATCTTTTAAAAGTTGTTGTAAATCTTCATTTTTGAACCCAGATGGATACGGATGTGGGTCTACTTTTACTTTAACTATAGAGTAGTAATTAGGATTATTAAATGCAAATACTTCTTGTCCTTGTAATGGATAATCTTTAGCAGACACAATTGTTACTCCAGGTAAAGAACGAATATCAGATAATATATCTTTTTGAGGACGTCCTGATCCTGAGGTAGTATCTGTTTGGAGGAGTCCCTCAAAATTGTATTGAGTGGACTCCTCTTTTAAGATTATTTGTAATTCTTCTTTAATTATTTCTATTAAACGAGAATATTTCATTTTTTGTTTATTTTTAGTACTAACGTACCATTTCCTTTAATCAAACGGTGCCACTCACCTTTTGGTATAAATATTGATTCATTTATAGAAGTTGGTAATTGATTCTCTAATTGAATCTTCCAATCAGTTTTACCTACAATTTCTACAATACGATCTTCTTTATCGCGGTGCCATTTTAATTCAATAGGATTCACATCTTTATTAAATTCACGTAGAATATAATCTTTAGTTACTTTAAGATCTTTATATGGCTTTTTATTTTCTTCTAAACCTAAATCAGCTAAACTAATATTATCAATATCATCTTCGTCTTCATCTTCATTTGGAGCAGGCTCCATATGGTCTTCAGCCCATTGTTTTTGAGAAGATGTTAATCTATTATTTAATAGGTTTTCAATGAATGCTACAAATGCTGCTGCATCATCTTCGCGGTACAAGTTGGCTAAAAACAATTCAAATGATATTTTATCACGAACGTTAGCTCCAGTATACAGTGCTTTTAAATCAGCTAATATATGAGTACCTGTACCAAAATCTTCTGGTTCATGTTCTAATTTATCAGCAGCAGCTGCAATGTCAGCATTTGTGCTTGCGTCTTTAGTAAATCCTTGAAGTGAAATGATTTCATATAATCCCTTAATAATTTCATGAACTAAAAATGGGAATATTATACCTGTTGCTCTGATTTTTAAATTTCCGTCGTCATCAAAGTCTGCTTCAGATTCTCCACCTTTACCAGATGCAGCTGCACCTCCAGGATTTCCAGCCAACATAGCTAATAACATAGCTACTGCTTCTTTATCATAAAATATACCAAATACCTTTTTTAATGAGTCACCATACTTAGTAACTGAGTCTTCGAGATTGGATAATACTGCGCTATATCTTTGTAATAGGTTATCATCTACATCATCTAAAAAGTCAATAAAAGGTTTATCTAATGAACCATAAATTGATGCTCCTTGAGTAATAGCATTAATAAGACGTCTTTTAGCTACTTCATCATTTTTAAGATCAGGTTGGTCTTGTGAAGGAATTTGAGGTTGTTCTATTCCGTCTTCTTCTTCTTCATCTTCATTATCATCTTTAGGAGGCAATTGACTTTCACCTAATGTAGCTTCAATCTCAATATTGTATTCGTCAATAATTGGATACATTTGTTTAACCATTTCTACAGCTAGATTTTCTAATTCTGTTTTATATGGCGCTTCAGCTTGTGCTAATTGACTAATCAACACTCCAGACTTTTGCATTATTTGTCGTAATGAATCATTACCGAGTAAACGAGCTCGAGTCTCAGCATTTCTTCTTTCAACACCAGAAAGTGTTTCTGGGTCTTTAAAGATATCACTGTATTCTATTTCGCGGAGTTTTTTCATTTTTTTAATTTTTTATATTTATTCATTATTCCTTTTACTAAGGTTTCTTCTCTAGTTTCAGTAACTTCTCCTTTAGCTTTTGGTTTAGTCTTTGGGGCGGTTTTAGGAGGAGTTAATGGTGTTTTAGAAGGTTTAGTAGGAGTCGTAGTAGGAGTTTTAGTAGGAGCAGGTGCTGTTTCTGCTTCTGCTAATATTTTAACTAACTCTTCTTTAATGATACGTTTTAAATCTTGAATTTTCATTTTATTTTTGTTTTAATTTTTCTTTAATCATTGATGGTTCATGAGCCATATGTAATCTAATTGCAGCTTCTGTTAATTCCTCATTTAAGTTATTCTGCTGCAATGTAGCTGCTAGAGTAGATGGGTCCATTAGTCTTATAAAATCTCCGTTTGGTCTCATTATTAAATGGGCGTTACCAGGTTGAATAACAATAGAAACTATTATTAATCCACTAGCTAATCGTATAACATATGCTTTACTTGGAGTATTAACAGATTCAAATACACCTATTACTCGACCTGCTCCTCGTAATAAATTATTACGACGAGATGCTCCTCTATCATTATTCATGGAAACAGCATTTACTCTAGCTAAAGGACGTTTAGCCCAAATAGGTAAACCGTCAAATGCTGTAGTTAAAGCTTGACCATATTCAGGTAATCCTCCTATAGCAGTTGTAAATTCTACTCCTGCATTTGCATCTACCCCTGCTGCAGCTGCTGGTTGAGGTGCTCTGGCGTTTTGAGTTCCAGCTGGTCTGCCTCTTCTTGTTGGTGCAGCTGCTGTTGCTGCAGGTTCGGCCGCTGCCGGTTCAACTGCTGCAGGTTCGGCTGCTGCAGGCTCGACTGCTGGTGCTTCAGGTTGTGCTGCTCCTAATAATCGTCTAGCTAAAGCAGGAGCTACAGATGCTCTAACTAATGAGCCTCGTTTTCCTAATGCTTTACTATTTGATGGATTATCAACATTTATTAATACTGGGTTTTCTTCTCCGTCTTTTGTTATAGTTGTTACACGGTATGTATTTCCTGGGGTTGTGGGTGGGTTATTGCGTGCAAATGATGTCTTGGATTCCCTAGATGACGTTCTTCCATATGATGTAGAATCAAAGAATCTTTCAAGATTAGTATCATTATATGATTTATTTTGACTTCTTAAATATTCAAAATATGCGGTCCAATCTCCATCTGTTAAAGGTTCATTTCTATCAAATGCGCGCCAGTTATCCTTATTATATCCATTTTCTATTATGGGAACAGCAAGTAATATTCTACTATCCACCCAAAATAATCTATCTCCTACCATTAAAACTAATGTATTATCATTTTGGAATCCGGTTCTATTGGCATAAGGGAGAGATCTCAATAAATTAAAAAATGGCTCTTTTTCTATACTATCAGGAATAGAGCGTCCTTCTTTTACTAAATTATATGCTGCTTGTTTTAATCCAATGCTACCTTCGGATGCACTTAATGCAGCTTGTGCTTCTTCACTATCAAAAGGAATAGATTCTATTTTACCTTCATCTAACTTCCAAGCAGTAAATGTATTTCCATCTATAATAATTTGGTCTCCGTTTTCTAATACTTGTGTTATGATAGTAGAATTAGGATCTTCTTTACTCTTTTCTATTATTTTACTAATAAATGACTTATCAACTACTTCACTTTTAAATAAATCTAAAGCTATCTTAAATGGGATTTTATCTATTTCTGGGTAGTCAAGTATGTACTTGGCATTATTTTTGTTTATTTTTATATTTGGATAATCTTCGTCTTTGGTGTATAATCCAGCAGATATTGTTTCTCCAAATTTTAATTTTATAATAGCTTTTTTATCTTTTGTTACAAATAATCTTTCATTTGGTTCTAATGAAAAAGCATTTTTATACACTAATACTTTTTTAAGATCAAATGAAAACGTATCAGATGACAGCTCAGAAGTACTAATTTTATTTCTAAGATTATTTTCTAAAATTGATTTTTGTTCAGCTCCTGTAAAATATTCAATATTTGATAATAATGTATCACTATCTATAATTCCGGGGGTAACTGATATAAATTTAGATATTTCTGGGTAGTTGGGGTCGCATTTGGCACAGAGATATTTTTGGATGAAAGTTTCTGTATTTATGTCTTTAAAAAGATTTTTATTTTTTCTAACGATTAAATACTGTTTTTTGGTTTCAAATGGGAGTGTAGTCCATTCTCTTACACCAATTGCATCTTTTCCATATACTTGAGTTGCCTTTTCAGTTGAAGATAATGGGATATATTTTAATATACTTTGGATATTAGGAACATCTCTTAACCATGGAATTTCACTTAATAGTGATGAAAAACTCATTGGTTTAGATTCATATGGAGAGTTTATCCTATTAGTATAAACATATTTTTCATTATCATTTGGCGTATCACGAACTTGAATAGCAACAAAGCTTAAAGGATTGCTAGATGGGAGACTTTCATTTTTAGCTAGATAAAATACAGGATATCCTCTATCCTTAGAATAGCGATAATTACTAAATGATCCTCTAGTAATACACCATCTTTCTCCTCTACCATATGTTACACAGTTTCCTTCTTTAGAACCATTCCATATAATTATATTACCTTCATGGTATACTACATCTGGGGTATCGTTCTCTTTTTCTTCAACATCAGCACCGGGTGCGGTAGTAATTAATTTTCTTAATTGACCGAAAGTATATTTAAATAAATCTTTCTCAGTGATTTTAGGAGAATTTTTAATTTGGTCAAAACGATCAATCCATTTTCCTAATTGTTCATCTGAGATATCTTGATTTAAATCGTCCGCTTCTTGTTTAAATTTGTCAAGGAGTTTTTGTCTGACTGCTGGGGCGTATGCTTCTTGTATGTCTGTGCTCCAATTGTTAACTATATGTTCTATAAATAGATGTATATTCTTCATTATTGAGTAAGAATTTATTATAAATATGTTTAATTATTTGGTCTTCCCCCACTTTTTGCCTTTACCCTTGGTTTTACATTGGGCTGGGGTAGGGCGACATGATGGATATTCGGCACGTTTTTCACCTTCTTTTCTACCACAAGGTTTACATTTACCATCACGACATGTATTACAATCTACCCATCCACCTTCTTTGCCAGGTGCTCCTTTACGTTTAAACCATTTATGTAATGATTCTTTTTCAGTTAATTCTTCTTCTTTTAAATCTTTCCAAATTTCACCTTTACGACATCTAACAATAGCACCTGATTTATAAGCAGATGGTTTATCGTATTTGCGATCAGCAATGCGTTTGCAGCGGTCTTCTCTTTCTTGGAGGATTTGTTTAAGTATATCTGTAAGTTTCATATTACCAGTATCCTGAGAATTGTTATTTTAAAAAATCTTGATACTGTAGAGGTAGAATTTTAAGTAAAGATACCCTGTAACTTTCTTTTCTACTCATTTGTTGAAGGATATTTTCAATTTTTTTCATAGCAGCATAAGTATGAGGAGTATCAGGATAGTTAGGATCATCTATAGCTTTCCTTAAATTTACATATTGATCTACCACTTTTTTAATTTTTTGCTGTTCAGGAGTTCCTTCACTTAACACTTTAGAAATTTCTTCCTGTATGATTTGTTTTAGTTCAGATTTTTTCATAATGATAGTTTATTATACATATTGAGCCCTATATTGTTTATTTTTAATAGTTTGAGCCTTACCAATAAGTTGACATCTTACTGTTTCTGGGTTGATTTGTAGGTCAAGAGCTAAATCATGATAACTAGAGTATGTTTTAACATATTCACCGGATGTTTTATATAAAGCTATTGGATTGCTTTTTCCTTTATTAGGACTTACTCTACCCTTATGAGCTTTAGATACATTAGGTTTAGGACCATCAGATTTACCTTTTTTAGGATTAGGTTTACCTGTTTTAGCTAAACGAATTTTTTCAACTTGTTCAGGAGAAAGTTTACGCCCTTTTAATTTTTGGCTAGTTGCTAATCTACCTTCTATAGGATGGATTGTACCTTTATTAGCTTGGCCAATCTTATTTTTTCTTTCTTCTGGGAAGATAACGCCTTCAGAAGGACCTCCACCACCTTTATTTTTATTTTCTAGGATATATCCTAAATTTTTAAAGAGATGTATGTAATGTTTTTCCCAATATTTCCAATCATCTACCTTATCTATACATTCTATATAGATATCTTTTCCAAAAACACCTTTATGTGTGTTTAATCTATTTTTTAGATTCTTAGTTTTCCCAACATAGAATGGAACCTTGTCTCCTCTATGTAAATAATATATTATTGTTTTCATACAATAATAAATATATTGGGTTTACCAATAACCGCTAAAAGTGGTTTTAAATCCTAACAGCTTGCTGTAGCGGGGCAACCTACAACTCCAATAACTAGCTTTTGTTCTATCTTTCTTTTGTGGGCAATTATGGCGTTTAGAAAATGCTTGACGTGCTTCAGGATTATTTAATTTAGCACGTAAACCACCTCCAGCCATACCAAATGATACTTTTTTAATACGTTTAGTTTTAGGATCTTTAACATAGACATAGAATTTTTTAGATCCACCACGTTTTGGTTTTCCTAGAGCAGGTTGTTTTTTCTCTTCTTCTAATTCAGCCTCAGTTAAAGTAATTACTTCCATTAATGGTAAATCTAAAGGAACAATTTCTCCTTCGTAGATTCCAAATCTACCTAAATCTGTTGATTCAAATAATTTTTTATCTAAATCTTGTAATTGAATTATACCTTGTTTCCAAAGTAAACGTGCTTCGTGGATTAAATCAACGTGTAATTTTGATCCAGGGCGATATACGTTATCATGTATTTGAATTTGGTTATCCAAATGATAACGCATTGCTTCCGTAATGGGGGACTGGTGTTGTTTAGATTCGTTTAATAAAGGTGCTTTATCACATTTATCACACCCGCAATCACATTTTTTCATAGGTAAAATATTATACCTATAAATATTATCGACCCATAATATATATTAAAGTTCCATTAACTAGAAGTGATCCGACTGCTATTTTAATCCAAGTTCGTTTTTTGTCAATTTGAATTGTTAGAGTGTTTTTTGTTTCCTGATGAAGTCTAAATTCTTCTCTGTATTTGTTTTCAAAATCTGTAGCAACTCCTTCTAAAGAAACATATTGTCTAAATAATTTATCATATGCTATTCTTTCTTCCCCTACTTGTTTATCAGCTTTATTAGCATAAAGAATCCATTGTTCTTTTTCTTCCTCACAAGCCTCTAGTTGTTTCATTTTAACTAAAAGCATAATTTCTTGAGGTGATGAAAAGAAAATACCAGTATCTTTTTCGAATATTATTCTCTTAGGGCTTAAAAGTTGACCACAAGCTGTCGCGCTGATCCAAAGTATAATTATGGATGTTAGAAATGTCTTGAGCATTTTTTTCTTTTATATATTTGATTTTTATTCTTACTTCAGCTTGAGCACTATCATAATCATGTCTTAAATCAACAATGTGGTTATTAAGTGAGTCAACTATATTATGTAGACTATCAATACGATTATCTGGAGGCAATGTTGTAATTTTTGGTTTAGGGGTAATGTTGGTTATAATCAATAATGATGCTAATAATACTACTAATAACCAAGGTAAAATTAATGTTAAAAACTGTTTTTTATTCATTATGCTGGTAGTTCTTCAGGTACTTCTTCTGTTGGTGGAGCTTCCGCTCCAGGTTCTGGGACTGTTTCATCTTCTGGAGTTTCTCCTCCGGTTGGGACTGATGTTAGATCTGGAGCTAGTTCTCCTGCTTTTTCAGTTTCTGGGGTTTCTTCTTCTTTACTACCATACATTAATATTCTTGAAATGGCATTAGATGCATTTTCTTCGTCTGATATGTTCTCTAAATAATATTTTTTACCTTCTACTTTAGCAATCCAAGAGCGCTCAGTATATATTAGGTAGAAGAACTGGTTGTTAGCTAGTATTATTTTAAAGGTTGTTGGGCGGGGTGCTACCCACCAAATATCTTTTATAAAATCTCCGTACTGGTCTGTAAGGAGATTTATAATTGCTGTTTTAAGAATAGGGAATTTAGTTAGTATAGGAAATAATTCTTTATCAAAGTCAACATCTTTAGGTGATACACCCAATATATTATCTTTAGTCTTAGCAGCGTATACTCGTCTTGCTATAATTTCGATTTTGTCTATTAATTCCTGTCTACTTGCCATTTTATTTATCTAAATAGTATACTAATTTTTCCTCTTCAATGTTAGGAGAGTGATGTGCTAGTGACTGGTATTCTAAATATTGTTCTACTGAATTGAGGTAATCTGTAGCTTTGGTTATTTTACTTTGCACCCATGCTTCTAATTGAGTATCCTCATCTAACATCATGAATAATTTTTCTGCACTTTGGATAAGTTTGTATAATTCAGATTTGGCCATTTCACCTTCGTAATCCATTTCAGGAGAATCACATGTCATACATCCGTGATCTTCTTTTACAGATTTTTTAGCATCACTAGCAGCCTTTTTCATAGACTCTTTTTTATTACCATCTTTATCTAAATCAAGAAAATCCGGCTTTGCTTTTTTTTCATCTATACTTTGTTCTTCACCTTGACCTGTGCTTAGATAAATTTCTTGCTTAGTGATAGCGTCTTCGATTTTTTTCATTCTATCCGTATCACCTGCTTTTTCAGCTTGTTCATATGCTGTTTTAAGTTTTTCCATACGTGGGTCGGCATCAAGTAATGCTTTATTTCCAGCCATCAACGCTGCAAATAGTGCTAATCCACCTAATACTCTACCTGCTTTACCCTCTTCAATCTCATTAGATTTAGGTTTAGTAGATAATTTTTTCTTGATAATTTCTTTTAGTTTATCTTCGTTCATGTTTTTAACTTGATTTTTAGCTATATTCATTGCACGACCTCGCATTACGTTTTCAGCCTCTTTACCATATCGTTTTACGATATTTTTACGATTTTTTTTCATCGCTTGGTAAACATCTTCTGCTCTATCTAGTACTGCTTTTGATGGCATAATTTCAATTTTTAAAAAGTTATAAGGGGAACACTCCCGTTCCCCATAACCTCTTGCTTAATTATTGAGCTTTACCTTCAGCAACAGAAGCTTTACGATATTCGTTAGCTACTTTTTTAATTTCGCCAGCGATTTTACGAGCACGTCCTTGTGCTGCTTTAGAACCTTTGGCGTGTTCTGCTGTTAGTGTCTCAAATAATTCATGCAACTTTTCTAATAACTCTTGAGTGTTCATAGATTTGATTTATTTATTTGGTTTATATTATCCTTGATCTCCTGTTGGGATTTGAGTCTTTAAGAAGAACAAAGCTGTATTTCCGATTTGTCTGATTAGTTTACTCTTAGTTTCGCTATCTGGTAATTTTTTAGCTGCTTCTAGAGCTGCTTGTAGGTGGTTGCCTATTTCTTTTTCATCGCCTGTTCCTCCACCCATATCCATACTAGTGTCTACTCCTAAGTCCATATCTGCAGTATCACTAGGTGGCGCTGTGTCTATATTTATATCTTCCTCACCAGTTGGTGTATCTAAATCTAGATCTAAGTCAATTGGCTCTTCTTTCTTTTTTTTCTTTTCCATTAAAGAAAATTCTTCACGAACTAATTGACTTATTACTTCTTTAAGTTTATCTTTCATTATTGTATTTTATGATAAATATGTTATATTTAGTTATCTTAGATTCTGTAATTTATAGATAGTTGATTTGATTAGCTCAGTTATGCCGTCTAATAAATTTAAAATGTAACTATCTTCAATTGTTTCATAAGTAGAATAAACAGCGTTGCAAAGTGCTTCTAAATAGGAGATTACTTGCTGGCTATTGTTATATTCCATTAAATTGAAATTAGTATAACCTTTTATAATACCATATTTACCTTGATATGCCTCTACTAATCCATCAATTAAAGGTACAATTGCATCATAATAAACATTCAAAGCCATATGTTCAGCATATGACTGTGTTTGCAGATGAAAAATGTGGGTTTGAGTACGAGAATGAAATAAATAAGATATTAATTTTACAAAGTCCATATTTAGATTTTATTATAAATATGTTACTTTTTTAAACTCTCGAGATATTTAATGGTTTCTTCTTTATTTTGTAATAGTTTATCTTTAGAAGATCCATTCCATTTTTCAATATCACCTGCTTCTGTGATCCATGATTCATTAGATGAATTTATTTCTTCATCTATCCATATATTAAAGTCATAGATTAAGCCATCAATATCTGAGTTGGTTATGAATTTTTCGTATTCTTCTAGTAAACCTCTTTTTCTTAGGTCATGTTCAAAATCTACTTGGCAATTAAAGCATCTATGATATTGGATATAAAATTGTTTATCTAAGTGAGGTTTCATAACACTATTACATTCTGGGCAGAATAATGGTAAATGTAATGATTCTTTAGCTTTATCTAGACGAGTAATATTTTGCTTGATACCATCTTTAATAGTCCAAGTACGTCCATCTTCTTCCCATACATCTCCTTCCTCATAGAATTCTTGCTTTTTAGTATAACCAGTACCCATGGTAGCTTTTTCACCATACTTACCTTGAATTAAATTACGAAGACGTTGTACATCTTTTTCCTTAAATTCTTTTTTTAAAACATTTTCTGACATAACTATTATTTTGAGTATTCGTAGCTTAATTTAAATTGTAAGCCTGCGTTATTGAGAATTTTATTTAGGTGGCTTTCTAATTGACTTAATATAATTCCTTTTTTAGAATTTTCGGATTGAGAAAATCTTAAAGCATCTCCATCTTGGGTATATACAAATTCGCTAAGATTTTTTAATTCTTGTTTAAATTGCTCTATATTAGCTGGTGTTTTAGGATAAAAATTTCCGTTATTGTCCTCTAATGTTTGGTATTTTTCTTCAAGACCTTTGTATTTTGCAAAGATATTCATCCAGTTTTCTTTAGTTTCCGTCTTGAATTTATCTTGCATTGATTTTTTAACATTAGGCAATTGAGGCCCAAAATGTCCTTCTAATTTACTTGGAGATAGTTCAGCAAATACTTTTTTATAATTATCTTTATTTTTAAAAGCATTTTCTATTTGTTCAATAGTTGTTTCTCCTTTAGGATAGATCATTATATCTTGCGATAACGCTACTCTACCTATACTATCGTCTTCGTTCTCTAATATTAATTTTACTAAACTATATTTACTCATTTTATTTTATTGAATTTTCCCAACCTCTAAATAATAGCCCATTACCTAATCGATATGCTTCTTCTTCGATTTCTTTTAAGTAGTCGTCTTCGTTTATATTTTGGGTGTTAATTTGATTTTGTAATCTACCTTCCAAATTTTGTTTATGATGAATCATCTCATGTGCATATGAACGTAATATATCCTTAGGATGACGTCCGTAAGTATATAATGTTATACATTTATCATTATGATTATAGTGGGCCGTTCTACCTAATAAATCTTTAGCATTTTGAGTATCATCTTCAATGAATACTAAGTCAGGTAATGGCTCAATATTAATGTGATCCATCATATACATTGTTAAAGATACTAATAACTCTTTAAATTCAGGGTTATTTTCTAACTTTTGAGTTTTAGAAGTAGGTGTAACTATAATTTTATCTTTATTTTTTTCTACTTTAAAATCAGATGGAACAACATTTTGTATGTGGTCTTTATAATAATCTACTCTAGTTGGTTCTGATGATATGTTGAGGTCTAATTGTTTATCTTGTATTGGCTCAAAGAAATTTTGAGTAGGAGTAGGTTTATCTTCTTTAATAATAGTTACTTCTACTATTGGTTTTTCTTCAAGTATTACAGTTTCCTGGATAGTTTCTGGTTTAGGTTTGGCTACTTTACCATTGTAATCCGGGATAAATGGGTTTATTAGATCTTTAGTTAATTTATTAATTAAATCTTCTTTTGTAAACATTAATAGTCAGTTTACAATAAATATTAAGCATTCCCAAGCTGTACAGATGTTGGAAATTCATTAGTAGTTGGTTTATCATTAGGATTTTCTAATTTATATAGATCATATATTTTTAAAAACAACTCCATGTTTTCATCTATAGTGCGAGGTGACTCATATACTTCCCATCCCTTACCTTGCATGGTTTTACCTTTTTTATCTTCACCACGTTTAGATGATTTTAACCATAATATACCAGTACGTGTAACTTTTTCTTCAAATGTTTCGTTCCATGCTTTAGCGTATGCTGCTAATTGTAGATCATAGCTAGTATGAAGTGAATTTGATGTTTTAATGTCCAATAACCATATTTCATCTTCAATTTTGACAGTTAAATCACCTGTACCTGCATATTCATGTTCATCTGAAAATAAGTGTACTTCGCTTCCTAGTAATTCGGGTTTGTATGTGCTCCAAAATTCAACAAATTTTAAAAGCATTTTCCATACTTCTAAAGAACAAGTAGTTTGACCACGATCATCTAACCAATCAATTTTTTCACCTTCTAGATATTTTTCAATCATTTCGTGAACTTGTGTTCCTTCATCAGCTGCTTTGCGAGCAATGATGTCCGCGTTGTGTCCTACATCTTTAAGCCATGTTTCAAAAAATTTACCTTTAGGCATAAATTGTAAAATACTTGTGACAGATGGATAATGTTTATCATGTCTAGTATAAAATCTTTGATCTAAAATTTGTACTCGTTTTGAGTTAGGATCAATTTCTAGTATCCTACTTAGTGATTTTTTGTAGATACTTAAGTTTTTTTCAATCATATTAATTGTAATTTTTTTTCAAATAAGTCTGAGAATGTTAGTGGGAAAGTATTTTGGATTAGGTGTGTGAATTTTTCAAATCCCATTTCACTAGGATCTTTATCATCCATATCTACCAGGTACACTTCTTTACCTTCGTTTAATAATTCCTCACAAAATGAGAGGGCTTGTTTAATAGCATCTTTATCTAACGCTATGTATATTTTTTCTACTTTAGATGTTACTAATTTTTTCCTTAAAGCTGTTTGAATGTTTTTACCTAATAACGGGATAACATTGCGTTTTATAGCTAACGCATCAAATGGTCCCTCACATAATATAATTGGTATATTCCAGTTAATAAATAATTCAAATGGAATTATATTTCTAGATACATCTGGGTTTTTATATTTCAAAGTAGAATTTCTATCAAAACTCCTAGCTGTAAAATAATTTAATACACCATGTTCATCATATGATGGTATTACTATACAGTTGGAGTAAACGCCAGATTCACAATAACCTATATTATATTTTATAATGTCGTTAAGGGTGATATTCCTGCGTTTTAAATAGCTAATAGCGTGCTTATATTCAATGCTATTACCCTCTATAGCGAGGGATTTAAATTCTTTAGGTAATTCTACTTTTTTCTCAGTTATTGTTATTTCAAAGTTACCTGATGTGTATTTGACTAAAGATTTAATTTCTGTTATTTTATCATCAGGAGCAGATATTAGTCTGAATAATTTGACTAAACTTTTACCTCTTTTATCACATACCCAACAATGCCATGGATGTTCACCTTTTTCACTTTCAGTTAAATTAACTTCTAGTTTTGGTTTGTGGTGATTACAGAATGGACAGTGATAAGCAAAATTACCTTTAGAGGTTTTCTTACCATTACCTAATACTGAATTTAATGTAGCTACTAAAGCTTGATTTACCATACTTACAATATATCAATTAGATTGGAATGAGCCAAATCTTTTTTGAAATATCGTCCTTGTATGTTATCATTATAACTATCTTTTTCTAGACAACCTAATGTAAATTGGTATTTAGCTTCAAGATATGATAAATGTTTTGATGACCACGCTAGCTCTAGGATTTCTTTATAGAATTTATCTTCACCAATATTAGCTATATCTTCATGAAGTGGTTTACAACTACCCCAATATGTTTTCCAATCTGATTCAGCGTAAGTGACTTCTTTAGTTTTCTTACGACCAGGACCAGTTTGTTCAGCTATAGCTTTTTTACCTAGTTTTTTAGTTTTTTTATGTTGTAGGAATTTTTTACCTATATACATTTTACCTGATATAGTATTTCCTATAAGATAAACAAATCCGAATGGAGTTTGTTCTCCGAAGTCTTCAATATTATTAACTTCTTTACCTTTATATAACCATTTACTCATAACTTATCTATCTAAATTAATTACTATTGTTGTATCTGTTGTTCTACTTGTTGGTAGAGGTTGAGCAAGTTTAGCTACTGCTAATAATTCTTGTCTTTCATTATATAAACCCACTGTTGTGATATATGGAGCAAAATATGAACCTGTAGCAAAGTCTCTAAGATCTCCATTATTTGAAGATGTATAATTTGTCCAAATTGAACCTGAAAATAAAACAGCTGATCCAGTAGGTTGAAGACTAGGGTTAAATGAATAATTAAATTCGTCTGGTCTGATAGTGCACTTATATTGGGTTTCGTATATTGTTCTTGAACTTTGGAAACTACAAGTGATATCTGTACCTTGTATCCATTTAAACTCTTCTTGATCCCAAGCTTGATTAAATGAAATTAAACCATGTTGATATGTTATTATCCCATGGTATGGAGAACTATTCCCTGTAAATTTTAAAATTCCATTTATGTTATCAGTAATAGTAACATCTCCTGAATCATTTATTGAGGAGTATTTTAAATAAAATGTATCTGGGTTTATGTAGTCTCCATATAATTCTTTAGGTATAGATAAAATACTTATCTCAGCACTAGATTGTGTTGGAAAAAATCTACTATAACCATATTGTGAAGAATAGCTACTTGACCAAGTTTGAAATAATGTAGTTTGTTCATAATTATAAAACCTAGCATTAGTGGCTGTTGTTGTATAATCTTCTAATACATTTCCATTATAATCATAAATTGGGAGAGGAGTCTGTGATTGTGATGGAGTAGGTATATAGTTAGTATAATATAATTGTTTTATTGAGTTATAAAGTAGATTAGCTGATATAGATTGTGTTGATTGGAATTCTATATCAGAAGCAGATTGGTATGGGGTATTTTTTCCAATATATTTTTTAATTCCAGCCTCTTCTAAAGATGCACTCCCTACAAAAGAAAAACTTTTGTTAACAACAAACGGAACTACAGTTACATCTGTACTTAAAAATTGTTTGAATGCACCCATTCATTAAAAATCTAATTTAACACGTATTAAGGCTTCTTTAGTGAAGTCTTTCTTAAGTGGTTTTGATAATTTAGCTACCGCTAATAATTCATTTTGATCATTATACATTCCAACTGTTGTAATATATGTTGTTGGGTTGTTGACAAATAAATCATATAATACAGCTCCTGTACTACCTGAGATAAAACTTGGATTTTCAGTATAATTGAACTCAGCGTTTCTAGCTCTACAAAATACAAAATCTGATGTAATTGTTTCTTGTGAGTTTAGAAAGAATGAACTTGTGTATGATCCTGTTGTTAATCCAATTTTATTTGAGCCAGTTGAATATAATTTAGCTGGGTTGTATGATGTTGTTGTTAATCCTGTACCTAAATTGATGCCTCCATCTGTATAAGATAGATCTAAAGCAGCCGCATTTAATATAATAGTTCCGATATCTGGTAAGAATAAACCATATGATCCTGATGATGCTGTGTATCCGTCTCCGCTATAAGGTGATCCATTACTTCCTGATACAATCTGGTATACTCTACCTGCATCACAATATGAGATTGTAGTTGTAATAGCACTATTATCTGTTAGATTTAATTCTAATGAGGCACTATATAAAGTTAAATTTAATGATCCTGGGAATAATGATTGTTTATATCTTGCTCTATCAATAGTTAAAGCATAAAAATGCTGTTGAGATGGTGTTACATTACCGAATGTGAAATCTGTATTTTCATCTCCGTATATTAAATTTCTGAATTGACCATATATTGTTCTAGTTGGAGATAAATTCTCATAAGCCGCGTTATACGGTTGGGACCCTGAGCCGAATTTATTGCCGTAAGCTATGTTAAATTGAACTTCTGCTGTTGGATCAGATGGATCTAAATTATAGATATTTAAAAAATACTGTCCTGAGGTACCATTCACTTGTGTTGAAGAGGTATACATTGCTATTAATTCAGGAGTATAATTGGACCATGCTGGTGCGGTTATGCTGTCTGCACTTACTAGGAAATCTTGAGGGTCTAATGTTTTAAATGACATATTATTTTTTAAATATTTTTATTAGCTAACTTTTGTTATAGTAATTGGAACTGTTACTCTTGCTCCACTATCTCTACCTTCAACAATTAAAATAGTTTGTAATTGAGTTTGATTACCAAATAATGTATTAATTGTAGTACCAGTCATATTTAATGTAGTACCAATTACTGTTTTAGAAACATTAGTTCCAAGAGTAGTTGTTGAATTTAAAGAAGTAGCTTGATCTGTATTAATACCAACACCATTGAATACACTCATTGTTCTAACATCACCAATAGTGAAGTTATAACCTGATGCTTCAAATGTGTTTCCTCCACCTAAATAATTTAATGTTTGAGGTGTTATTGATAATGAAGCTCCTTGTTTTAATACAATATTAGTATAACCAATATTAATGATAGGTATTTTAGCTGTACCACGTGGTAAAGTAGTAAGTTTATATTTCATGATTTGTGTCTCATCAGGAAATGCTTCTAAAAGAGGCATATTTTCAATCGCTTGACCATAATAAGCTGATCCAGATGCGTTATTTGGGTTATAAAGAGTATAATCAATTTCATCATCTGCTAGAGCAAATTGAGTAATACGGAATGAGCCGTCGTTGCGTGCTAGTAATTCTCTTCCTTTTTTAGTTAAGATAGCGTCTACTGTTACTATTTGGTTATTTAAATATCCCATAATTTTTATTATTATCTTTTATAAATATATTAATTTAACGTTTTTATTATTCTATTATACCGTCTGCTTCAAGTTTATTGATAATCTCTGTAAATTTTGTATCTAATTCTTGAGATATATATTTTGGCCTAATAAATCCTCTAAAAGCTAAAGCTGCAGTTCCTGTTGGTTTTTCTTGATCAATCATAATTTGGGAACCATTATTTAGTATTCTATAAATACAGAAATTATTAACTATAGATCCAGTTGGAATACCTGGTACTACTCTTAAACCAAAATAACTAGATGAAGCTACATTACTAGCTGTAATAGATGGAATAATTTCTGTTATAGTATGAACATTATTTTTATTATTTTCAAATATTATTTTATCACCAGGTAATAATGGATAAAATGGTTGCCAAGGCTGCATATATGAAGCGCTTAAAACTGATGGTGGTAACGTTTGAATTGTGCCTTCCCTATACATATTTGTTAAACCTTGTGAAGCTGTGATAACTGAGGTTGAGGTGTATATAGCATTTGGGTTACCATTTTGGTCAGGATATTCTCCTATTGTGAAGAAATCTGCGGTTGCTGCTGTTGCCCCATTTATAAGACCTGAAAGGTTTTGGTTTTCATTTATAACTTGTATTTTAGAAGTACCTCCTTGACCAGCTGTATACATTATTACTCTATTAGTGATATCACTTACTTCTATATTTAGAAAAAATTGGATATAATCTCCTACTTGAAAATTTAAAAATGGAGTAGTCCAAGTGAGATATTGATTACTTCCTTCACTTGTGACTAATTTTGGGGCTGAATATATATTAGTTGATCCATTTTGTTTTACTGTAAGAGTAACAACATTTTCATGGTATGTATCTGGGTCAAAACTCCATACTTGGAGATTAAGAGAAACTCTAAATTGGACTCTAGAATTACCATCAGGATTGGTTGATTTTAAGAATGTATATGCTCCACTAGCTGTATCCCATGCAGCAGCTGTAGGATCTGGGAGATTGTCTTCTAAACGAAACATTTCTTCATTGTATGAATAGTTTGTACTATTTACAAGATTCATTCCATTAGTTAATAATACACTAGGGTAAGGAAAACCACCAACTACTTCTGGATATGCATACGCGCGAACAGTCATATTATAATCAGAAGCAGTTTGAGCTAATGATATACCTAATAAATTCTGGAAACTCATTGTTGTAATATAGTCTAATTTTCCCGAACCGGTATTAGTGACTAATAATGTTGATAATTCACCTACATGAGTTACTATTTTTTCTCCTAATAGTGGATTTAACGCTACAGTTGGGGTCTTAGTTGTGACTATAACTGGTTTTCCTGTTTCAAAGTTATCAATTATATTGAGAACAGAAGTATCATTAGGTTGAGGTTTAACTACATTTCCATTAGAATCAATTAAATATTTAATAAAAAATGTAGTTTGCTTTGGTAATTCAGGATCTTGTCTTCCACAACCATCATAATATGCGAAATATGTTTGATTTAACTCAACTCCAGGTAGTGTTCCATATCCACTTGCATCAGATGTAAGGTCATTGAAATCACCAACCGCGTCAGGATTTAAAAATAAATTTGGGTCAGCAGTCATAATTATTGAGATATTATTCTATATGAATTTGTTCTACTTCCATTATATCTAATATTACTCCATGCTTGTGAAGTGTAATTAGAATCTTGGACATATGCTCTATCAGCACTTTCGTCTAATATAAGGGATTGATTTACAGGAATCACGGGATTTTGTGAATAATCTACATCCATAAAAAATACTGATGTTTGAGGTATTTCAGCATTGTTTATTAAAGTATTATATTCATTATAATCAAAATTAACTACATATGGATCAAATGTTATTAATGATGATGAGCCATTAAATTCTAATGGGGTTTGAGTAAATACTATATCAGTATTTTGATAAAAAGTTAAATTAGGTGTAGGAGTACTTATATTTTCACACGCTACTCCAATATAATATCTAGATCCACTAACAAAATCAGTTTTCTTTAAATTTAAAGTTACAGGATAAGCTACTGTAGAATCAGGGAATGTAGCGAAACTATACTCGGCTATGTTATTTCTTCCTGATCCGCTAATTCCTACAAATGTAATTATATCTCTAGTTACTCCCACTGTTGTGATATATAATGTATAATTTATACTAATATCAGTATTGGGGGTACGAGTAGGAGAAAATACTCCAGCAAATTTAGAAGGTATACCTAACATAAGTAAATTATTGTATGTAATTCCACTTCCTGTAGTTGGTAAAAAACTAGTATCAATATTAATAGAACTAGAATACATCCCAATAGCTCTGGGAGGAACTTTATCTAAAGGTCCGGATGTAATTGAGGAGCTATAAGAAAATTCATAATCTCTAATATCTCCAGCTGATGAAGTATTGAAATTATTCATACCTCCAGGAGCGTATGGGCCTATGCTATAAGTAAAATAATCACCTGAGTTTTGAACCCCAGCTATATTATAAGTGACCTGTGTTCTGTCAGGGTATGCTAATGTTATAGTTTGAAGCTGTTGTAAGTATGGAGATTGATCTAACCCCCCAGAATCAATTCTATTTAATTTAATATATTTAACTCCATTTGTTTTATTTACTAAGAAATCAGCGGCTGGTTTTCCAAGAGATGCTACTAATTGTCTTGAAGGAACTACAGTTTTAGTATTTCCAGGATTAGTTAAGCTACCACTGTCCCACCATAAAAATACTTCTCCTTGTTTTGGAGCTGTTAATGGATTATTAAAAGTAGCTTCTGTGGTTATATCACTAATGTATAAAACTGGATTATATATTATAGCATAATCTGATGGGTATTTAATGGTATTTGCTTCATTTAATTCACCATCTGTGACTATGATTAAAGAATTTGGTAATTCACCATTATAAAATTCATCTTGAGTTGAGTGACTAATTGTTAATAATCCTACAGGTGTTTTAACTTCTTCACCCCATGATTGTGTATTATTAATAAATGTAGGAGGAATAGTTGATCCTGTAAAATTATAAGAATCGAATGTTCCACCTGTTCCACCATCTATAAAAGTGGTAGTTATAGATCCACTATATGTTACATCTTCCCATTCAACTTGTGGTTGAGGGTATTTATTTCTTTCTAATAAATGTTGTTTAATAACTACACCAGATGTTAGACTTGTTCTTGCAGGAACAAAATCTTGAATCATTTTAAATAATGAGTTATCAAAGTATTTAATAAGTCTTATATAATCAAATAAATTATATGAAGCAAAATATTTCTGGAAGAAATCATTACTTAAATTAACTAAATCAGGGTAGGTAGTAGCAGAAGATGATACTTGTCTTGGATCACCAATATATTCTCCTATATTAAAATATCCTAAAGAACTAATAATATCATTATTAATTTCATTTTGAGGTGAAAACGCTACTTCTAGTAAGTTAATATCAGGGGTTTCACTACCTAAAGTTGGGTATGTTTGTTCTAAAGAACGATACTGTGATAATACACTTCCTGTAGGGTAACTTGAGGATACAATTTGTATTTTATCTGTTACTCTATTTTTAATACCTGCTATAGGTTGGTTATAGAAAAATGATTCTATGTTAGATGTAAAACTAACTCCATTTGTTGAGGCATATAAATAATTATTACTATTACCTAAAAATGATGATGTTGTTTCCCATGATCCAGTGACTTTAGGATGAACTGATGAGTTTATTCCTATTGATGCTGTTGATAATTCATTTCCTAGAGGCGCTCTAAAAGCTAAATAATCAGCATACTCAGTTTCATCTCCCCAATAATCAATAGAACTAGGATTCATAATAAAATCTTTAAATCCTTCTACACTACCTGTTCTAGCCCAATATCTTAATTCTTGTAAATATCCTTCAAACCTAAAAAGTTGTTCATTTACATTAATAAGTCTAGAAGCGGCATCTAAAGGAAGATATATATTGATATTATCTATTGATCCTGAAAATGGGGTGTCATCTATTGATTCATTTACTGATGATGATGCTAAGTAAAGAATTTGATTTCCATCGTAACCATCATAATATCCTTTACTTCCAGCATATAATGTATATGTACTTCCTGATCTATTTAACATAATTGACCACCAGTCTCCATTAAAGAACGGTAAGTATAAACTTGCTGTATTAGAATAATTAGGACTTAAATTATTACCTATACTAGGAAAATATGTTAAAGTTCCATATTGGAATGAAGAAGAGTATGTTGAACCACTATAAGAAGCACTAATATATCCTGATCCAGTATATTGTAATGTTATAAAAGAAGATGATATATTAGAAGATGTAATAAATAATAATGATTGGTGGGCCTGTGTTGGTGGGAAGGTATTAGAGGGTTTAAATCTAAATTGAATACTTTCTGGGGCGTTATTTTTAGCTTCCCACTTTGTATTAAGGCGAGTAGTAGTTCTTATATAGTCATTTAGAACTGATCCAGATCTATAATAAGCATAATTATACTTTTGATCAAAATAATCGTAAGTAGAAGTATCTTTATCTCTACCTCCAAACTCACTAATTCTTAGAATAGTATCAGGAACACCAAAACAATTTATTAATGCTCTTAAACCAGGTATGGTACCTTTAGTTTTAGCTAAATAAGGTAAGTTATGGTATAAACGCTTATATGTCTCTTTATTTACATCATCTAAAGGCATTACTGAAGCATCATATGATGCTGTAATATAATTTGAGATATATTCTTGGCCTGAACCTGCTATTACTGGAAGTGATCCTGTAGTATTAGGATTTATTGCTCCGTATCCTAAAAATGCTGAGTATAGGTCGTTAGTTGAAAAATTATTTTGATATAGTTTAACTCCAAATGATTTAAGAGCATTAGCTACTAAATCTTTAGAAATACCAAAATCTAATCTATTATCAGCATTATATCTATTAGTTACATCTTTATAATAAATCCAAATATTATCATAAGATTGAGCAACCATTTCCACAAATGTTTTGTATGGGTCATTTTGTGGATCTTCTTGTATAAAATTAGGAATAGTGTTATATAGGTAATCTAAATTATTTCTGTCATATAATGAAGCACTTCCTAATATGCCTGTTAATTCTTCAGCATCACCTAACCAAGATCTTACTTCTGGAGATCCAGCTGGGTATAGAGTATAAGGAACTGTAGAACCAGATTTAGGGTAAGACCATGATCCAGATCCGTAATATAGATAATATTCATATCCATCAAAATTTTCAATAATATTAGTTATTTGTTTTGTAAGGATAGATATATTACTTGAAGTAACAAAAGATGTAATATTATTTAATACATTTATCTCTTGTTGATATTGATCTATTAATTGTTTTTTATAATAAAAATTATTAATTCTAGTTACAGCAGATGAAAAATGTATAAAATTTGAAAAATTAGTATAATCAACTCCAATTTGAATACCTGATGAGGATATTAAATTATTTAATTGAGAATATGAAGTTGATAATAATGAACTAGTAATTAAACTTTCATATGTTTGAAAGTTTGTTGAGTTATTTAATTGGTCCTGTACTGGGAGGTTAAAATTTGGGCTCCTTAAAGGAAAAGTTGTTATAGTGGGAACTATAATATCTGGTGTGAATACAATATTAAAGGCTAATTCATCTGCTACTTGAGTAACAACCCATAATGTATCTTTAACTTGAAGATTTAAAGGTAATTCTTCATATAAATTAATTAAAACATCAAATGTCTCGTTATTAATAGCTATATTATTAGCTAATACTAAAATATTACCACCAAAATTTAAATAAAAATCTTGGAAATATTCAGGATTAGATAATAATTGATTTCTAAAATTAATAACATCATTGATAGTAGTGATTTGATCAGTAGTATACCCTAAAGTTATTTCAGTTCTATCTGGTGATATTTCTTTAATAAAAAATGATCTATTATTAAATGATGTATTTAATTCATTTTTTAAGAAATTATAATAAACATCAAATTCACCACTTGAGTAACCAATATTAATTAAATCATTTTCAGGATTAATTATTATATCACTTATATTATTTGATGTTACTCCACTTTTTGGAAATGAATAATTATTATAATTATAGTCAGTTGTAGTGAATGAATCATCAATAGTTGATATAGTATATTCTATATAATTTTGAGATGGATCAAAATATGATTGAGTTACAGAGGGGTTTAATAATACCTCATCTGATACAGTGTAATTATTTGAAGGTAATATTTGAGTTACAGTTACAGCCATTTGTTATATTGTTGATCCAGAGATTTGCATTTCTAAAATTCTTTGATTTAAAACTAAATTTTCTTGTTGTAATGAAGTTATTTCATCTAATAGTACTTGTATTTCTTCATTATTCCCACCAAATCCAATATACTCTCCACTTGTTTTAACTATATAAGCATGAGAATTAATATCTCCACTTACTGGGATGTCATAAAATAAAGTAGAATAAAAATTAAAAAACTGTTCTACTGTTATAGTATCCTCAATAGGCGGTGGAGGAGTATTTTGAGTGAAAGAAGTATCAATTACTTTTTCATATATGCTCCTCGGATATTGGGTTTTATTTAATGTATAATTAGCCATTTATTACTTTAAAACTATAATTATTATCAAATACTAAAGTACTATTATTAATAGTAGTTTTAATTAAAATAGTATAATATCTTTCAGGTTGTAAACCATTCATGTATAAATCAAAATAACTACTTTGATCATCAGCACTTAATTGAGTAAATTGATCATCAAAGTTAATAACAAATTCATTAGTATCCAAGTCTTTTATAGCATAATATGAAGAAGTAGGTAAATAATAATTATGAGTATAATATGAGGCTGTTTGATATACCCTAGCTGGGTATTCGGGTCTTGCATTTACTCTAAATCTATTTACACTTTCTGGATAAAATATACCTGGGTTTTCATTTATATCTACAAATGCTGGTAGTGTATTTAATATAGTTAATCCTGATGAGGCGGTATTAAAGGTATAATCTCTCCATTTTATTTCTAATTGGGGAGGATATATAGTGTGAGTATCTCTTGAAAAATATCTTAAAGTATTATTATATTCTTCACTATCTATAAATTCAACAGCTTGTTTAGCTATAATACCATTATTTACAATTAAACTACTAGTCCATGCTTTAACTATATTAGTAACATCAACGTTAATATCGAAATCATCGAAGTAACTAAATGTTTGGGACGCAGTCACCGTAGGTACTATATTTGTATTAGATGAGCCAGTATACCAAGTACCTCCACCAATAGATGAACTATAAGAAGCAGTAACGAATGGAGAAAATCCAGATGTAGCCCAAGCTGTAGATACACTACTAGAGGTCCAACTTACACCATTTGTATATTCAGGAGAATAAGCATATTTACCTGTTCCCATTTCCCAAGATTGAGAAATAGGATAAAATTCTAAAGTTGTATCTATATTTAAACCATCACCATAAGCTAAATAAGCTAAAAATGAAGCACTCCAGATAGAGTTACCTACTTTATTAGTTAAAATATCTGATATTTCAGTTTGGGAGAATTGTACTAGAAATCTACTCGCTTGTGTGTTTCCACTAGTTTGAGCATTTTCAATACTTACGTCTAATATCTCATCTAACCCAGTATTTTTACTAGGATATCTAGAATAGATAGTAGCGTCTTTAGTAGGGAATAATTTATAAATAGCCATATATTAATAAATATAAAAATTAAAAAGTTACAACCCTACCTTTAATATCACTATCAGGATATTTAACTTCAAATATCATAGGATCTAAACTTGGATAAATAACATTATTTTGTGTAGCACCTACTATATCATATGAGAATGCTGAGTATCCTAAAGATGTACCAGTTTTATTAGTTATAGTTATAGTTTTGACTGTTTGGACTCCATCTATTTTATCTAGTAAGATATATAAATCTCGTAATAAAATAGGTTCATTAATTTGCCATTTATCAATATTAAAATAATCTTTTAAAGCACCTATACAATTAGTTAATACTAAATTATTATTATATTGAGGCAAAACAGTTATTTCAAAATCTACACCTATATTAATAATAAAAGCATCTTTAATTTTAATTGAGTCATTTATTACTCTATACTGTGATAGATAAGTTGATAAATTTTGTTTTAAAGCGTTAGAAGTAGTTATTAATTTTTTATCAGAATTAAATCCTAAAATAAACATATTAAGAACTGATGGTGTCTCACCAGGTAATAATGAAGATATTTTTTCTGGTTCAACATATACTTTAGCTATAGTTCCATACTCTGATGGTAGAGATAAAGCTCTAATTAAATAATCATCTTGAGTAATAGTTCTTTGTTGGGTGATGAATGTTCCTAATGATTTTAAGCGAATATCTTCATCTGAATCCCCAGGTCCACCTCCATTTGCTGCTGTTGGGTTTGCAACAACTATATTATTAAATACATATTGAGCTGTAGTTGGGTCTAACCCTGTATTATTAAATATAAAATCTGTATTTTTATTAGGTAATGTAGTTAAAGAATTAGCAGGAACATTTGCTTGTAATCCACCTCCAACTAAGTATCTAACTGTTAAAGTAGTGTTATATGGAGCTATTCCATAAGTATCTGTGTATAAGAAATTAGATGGAGAAAAGGCTGTATTTAATTTTGATTGTTTATAGGGTAAACCTAAACCTACATTATCTGGGTTTGGGATCACCTCTTCATCTGTATTTGAAGTATTTGTCCCTGCCCCAAATTGGAGTTGCAATGTAGTAGTATCTAAAAATCTAGTAGTAAATCTACGTTGAACTTTTTTAAGTTGAAGTAAATATGGAGTATTACTCCCATCAGATGAAAGATTTGGATTATTTATATTAGTATTTTTAATAGTATCATAAATAGTTTCTTGAGCTAAATATGGTACTTCATACCAAGTATTACCATCACTGTCTACTATATCTAAAATTCCTATAATATTAGAATTAGATATCTCAATAGTTTGAAATTTTTGAGGAGATCCAAAAGTGAAAGTTGTTGTTTTTATCTCAGCTGATATTGCTTTTCTTGTTTTCTTTAAAAGATAATAATCTGGAGATGTACTATATAAAGTAGTTTCTGTTGGGTCTGATGAACTAGAGAAACTAAAATCTATTGGATCTTGGATTAGAAAATAAGCATTACTATTATTATTAGATTTAACAACAGTATTAGCTTTAACTTGTAATGAATAATTATAATCTGGGTTTCCACCGTTTGAAGGAACTTGCTGGTAGACATCTATATCTGTAGTTGCTACAGATGTGACTTTAGGTCTATAACCCATAGTATAAGCTAGTTCATATAAATTATTTTGCTGTCTAGCATATTGTAAAAATGTCTCTTGTATTTGATTATCTAAATAAAATGATAAAACATCTCCAATATATGCTGACATTTCCATAAACATCATTCCTGGTGAGGATGGGGTAAAGTCATTATATACTGTTGGGAAGTATGTTTTAGCATAATCAACTAAAGACGTTTTGAATTGATTAAAATCTTTATTTAAATAATTTATATTTACTTTTTGATCAGCCATTATAATGTTATATTGATTTCATTTATAGGATTGTTATATACGCTATATGGTATAGATATATTAATTATGTTATCATCTACATTAGGAGTAATAGTGATATTTAAAAATACTACATTTGGGAAATACAATTGTAGATCTTCTCTTAATGTTGTTGAAAGAGTTTGTAATAGGTTAGCTGTTATATTTTCAAATAATGAAGCTCGTATATTAGAACCAAATGTTGGATTAAATACTCTTTCACCCCTATCAGTTAAAACATAATTAATAATATTAGATTTAATTTGTTCTTGGGTGGTATATGTTTGAGTAAATACTTGAGGAGCGTTAAAGGGTAAAGATACCCCAATAGCTACTCTTGAGCCAACATCAATAGGATTTTTATTTGGTATTCTATAAGCCATTATTTATTCATTAGTCCCATTATTTGGTCTAAACTTACATCACCACCAGGTAAACTTGAACCTTCACCTATTGTATTTACTGGGGGTGGAGTATATGTTGGTTGGGCATGTGATGAGTTAGCAGTGATGGTAGCATCAAATTCACCTCCGATCATACTTTTTAAATTACGTCTAAGATCATGATTTACTGTTGATGTAGTTGATGTAGTCGGACCAGTAGCCATTATTGGTTGGCTAAAAAATGGAGTGCCAGTATATGATTCCTGTACTACTGTTTTAGGTGATTTAACTGCCTCAAGTAGAATGTCTTTTAATTCATCTTGAATTGCTTCACGTACTGCTTCTTTGATTAATTTTTTTAAACCGTCGATTTTCATATGATTATAAATATTTGATTATTCAGCTGTTATATTAGGATTTGAATCTATTATAAATTTTAATTGATCTATTAATACTGCTGGGTCTGAAGCGAATGAGGGTTCTGTTTTTAAAACAGGAACACCCTGTTTACTTACAGCTTGAGCAAAACGTTGGATGAATTTGCTTGTATTTTTTTCATTTATTTTTACTTCAAGAGTAAATCCTTTATAAGTATTATTTTCACTTTGAGTTGCAGTCACAGTAGCATTTGATAATGAATTAATTTCATTATTTAGTTGTTCTAAATCCATATCTTGATCTACAGCACATTGTGCTAATAATGTATCTAATTGGTTTAGTATTTGAATTATAGTACCTAATAATATACCTATAGTGCCTAAAGTTATAGTTAATATAGATATTATTATGCCTGCTTTATTTAAATTCTGGATTAATTTATCTTTAGCTGTACCTGTGATTTCTATAATACCTGATGTTAATGGAGGTAAACCTGCTGGTGGTATTCCAGTAGCTGGGTATGGGATTAAATAGACTAATTGTATGCCTATTGTTAAAGCGGTTATTATAGTATTAGTTATTCCTAATGTTTTAGTTAGAATAGTTATAGAAGAGTATAAATTGTTTAACTGTTTAACTAAATTATTTCGTTTTTTAATTAGTTGCTGTATTTTAGCAGAACTAGGGCAATCAAAAGATTGAGGTGTTTTTTTATTTATTATATCTTGGGCAGCGGTTGTTCCAAATTCTAATATCAATGATGTAATAAATGGTATTAAAGTGGTTTTAATAGTTTCTTTTTTATTATTAAATAAATTAGCTAACTTAGCTTCAGTTGGTATGTTTAATTGATTTTTAGTTATCTCATTTTCTTGTTTAGATAAATCTTGATTAACTTGAGAAATCAATTGTTGAGAGGGATCTGGAATAGATGTTAGTGTTATTCTTGGGACCTCGTATATTTGTTCAGTTTTTGTTTCAGAGGTTTGATATACTGAAGTAACTGATTTAGTTGTATATTTTTCTAAAGAATAATTTAATTGTATATCTTTTATATCTGTCGCAGGGAATTTAAAAGAATATTCTCCGTCTCTATTAGTTTTATCATTTTTAGAGTTTCCAGGAGATACAGTTACAGTTACAGTCACTCTACGTAATGGTTCTCCATTTGAATCTACAACTTTACCTTTTATTATTGCGTATTGTTCTATTTCACTCATTTGGATACTTTTACTTTATTTGATAATAAATTTTTCCCATTAACTACCGCTTGTAATCTTTGACTTAAAGCTAAAGATGTAGGAGCAGCAGTACTAAGTAACGATACTATAGGTACTCCTAAACTATCTGTAGCACTTGAAAAAGCAGTATTTAATGTTGTTAAATATTGAGCTATTTCTCCTAATAATGAATTTAACTCTTCTCCTAACACTGCTGATTGGATATTAGTACCTTCTACACCTTGGGATGAACCTAGATATACTTTTGGGGCCGTTAAGGCTATATATTTACTAGCATCAGCGTTTACTGATTCATTAGCTGTTAAATGTATTGTACTGTTTGCTCCTAAAATTATAGCGTCATTTTTAGCATTAAATGTTAAGCGACCTGAGTTTAAAATTATTTGGTTTTTAGAATATTCTCTAGGATCTTCAGGCGCTTTAGATTTAGCATATGAGTCAGTTAAATTACTACTAGGTCTAATAGGTAATTTTTGTTTTGATGTTAACCATATATCAGAAGCATCTTTATTAATATCTTCTGTTTTTGGGATCCATGGATCATCACTATAATCAGATTGTCCATTTCTAATAATAGTAATAGGGTCACCATTTTCACCTACATTAGACCATTCATTAGGTATTACAGCATTTTTAACTGTAGAACCAAGACGGATAGAATTTCCAAATCTGCCCTCATATATTACATCTCCTTCATATGGGAGTAATGGATGAACATTTATACTATTAGCTTCAACAAATGTAGAACCCAAATCAATCTCAGTATTACTATCTTCTGGGCGTCTTACTTGACCAGCAAATGTTGATTCATAATCATTAATTTGATTTTGGTTAGCTGAGGTCTTTTCCTCAGGTAAAGCATTATGTAATTGACTATTCCATATATTAAGTGGTGGGAAATAATACCAACCATTATTCACAGGTTGCCCTGTTGCTACATCATTTACTGGGAGTTGTATTATATATACTATCTCATTTATTAAAGGGTAGTGTTTTATATTAGGAAATAATGGTAAAGCATAAGTTGATGGGTTATATTCAGTTGTCCCATCTTTATCTAATTTTTTACCTATTGGAGACCAAAATATAGTACCTATACTATTCCATTCTCCAAACTGTTTAAATATTTCTTCATCTGAATTATCTAAAATAATTTTTTTAACTCGGGCTGTGCTTATTACTGAACCACCGTTTGAGTTATTTAAAACACTATAGTTAGATACAGAAGTGAAGGAATCGTTAACACCTTGTACTCCAAATTTAAAATCAGGCATTTATTCTCCTCCTTTAAATTTATCAAGTTCAGCTAATAATTGTGCTTTTTCTTCTTCAGAAATACCAAATCCACCATCACCGTTTGATGAAGCATTATTAGCCATACGCTGAATAATAGTAGCCATCTTAATTAATTGTTCATCATTTTTAACACTTATTTCTAAGTATTCTTTAATTAAAGGAACAATAAGTGTAGCGTCACCTATCTCGTGAACAAGAGGTTTTAATTCTGCTATTAAAGCAGATATTTGTTTATCTTTTTTCTTTTGGTTAGTGTATATTTCTTCTAAAATATCAGAGAATTTTTTACCACCAAATACTATATTATCTAAACCTTCCATAATATTTATTTTTTATAAATATGGACATTAGAAATTTGTATGTCCGTTTTCTAAATAATAGTAATAATGTTGTTTAAATATATCATATAATCTATCGGCTATCTTAGTGATTTTAGGGGTTTTAGCGTCAATAATCTCACGAATGTATATATATAATGCTTTCTTATTAAAGACATCTATATTTTCACGCTTGCGAAATAATTCTAAAATAGCATCTGCAATTTGGGCATCTACTTTTTTAGGAAATAATTCATTAATATTTTCTGTGCAATATTCTACGTATTGATCGATAAAATTAATTAATTTATCACTTTCAGAGCCTTCATCTATTCTGTATGAGAAATTTTCATTTGATTCTATCTCACTAATGGGTGCTTTTTCAACTCGTTTTTTATAGTTTTTATTATTACTATTAATTAAGTAACGTTTAGCAATTGTTCCAAAATATGAATATGCTTTAGCGCCTTTTTCTGGGTTGAATAGATGTAATTTAGAGAGTAAGAATGTAATTACTTCATGTTGTAAATCTTCAATATTATCTACTTCTGTATAATAAAATTTAAAGGTATGGATAATATTTTCTGTTAATTTAAAAAACGGATAATGGATACGAGTTCTATATAGGATATCTCGTTCTGTTTGATCCATAAGATTATTATATAACACAATAGCATCCTCAGTATCTTGAGTAAAATATTGAGTATTCTTTTTTTCTTTCACCTCGATCATAAATTTTTAACTTTAAATTGATTTAATGTTGTCTGTATTTGTTTAATTTCTTCAAAGAAAAAACCCACCTCATCATCTGATGCAAATGAGCCTTTATGGTCTACTTCTTTTAATTTTTTATCTGAGAATTCAATTATATCTGAGATTTTATTTAAATATGATAAGTAAGAGGCTAAAATTGTAGCTTGGTTATTTATGACATCTTCTTGTTTCTCAAGTTTTCTAAGAAGGTTAAAGGTCGTGTATCCTAAGATCACGACCATCAAACCTAATATTACTGTTAATATTATCATAAGTTATCTAATAAATTCATTAGGCCTTCACTTTTAACTGAGCCTAATGCTTTAGTTTTAATTGTTGGTTTCTTTTCAGTTACCTTAAAGTTATCTACTTTTTTCTTAACTTCACCTTTTAATTTAGGATTCCATTCCTGTTCAAACTCAATACGAGCAGCCATTAAGTCAGCCTGATGAATAATATAGATAAGTGAAGTACGTGGTTTAGTTTCTGGTGACCAAGACATTAAATAAGGCTTGTTAGCATCATCATATAAACCATCATGTAATTTAATTGCTAACCATTCATTTTTAGAAACTGAAATACCATGTGAAAGTAGTAAATGTAAACTACGATCTGGTACTGACATAAATTCTAGACGATCATTAAATTTATAATCTTCACCTAATTTATCTCGTCTCCATTGATCATCCTGAGGAATATAAGCGTCATGATGTTCATCACCCATTTTACCTAGGTCATGATTTAAAGCTGCAAATACTAATTCTTCAGTAGTGTAAGTAGATGAATCAACACCCATCTCAATCCATACTTTATTGATCTTAAGAGCACAATCGATAACACGAAGGACGTGATCTACGTAACCACCTGGGAAAACATTATGATATTCCTTCTTATGAGCAGCAGGCATTAACATAATACGTTCTGAATATTTAGAGTAAAAATCTAATAACTGTGAACGACGTGGTTCACTGATATATGATTTAATTGTTTCTTCTAAATCAATCCAGTTTTGTTGGATTTGTTCTGCTGTTAATTTCATAATTAGTTATTATATGCTTGAGGTTCGTTTTCAACAAATGAACGAGTTTGATCTACTACTTCTCTCAGTACATCTAAAAGTTTAGTATATTCTTCAATCGGTTGTTGAGTTTTAACAATAAAATTAAGTTGATTTGTAATGCCATCAATTTTATCCAGTTGATGTAATACGTTGTTTTTGTTTTTCATAATTTATTAATTTAATTTTTATTACGTCGGCTACGTTAGTCACATTAGTTACCTCTTTTCTCATAACCCGTAATCATACTATACACATGAAAGGATTAAAATCCAAATTACTTTTAAGAAAAGGAGGTTGTATCTAGAATTTTTTTAAGAAATGCACATTTTTCATATTCCTCCATATCTTCATAATATTGGAGGCACATAGTTAGTGCTTGAATAAATTTATCATCTGCGTAAGTCTGTATGATTTCTACGTGAAAACTGTTGGTTAAATCAATTTTCACCAGATGATCATATGCTCTCCAATAAACCATATGAACGCCGGCTTTCTCCATTTTCTCAACATCTAAATTTACATCAGAAGAACGCATGAATTGAAATAATTGTTCGCTAAATGTACTATAGTTGATGATTAATTTCTTAAATAACCCCATATAAATGTATGGGTGATCCACTAACTCAGCATTATTAGCTATATTCCTTTCCTCGGGAGTAGGATCCTCATCAGATCGAAATAAGTTAAATAGTTTATCTAAATTCATTGTATATAAATATATATGAATAAAAAAAGAGCGATAAATCGCTCTCTAAATATTTTGTGCGCCCACCTGGGCTCGAACCAGGGACCTAATGATTATGAGTCATTTGCTGCTAACCAACTGAGCTATAAGCGCATTTGTTGTCCCTGCTGGATTCGAACCAACATACTCAGAATCAAAATCTGATGTCCTGCCATTAGACGAAGGGACAGTAGTGCTCAAGGTTGGACTTGCACCAACATGTTCTTTCGAACTCGTTAACTTAGCGTCTATCTATCGGATTTACCATGGTAACCTCGCTTTCGCCACTTGAGCATATTCCCCACCCTGAGATTATAGGTGAGTAGTTATATCGGTTTTTGCTGTTTGAAAAACCTGCTGGGCATCCCCGATGAAAAAGTCAGTTCTTTACGTCGGCAGTGCTGAACCTTGCATCTGTTTTATTCCGAACCGATTGCCTTTGGGAGGCGTTTTTTAACCCTATCCATTGTTAAATGAGTCTTGGATAAAAGACTGGTGAGTATCTCTTACTCATTGTAGTCGGTACGGGAATCGAACCAGTGTTCCCAGAATGAAAATCTGGTGTCCTAACCCCTAGACGAACCGACCATAGTAGCGGGAGGTGGACTCGAACCACCGACCTTCAGGTTATGAGCCTGACGAGCTACCAACTGCTACCACCCCGCTATATATTATCTTTCAATTGTTCAAAACGTAAACAAGTTGTGTAATAGTTAACTAAATGTTCTTTAGTTACTTCATGTCCTTGGTTGGAGGGTGAATTTAACACCCTCCATGTTTCCTCCAAGGCTTTTTCATCTAGTTGTTCTACTTTTAATTCTTTAACTAAAATAGCTTTTAACTCACCTATGTACGTAAACTCCATATACTTTAATACATATATACTAATATACGATTGGCTCGCCAACTTGATGTAAAGAACCAATTTCTCTTAATTTATCAAACGCAGTTAATGGTGATAATTTAAAAAATTCTCGACTATTCCCATGATCCGAATCAATTCTATGGTGAGCAAAATATTTATGCATTTGTTGCTCAATGTTAAAGGCGGACCCTTTAGAAACAGCTAAACCAAATTTAGGCACCCATTCATTAACAGTTGAGGTAGCGTTAATTGAATTAACCCTATCTTCAATAGTGCGAACAGTCATACCAATTTTAACTATTTCGGGATAACCCGGGTTAATAAGAATATAAATATATTCTATATTATCCTTGGTTCTAGTTTTAATTTCGGTATTTTCTATACCATACAAATAAATCCATTCATGTGATTCATCGTCAATTGGTAAACTCAATTCAATTGAGTATAAAGCAGGAAAATGATCAAATACTTTTTCGGATTTGATATGTCGTGCTTTTTCTCTTAACGCTAGATAATTACTATACCATTCTTGGGCTTTAGGGTGAAAAGTACCATCTTTAATAGTAGATACTATTTTGATTTCCCCTTGTTCCTCAAGATCAACAGCTTGATTTAAATGTATTTTAGTTCGGTACATATCTACTTTTCTTTGCGATTACTCCACCAAATATAGCCGACTATGAATAGCAAATACGCTATACCAATACCTATAACTAATGGATTTTCTACAGGTTCACCTGTTGGACTAACAACTATCATAGCATTTCTTTTAAATGTTGCAATAACATTGCCAATTGCCAGCCGGCAAAGAACCAACTAAGATTTGACCAGTTGTATTCTTTTCTTTTTCTAAACACAATGCCGTTTAGTACATGAACGACTAACAAGAATAAATCTAAATATATCATAACTTTTATTTTTTGCAGTCAGGACAGGATTCGAACCTGTACTCCCCCATTACAGGAAGCATTATACAACCTCCAAAGCGGCTGTGACACCAATTGCCACCTGACTATGTGCCTTTTTGAACGACGTCGAGAAGGCTAACTCTATCTCCTATACGATGAGAACGGCAGCAGTGTGCAACTGAAAGTTCATCCGGTATGCAGTCCGTGTTTTACGATCCCCTCGCGAGCGGGGCTTATGCTATCAAATTTAAATCATTTTCTGTGATAATATATTCTGAACCATCATATTCTTCGATTTTGAATTTAGTACCTTCGGGTATCCATTGAATTGATAAATCTTCAACTCCACCTAAATATACATGTTCTGCTTCTTCTTCACCAAGCAATTCTACTAACAATGTCGCCATATTGTCTTTATTGTGTTGTTCACTTTCAATTAGTTCTACTAATTTAGGGTGAAAAGCCAATGTTTCTCTATTTGGTCCGTCATGCCATGTTGACCAACCGGCTCCATAACCTGATGAAATTATTACTGCTACGTGACCGTCTCTAATTACTTTTTCCATATTATTTTAAAGTTTTTTAATTTCTTCTTTTACTTCTACCCAATACATCATTTTAGATGTTCCGTAATCAAAATCATCAAATGCAAGATGATCTAATTCTTCTAACATTTCATTTACTGCTATTAAAGCACTCGCTTTTGCTATGGCCCAACTAACACCAAAATATAAAGAATCATTTTCTATCTGATAGAATTTTTCTGTTAATTCATATGCTTTGTCTTCTGGTATCATAATTATTTAATTTATGCGGTAAATATACGTATATACTTTGTCGATGCCAAACTTTTTTGTAAAGAAAGAGATTTTAATTCTCATATTTTTTTGCCGAAAGGGGTAATTCGAAATTCCATGTTGCGTTGTTGGGATATACGTATATACGCTCGGCCGGCGTTATACGTTTACGAGTTGAGGGTGCGGGTAGTGTTGCAGAGAGAACGGATATACGCTATATGGACAGCAGCGCGCATGTGAGCGCACCGCATTACTACTATATACATACGGCATATATACGCACGCACCAAGGAAGGGAGGCACCACAACCTCCCTCCCACACTCAGAAACCAACACTAGTGTCGGTTTGTGCATCTGTAATTTACCATGTCTCTACCTGCATTGCGATGATGCGCTTTAGCAGTCACTGACTTATTTTTACGCGCGTGCGCTGAGTAATTGTAACCGCGCTTTGTGCTTGAGCATGAGCTTAAAAATGCTACTACAGCTACGAACGCTATGAATTGCAATACTACTTTAACTGGATTAACTGTTTTCATGTTATTATGTGTTTTTATTGCGTATATTCCGATGTTAGCGGTCATTGCCTTTGAACAACTTAACAAGCGCATCATACAATCCACATTGCTCACTAGTAAAGTTCCGCTTATAATCTTCAAGTTCTATTCCACGAATACACACACAATCAAATATTGTTTGCAATACTTGTTCTTCGGTTGGCAACGAACCGCTAACATCGTGTAACACCAATGCTTTGTGCATATCATCTAATCCAAGTGCATAAGCGTTTAGGTCTATCGTATTATTCTTTTCTGCTTTATCAGTTAGCAGTTTTTCAATTAAAGGTTGTTTTTTCATTAGATTAAGTTTTTAATTATGCTTTAAATATACGACTAATGTTTCAAATAACCAAATTTAACTTACAGTCTCACGTGCCGCTTTTTAAGCGGGTTGATTGTGGTTGTAACGTTAAATGATCTACCAGATCCATCCTCAAACTCAATCGTCTCCAATTTAACATTGTGTTTTAACTCGATTAACTGTCTAGCTAACTCAAGATGTGCTTTACTCATTGTGCTCATGTGCTTATCGATTTATAGTTAACAACCACAACATTGCTAAACACCATGCACTAAGTAAACTAACTGTTGTTGCTACAAACTTAACGTGCTCTAAAATACTGGTTTTTGTTTTCATATGTTTTACTGTTTTAATTATGCTGTAAATATACAACCACAATCTCAAACAACCAAATAAAGCATCAATTAATGTAGTACCATCTTTCAACATTATACTTTGCCACATCATTATTCTCAGCTAGCACCCTGTACTCCGACCTCACTACGGAGTGCACTCGCTCTAGATCGGGTGTCTCAACCAGTGTCGATCCAAGCACCCGGGCAAATTCATCATTCGATTGATCCACCTGTGCTTGGGTTACAGGTGGCAGT
>JACCDW010109776.1_pt1 | contig 104330 bp, 77 predicted proteins | sample 7449781 | NCBI WGS metagenome assembly JACCDW01 (sample SAMN15323449, study PRJNA562643) | freshwater metagenome | isolation source: river surface water | place: USA:Blue River Watershed | collected 2017-08-18 | reverse complement strand
CCAAGAATACTATAGTGATTCAAGTTATATTCGTGCTTTCTATCGCAATCGGGGGCTGGAACTTCAATATAAATCTTAGAACCCTGCTTAAGAACACGATTGTATTCCATCAAGCTAAAGATAGGATATGGGCTATGCTCTAGTGCATGGCGCAAAAAGATAAAGTCTACTGACTCATCATAGTAACCATCCTTCTGTGGTAAGAAGCTCAAGTCATACTTCTTAATAGCATGGCCCTTGCCTTCACAAATAGCAATATCGCCAGGACTTAGTGTTACACCGTGAACATTAGTATATTCGCGCTCTTTCATTTCGTCTAAGAAGTAGCCGGGGCCACAGCCCAAATCAAGAATGTGTGCATCCTTAGGAAGTTCAAGCGGGTCAACATAAGTTTCTACTACCTGCTTAGTAAGCTGACGGTGAAACTCACTATCGCCTTCATCATAGATGTGGGCAGTGTAAAGCCATTCGTTGTAAAACTTTAGCTTAATAAGGTCGAGTGTTTGGTTGATATCAATTAAGTTGTTCATAAAATTACTTATACAGTGAACTATAGTGAATTATTTTTTTCTATGATCTTTTGGGCGTGAGGCAACCGGGCTAGTTTTATTAACGATATCAAGCTCATTACTATCTCTACCCTTAATCATTTGTTTAGCTTGGGTAGGCGAAACAGTATTGAATGCCTGGTGCATCATATTATGCTCTAGTTCGCTATATGGATATGCGAGATTGTGCTTACCTGCGAAGCTTTCATCATCCATTTTCATAGCTTTAGTAGATGAACCGTCTGCCATAGCAACGGCCTTCATAATCTGGTTCAAGTGATAAGTTCTGTCGGTGCCATTATCCATAAACTTATAGGCACCGGGCTGCGCGGCATTGTGTCTTTTAGGGACTGAACCCTTTTTACCTTCGCTGATAAACTCGTGCGCTCTCACTTTTTATAGCCCTTAAAGGGTTTGATAGGACTTTGATCTTGGGTGCTAACTAGTTCTTCACTGTCTAAATCACCCTTGTTCAAATCTTTGAAGGGGATTCCTGCTGCTTTATATGCTATTTTTAACATATTCTGCTCTACTTCAGTATATGGATGAGCAGTGTTTTGTTTACCCACCCAACTTTCTTGCTCTATATTAGGAACAGTTGTTCCGTCAGTTGATGCAACCGCCATCATAACTCTATTCAAGTCATAGGTTCTATCATACTGACTAATAGCAAATACATTCAGTCCTACTGTAGGTTGCTGCTGGCGGGCAGACACTTTTCCTGCACGAGTACCATGTGACGCTTCGGTTATAAACTCATGCGCTCTCATCTTTTATATCCTTTAAAGGGCTTTAATGGTGATCCTGTACCTGTATCATCCATTTCATCGCTACCGGGAGTACTCACTGCTTTTTTACCACTCTTGCCTACTTTAGCAAGTGCTTTGTCAATAACTTCCCCGACATTAGGATCAAAACTACTTACGACCTGCTGTTCTCCCCAAGCACTTTCTGCTCTGAATTTAGGTTCGTGTCCATCCATTACACCATCAGCATGACCCTGCTCTCCGCGTACTGCGGCAATAGCAACACCGAAGCGATATAGATCATAAAAGTCATTGTTCTTTAGTTCAGGAATAACATAGGTATTAGGTAATGCCTTAGATGCAACATCTAAACCATCATGAACTTGGTCTAATCTTTGTTCGGTGATGAATTCTTTGGCTCTCATTATTATTGCTCTGTTGTCACGCCTTGATCAAGTTCGGTTGACATTATTGAATTGGCAACATAACCGTCTAGTTCAATAGGAATTCCAGGAATAGTTGAACCTATCCAAATAACAGACGAACCAATAAAATGAAAAATTGTTGTATCTTGCAATGGGTTGGCAAGAAGTTGAACATTTCCCCCTAATACCCGCATGCTATATGATGATAGTGCATTGCCAAATACCGACAAACCAACAGCACTGAATTTTGCATCATCTAATTCTTGATTAATCTGTGCGTTTAGCTGGATACTTTGACTGTCATTGCCTGACGGGTCAGCAGCATAAACATATAACTGAGCCATTGTGAAAGTGTTAGCGTCAGTTTCAAAGATAAGCTGACCAGGAGTATTGCCCACTGAATATGAGCTACTTGTGTTGATAGCGGTGGGAAAAAGATTGGAAAAGTTATTATTGATTTTAGCAAAGGCTACACGTAACGGATCACCTTCTCCATCATTAGGTAATGTACCAATATTAATGATTTCTTGTGTAGCCATATTAACCTTCCGTGATTATAATGTATTTATCACGATAGCTACCAGTTTGTTATTTGGTAGCTTCTTCAAATATAGCTTTTTGTCTAGCATACCATTCTTGCCAGCCCTCAACTTTACGGCTGCATTCATGATATAAGATATAGTTTTCTACTACGATCTTAGTGAATTCAGTGAGCGAGGCGCCTTCGGCAACTTCTTTAAGTTCGGCGCACTTTTCTTGTAGTGTAGCAGGTGCTTCGGGGAACTTTGCAGTTACGGGTTCAACGTGAACAGCACAACCAGACAACAACAAGAGGGGAAGAATTAATAGCTTCTTCACTTTGGTTGTTCCTCAGGTGAACTTTCGGGCAACTTAAGTGTTGCTGCCATGTTGTGTGCATTGATTACTTCTGCTGGAAGTTCACATCTATCGTTGTACTTGACGATTTCTCTATCAACATACTCAGTGATAGTTCTGCCCTTTTCACGGATTACTTGCGTATCTGTGACAATTTTTTCTACTATTTCAGTATTGGTTTGTACTGATTGAGTTTCTGCTTTCTGCAATCTAAGCTTCAATTCTGCTACTTCAACTGCAACGCTATGCTTGTAAGCTAATGCACCTTGAAAGAATACAGCACCGATGGTAAGTGCAAATGCTACAATTTGAATAGGTAGTTTATATTGCTTGATGATTGGAAATGCGCCCAAGAAAGTGGCAACAAACAATCCGATTACCCCAACAATAAGTGCTAGGTGAAATACGAACGTTGGAACAAAAGTTAGAATCCAGAATATTGACATAACAATATTATTTATCAAAAAATTTACAAACAGTGTCCGCAACGGCTTCTATTTCACTGTCTGAAAGTTCAGGATAAATGGGTAAGCTCAACACTCCCCTAGATAGTGCTACACTCGTGCTGATAAGATCAGGTTTGCTGATGATATCTTTTGCTATAGGAAGCTCTGATAGTGCGTATGGATAATGAACTCTAGCTTCAATCTTCTTATCCGATAGATGTTGCACCAGTTCGTTTCTATCACTGGTATAGATTACAAATTTTTGGTCAGCGTGACAGTTTAATCCTCTGCCTCCATTATAACCTTCACTCAAGCATTTGATGGGTAGGTCTGCAAATCTCTCTAAGTAGTAGCGCCTAATATCATATCTACGCAACTGCCACTTATCAATGTATTTGGTTTTCACTAACAAATGACTGCATTCCAACTCACTCATTTTGCTGTTAGTACCAGGATAAAAGTGATCTGGTTTGCCGTTATTTTTCATTATTATTGCGTGTTCGTACAATGATTGATCATTGGTAACGATTGCTCCTCCATTACCACTAGAAGGCAGGTTTTTAGTTGGGTCAAAACTGATTGCCATTCCATCACCTACCTGATCTTTAGTTACTGATAACCAGTGTTGAGCACCATCTACAATGAAGGGGGAATGAAAGTTTCTCTTTCCAGCAGCACCATATAGTCCTACAAAACAGTGATAGGTACCTAAATTATTTTCATAATCGTCAAACTTCATTAGACCGGCATTGTCGGTATCAACCAATTCTACGTCCCAGCCCATACTATGGAATGCATTGAGTGTAGCAGGAAAGGTTAAGTTAGGGATTCGTATTTTGGGAGGATCATCATATCCTGCCAAGAAACTTAAATCGTAGTGGTAGCTCGCAATAAGCTCTAATGCTTGTGTACCACTATGCATAACAGTTGCATACTTACAACCCGTGCGCTCACATAACCATGATTCAAACGTTGCGGTGAAAGGTCCATTGATAAGCACACCTTCTTTCAGAGCCTCATGAGTTGCCTCAAGTAACTCTTCCTGCAGGTCAGCGTATTGTCTTGCTAGACCAAAATGGGGAATTAAGTAAGTATTCATGATACTTTACGAACCCTTCCTCTATGTCAACTTTAGGATCATACCCAAAGTCCCTACGAGCATTGTTGATGCTCAACGTCCCTCGGCTAGGATAGTCTTCGCTCTTGTGAGCGACTTCAACTTTGCCCTTGCCTACAATCTTGACAATCAATTCTGCTGCCTCTAGCAGTGTACGAGATTCGCCACGGGTAATGTTATACGTTCTAAAAGCTGTATTGTTGCTGAGGGACGCTTGCACGATGCCTGAGGCTGTATCCTCTACGTATGTGAAGTCTAATTTCTCGTGTTCACCGTTGACTTTCAGAACACCATCACGCATGGCAGCCATAAAGAACTTAGAGACTACCCTATCCTCAACGTCACGAGGACCGTATACTGCGCTGGGCCGAACAATCGTATAATCAAAGCATCCACGATGCCCATAGTCTCTTACAAGCTGCTCACCCGCAAGCTTCATGATAGCATATTGACCTTGAGGCTTACAGAAAGCATATTCATCTGTGCCATCATTGAAGTCGCCATAGACCATGCTACTGCTGATATATACGAACTTCTTGACCTTATATTTGCAACTAAGTTCACAAAGATTCAATAGACCCTTAATCATAGAGTCTGCTGCTACTAGTGGATTGTTATTGACTACCTTCTGTCTAGGGAAACTAGCAAGATGAATTACTAGTTCTGGTTCAGCTACCTTAAATGCTGTCTCTACTGCGGATGCTGCAATATCGTATACATAGCATATAGCCGAAGTTTGAGTTTGTCGCTCAAGTATTAAGGCACTCAATTCATCCTCAGGGATGATTCCATAATCAGTGAAGTTGTCTACTAATGTAACATCGTGGCCCATGTCCTCTAATTGAGCAACAACATTGTGCCCAATGAAGCCCATGCCACCTGTTACCAGAATTCTCATGAATTATGCTTCAAGTAGTTTTCTGCTACTAGAATCATAGCCTTAGCATATTCAGCATTCACTGGAATAGGAATGTGAGTACCTTCTTCGTAACGTTTGGCATTTTCAATCAATGGTGCAATATCGTTATCAAAGATTTGCGCCATGTCATTATACAATGCTTGTGCTTCTCGTTCTGTCATACCCGACATAAGCGAATACATGCGATCATCCTCACTGATTCTTAGTCCGTAATCGTGACGGAAGGTCATGCACATGTTATTGATGATTTGTTCTCTATTCATATTTCAGTTTCCAATAAGTGTAGTTTTCGGGGGACAGGTAACCTCTGATACAATAACGAACTCCCCAACTTGCAAAATCAGTCATCTGATGCCAGCTTGGGGTAGGGTCGGAATGCTTCATCATCCATTGACCAGCTTCTGAATTCTGCCATTCAAAGATAGGTTCAGCCGCATAGATATCAGGATCTTCTACATCATTAACAATGAACTCATGTGCTATTACCCGAATCGGTTTTGTCATACTGCCATTTCAGCCTTAATTGTACCATGACTCTGATAGTCAAATAACAGTATATCATCCATTGAGAATTTGTCAATATCTTTTATCTCAGGATTCAAGAAAAGTGCAGGTAATGGGTATTCTTCTCTGCTTAACTGTTCATTGACCTGCTCTACGTGATTGCTATAGATGTGAGTATCGCCAGTTGAAATGATGAGTTCCCCGACCTTAAGATCACAGACCTGTGCAATCATATGGGTAAGCAACGCATAGCTAGCAATATTGAAGGGGAGGCCAAGGAATACATCAACACTGCGCTGATACATGTGGCAGCTTAACTTACCGTTGCTGACATAGAATTGACACATAACGTGGCAGGGAGGCAATGCCATCTGATCAAGTTCGTCCACATTCCAAGCAGTCATGATATGTCTACGACCGTTTGGATCCTTCTTGATGCCTTCAATAAGGTTTGTTAGCTGGTCAACTCCTCGCCAGTCTCTCCACTGTACACCGTATACTCTTCCCAAATCCCCGTCGTATCCCGCTTTTGGTTTCCAATAAGCTGCTTGAGCGTTTCCTGTCCATATCGTACTACGTTCAGTATCTCGGGATCCGTATAAAATTTCCGCAAGTCTTCTCTCATCTCCTGTCCCTTCTATAAACCAAAGTAATTCGCTTACTACTGATTTCCATGCCAACTTCTTTGTAGTGATGGCTGGAAATCCTTTTGATAGATCAAATCTAAGTTGACGACCGAATACGCTGATAGTTCCTACACCAGTTCTATCATCTTTTCGTTCGCCATTATTTAGTATATCTTCAAGCAATTCGTGATACTGTTTCATTTTCTTTTCCAAATTTCATATCTATGATCAGGGAAGACTTCGCTCCATGTCCTAGTAAAGTTAGCCTCAATGTATAGCAAATCTATGAAGGTATCACAAGTATAATGGTCGTATACTTTCGTTAGATGGACCTCGTTGATATAAGGCCAGCATTGTTCAACTAGACTTGCCCCACCAATCAACCAATAGAAATCACTGTGATCAATTATGCTATCAACGCAGGTCACACCCTCTTGCTCAAAAGGTCTTGACGTAACAACAATATTGATACGTTTGGGTAATGGTTTCTTTGGTAAGCTATCCCAAGTATTGCGCCCCATGATCACCGGGTGACCTTCTGTTAAACGCTTGAATCTTGGCAAATCGCCCTGGATATTACTCCAGGGCAATCTGTTTTGATAGCCTATTCCCCCGTTTGGGTCACATGCTAATATTAATTTCATAGTCCATTCAATATTCTGTCAGTTTCAGGTTGTACTATTTCTGCAATACTTTCTACATTTAAAATGAACTCAATACCTGTTACTAACTCATCTAGTTCTATAAGCTTAGTGCTTATTGCGTCTTCAATTTCCTCAGGGTAAAGTCCTTGTTCCAATAATCGTTGTATATTAATGGTATGTTGTTTTCTTCCTCTTAGTTTCAGTATAATTTTTTTAATAAACTCAACTGGAATCTTTTGTTTGTCAACATCTTCAAGTAGCCTTTCCCACTTTTCAATAAATTCAGGGGACATTTACTTTACCTTATGGATAAACGGCTACCTTCTTTGGTCTACCGCGTGTCTTTTTAGCTACAGTATTAACTACTGGTTGAACGGCCACTGGATCCATTGCGTTAGCTTCCTGTAAAAGTCTATCTGCCTCTGCAAGCAGGCCCTTTGCTTCTGCTGACATTCTCATTGCTTGCTGGCGAAGATTGTTAGCAATAGCATTATCACCAAGTGCATCACCTGATGCCATCAATGGTGCAGCAGGGGGTATTGGATTAGGTGTAGCTGACTCGTTAATCATGTCGCCGCGCATACGCTTAGCAACCTGCATTGGATCCTGCATACCCATTTGGCTGTCCATTTCAGCCAACTTCTTGACTGCGGCTTCACCAGTTTCCATTTCATCAAGAATCTTGTTAAGTTCACTCAACTTGATTTGTGTATTGGGTGCTGGGGTCATGACGATCTGTTCAGTCTGAACCTTCTTAAGCTGTCCTTCAGCGTGAAGCTTCTGTAGAATGATGATACCATCAGTGGTGTGTGTGCGGTTCAATGCGTCCGCTAAATTCTTGCTGTTCTGACCAATGTCGCTTTCAATACATTTTACTAGCGGGTCGTGTACAGTTCTGTTCAATAGTTCCGTATATACTACTAAACACATATGTGGCTCGCCAGGTACTTCACGGAATACGACCGCTACCTTGCGATCACCGTGCTTCCCTACGTGTCTTAAAAAAGCCATTTGCGTTCTCCTTGTAAATTCGCAATACTATTTAATTAGTAATTTGCTTGGAGAATATTTTTATTTCCATCGCAATGAGAAGAACATTGCGTCTTTTGGATCATGGAAAGAAACATCCATGAACCAACCAGATCCATACTGTTTCCAGTGCGCTGCCCAGTTCTTTCCGAAATAGACGGTTCCAGTAATGCCGGTTGTATGATTACTACTGAATGGACCAACGTTATTGCTTAGCCAGTCTATCACTTCTTGTGGACTTTTGGCTGCTCTAGCACCAATCCGTACCTTAGTTAGCCCCATGTAAGTTCGTAAAAGACGGCCTCTTTAGGGTCTTCAAACGCAGGAGATAACGAACCAAAGAAGCCTTCGGTCCCGACAATTGAAAATCTACCAGTCAGTTTTTCCAGAATCCACAGTTTAGCATCGTCGGTCAACGCAGTCTTTGAGACCACAAAGTGCGACGGAACAAAGTCTAGTTCACGGTCCATAAACCATGTGTGTAGGTTGATATCTTCAATCGTTTTCATTTTTTACCAACAAATATATTGTTTCTAACTTATCCAATTGTTCTTTTAGAGCAGGAACAGTCTTTGAGAGCATTATCATGTCTAACAGCTTTTCTCGCAACTTTTTAGCCTGCTCCATTTCTTCAACGGCGTTATCAGTGCGTATTAGAACGCGGTCAGACGATCCACGCTCTCTTGCGTAGATCGTCTTTCCACCGTTTGGGCTTTCGTATATAACAGCCCCCACGCTTGCTATCGTATTACTTCTTGTGGTCGTCATAGATAGCGTAAGTACCGAAGGGCGGGTTCGGGTTGGGGTCACCGTGAATGATCCAAGTCGTATCACAGTAATCAGCATCACCCCACGAACCGCAGGGATAACCGTCAGTAAAGACGATCAAGCGATTGGGGACACGACCAGCTTCCTTGAGGTCATCAAAGATGCAGTCAAAGTCGGTACCACCGCCACCGTGAAGCTGATACTCCTCAATGTTTTCCATGTTCTCGCTAGTATACTCTTGCGTGTTATAGCAACGAGTATCAAAGCAAGTAACACGAAGCGAGTAACCATCAAACGCTTCCATCATGCCACCAACTTCCGAAAGGAAAGCCATACCCTGCTTAGTGGAGATAGAACCTGACATGTCAATATAGATATCAACGTCAATTTCTTCACCGGGGTTCATACCGGGCATAACAGCATCCATGTGCCATGAACGACGAGAAGGACGCATCCAAGTGTAATCCGACTTGATAGCAGAGGTCAGATTAGTTTGGATCAGTTCACGCCAGGGCATGACAGGATCAGTAAGCTGCTTGATAAGACGCTCAACGCCCATCGGAATCGTACCAGCTTCGGCAGTCTGTGCAGCGTTGATGATAGCCTGCTTCATTTCCTGACGGACACGCTCACGCTCCTCAGGACTCATCTGCGGGCGCTTGCTATTACCCTTCTGACCGTTACCTTCACCATCTTCGTCGCCATCGCCCTGACCCTGACCTTCATCTTCAAGGTGATCGTCAAGCATTTGATCAAGTAGGTCGTCAATGTTGATATACTTGACGTTCTTCATGAGGTCATCGTAAATGACTTCCGAAGCAAGACCGTCATACTTCTTTTCGTAAAGGGCGCCGACAGTGGTGATCATTTCACCAACCTTGTGACGCTTCAAGTCAGCGTTAACAGCATAGTCGTTAGCGATGTTCCAGATTTCAGGGTCACGACTATCACGACGACCGAGGTGATCGTAGACAACGTGAAGGACTTCGTGACCAACGAGGAATTCAACTTCCTTAGTGCGAAGCATCTTGATAAAGCGGCTGTTGTAATAGAAACGCAGTCCGTCAGTAGCAGCAGTGGAGCACCAATCATCAGCATTCGTAAGAACGAGACGAGTAGCGAGATTACCAAAGAACGAGTGACGGAGCAGAAGACCGATACGGGCAGTAATCAGTCGTTCGCGGGCTTCGTGATCAATCGCAGGATCGGTAGGACCAATCAGATTTTCAAACTTCTTACTGCGAGTGCGCTTGCCCTTCTTAGGCTTAGTCGCAGTACCGGGAATAACATCACTCATAAAAGCTCCTTTGCTTGATAATAAATTGAATATAACGTATTTACGGCTCTATGTCAAGCCTTAGATGAAGGTTGAGGCAATTAAAATATCGTTGGGGAACGTACCATCTTCTTCGCCGTCTGCATATGCTATTTTATAGTTAGGATTTATCTTGAACAATTCGTCTAACACAGCTTGCTTTTCTAAAAAGTCCCATTCATGGGTACCAAACAATCTTGTATCATCAATCATAATGACATGATTTTTGCAGGGTGATAGATTGATAGCTTGAAGTTCTTGTACTAATGGACACGCACCGTACTTGCCTCCTGGTATATTTGAGCCGCTAGCATGTGCATCTAACCAAAATGTAACAGGTTCAGTTAAATTTTCTACTAGTTTGGGGAGAATATCAGGAGACTCACCTAACCATAAGTTAATATTGCTATGATCTTTTAATAGGTTGACACTGAAATCGTAATACTTTTGCATGAGTTCGATTCCATGCATGGTCTCAAAACCATACTCTATTGCAGTATGCATGGTCCAACCCTCCATTGAGCCAGTCTCAATGAAGGTAGAACCTACAGCATAATCTTTCAGTAATTGTAGTCTAATCGTTCCCATAAATCCTAAACTTATATATTGTTTGAGAACGCTTCTGTTGCACACTTGGGGCCACAGTATTCTTCAAATTCACCTTTTCCCCAAAAAGGATCTCGGTGATAGAGACTAGCAAAGTAAGGAGCATTATGCGGATATTTACGTGTAGGGAAGTGATGAATAGTTTGTTCAACCTGAACACCGCAAACAGCACAGACGGGTATGCTCATTCTTTACCTGCAATAAAAAGTGGGGAGGGCTGTCTCAAACCCTCCCCAGGAGCCGCTGACTTAGTTGCCAGCTTCCACGATGTACTTACCGTACTTCTTGTGGAACTCGTCAAAGTTAGAAAGCTGCGAGGGTTCAATCGGCAGACGGTAAGTCTTAAGAGCGATCTTCGCACCCATAACAACCAGTTCAGTTTCAAAGTTCTTCATGATGTATTCGAAGAAGTTATCGGCCATCACGTGGAACTGCTTGTTGTCAACACGCTTGTTGTCAAGTGCTTCCTTAAGTTCGTAGCACATAGAAATCGTCAGCGAGTACATAGCCGAGATTTCCTTGACCTTGAGATCCTTGACCTTACCATCAAGAATGTCAGCAGGGTTCGGCATCTGACCAGCAACACGACGATGTGCCATGAACTTAGTAGCGAGACCGTCACCAACAGCACCAGCAACAAGATTGAACAGCGTATCGTTGTCAATGTTGTCTTCGTCAGTGAGCAGGTCGCTCACGAACACCCACGAACGCGGGGTAGCGAATGCACGAGACGAAGCCTTAGCGTCAAAATCGTACATGTCCTGCTTAGCGAACGAGAGATAACCAACAACGTCCTTGTGAACGCCCTTAGTAACAGCCCACTGCTGCCAAGAGTTGAAGTCAGGACGCATTTCAAGGTGAACGAAACGATTAGCTAGCGGCATCGGCATACGATAAGTAACACCCTTGTCACTATCTCGGTTACCAGCAGCAACGATCACAACGTTATCGGGCAGCTTATACTTACCGATACGACGATTGAGGATAAGCTGATAACCAGCAGCCTGAACGCTCGGAGGAGCGGAGTTCATTTCGTCAAGGAAAAGAACGACGATCGGGTACTGCGAAGCAAGTTCTTCGCTGGGAAGATCAACAGGCTCGGCCCAATCCATCTTGCCGATTTCCTTGTTGAAGTAGGGGATACCACGAATGTCAGTCGGTTCCATCTGCGCCATACGCAAGTCAACCATGTAACCACCGAGTTCATCAGTGATTTCCTGAACGCATTCAGACTTACCGATACCCGGAGGGCCCCACAGGAAGACAGGACGCTTTGCCTTGAACGCAGCGAGAATTGCCTTGCGGGCCTGAACAGAAGTGATAGTGAGATTATCAGAAATTTGAGACATACTTTTAAGCTCCTTAGTTTGAGAAATTAGAGAACGATTGCTTTGTTGCTCTCTATAGTCTTGTTATACGATATTGTGAGGGGTATGTCAACCAGTTTTTTGCCTTACTGGATATTTTTTATGCCATCAATCTTGCGATGAGCATAAAATTCTCAAGCTGCTTGATTGCAGCGAGGATATCTTCACGCTTTTGACTATATTCGTCACGGTACTTAGAACGAGCAGGGGAGTTTCTGGCACTGACCTCAAGCTTACTAAGGTCATTGACCATACGCTTGATGTTGGTATACATTCTTAGAAGGTCAGGGTTATACGGCAAGCGGTTCAAATCACGAACCAACTCGTGCATTACCTCTGTAGCTTCTATAGGAGTATTAAACGTTTTAGCCATATTATCACACTATAGAAGTTTTGGGTAAATGTCAACCTATAATTTTGTCTGATGGAATAGGTCCCGAAATGATCCAAGCACCGCCGTTTGTTCCGGGCTTGAATCGGCTTGACCACTCGCTCATGTCTTCGGCTTCTGGATCAGGTTTAGCTTCAAGTCCTGACATGTCTATTTTGAGTATAGTTCTATCTTGACCTTCATCGTTTTGAAAGTCCATGAACCATTCTGCCATTTCACGAGAGTCCCAGATGTAACTGTTGCCTCTTTTATCTGCTTTGATTCCATCCTTCTGTATGATGGGTAGGTTCTTTGTAGCAGTAACATGATAGCCTATCTTAGGCAGGGCGCTCTCGCTCAGGAAAGTTTTAAACTCTCGCATTAGGTCTTCTGCGATCTTGCCATCTGCTCGTGCTTGGGGAGGGATGCCTGCTCGTGAAGTCTTGAACCCGAATGCCTTAGCATTCTTTTTGATTGCGTCTGGTCTTACGTCTACTGTCAGTGCAGTCTTAAAGCGAGGATCGTTCTTTTCTTTTTCGCTTGGAATATATCCTGATGCTTCCCAAACTTTCTTATTTTTCCATAGTCCCTTAGCATCAGAGGTTTGAGCATGACTCGGCACAATAACTGCCTTTGATTTTTGAGCAATTTTCTTAGCCATATCATACATAGCAGTTGCTATGCCTTTGCGCCGAAACTCATCTTCTACTTCAACCTCTGTTGCATACCATTTATTTTTATCGTTATCAGTGGGTTCAAAAATAACATGGCCAATCTCATCACCAGCCAAATGCGCTGTAATCATTAATCCTATACCATTCCAACCTTCATATGGCTCCGGAGTAAATGTAATATCTAGTGTAGCATCAGCTTCTTTAAGCTTCTTACCCTGAACGGCTGTTGTCTTGTTAGGTTCGTCTGCTAAACCCTTCTTGGCTCTTGGCATAAACTTGTTGATTGATTTGAGTGTCAGTGGTCCTAGCTTACCATCTAGGTCAAGGTTAGCGCCATACTTATTATTCAAGTGTTTCTGAATCTTAAGTACCGCTGCTGTTCTACTGTCTGTCTCGTTGACATTGAATGTTGGGTCGGTCTTTTGACGCTTCATACCTTTTGGTTGATTAGGGTCAACAGGATCAATGTCTGTTGTAGTGAGTCCGGTCTTCTCTAAATCTTGAATATATTTGTGTTCAGTATCTTCATCGCCGAATGATAAGACAGTGCTAGGAGGACCCTTACCAAAGTCATGCTTACCAAGACCCTTCATATTACTGATATGTTGTCCTAGCTTATACCAATCATATACATCACTTACATCTACTCTGACAGTACCAGCAGGCATTGTGGGCTTAAACTCAGGTCCAGGGGGAGGACCGTTTGGATCATAGTCTTCCTCTACTCCTGCTTCCTCAATGCTTAATTTTTCAGCGTGTAACTGTGCTTTAAGGTCATATAAGTCTTGGATCAATCCTTGTTTTCTGATTGCTTTGAATGCAAGATTTTCAGGGCCAAACTCGCCAGCCTTTTCTAATCCAGCTTTACGATAACGCTTGACCAAATCAATTGTGTCTTTGACTCTCTTTGGATCTCTTGACTTAAGCGCCAATTCAATAAGATCGCCTAGCTTCTCATACTTTGCCTTTGTAGCAACCTCATCAAAGTTTGCTCTGCGCTTCTTAGGAATACGAATCCATTTATCATGCACTACGCTGTATTCACCTAGCGAAGTATGAACTTGATTAGTATCTTGTACATATAGTTCTACGGGAACATCACGGACAGATATATCATGCAAGTCGTTGTATAAAGTTTTCTTTGCAGTGAATAGTTCTTGATACACAGGATTGTCTGGTAGTTTGTTAAAATCTACCAAAATGTGTAAGTCTAAGTCGCTATGTGGAGTATATGAGTATGCAGCGTTACTACCACTGATAGTAACATCTTCGACCTTTAAGTTATCAAGCCCTAGATATTCTACAAAATCTTCTGCAATCAATAGTAATTGATCACGTACTTCTGGATCAAGCTTTCCCTCATTCCACAAACGGGGATTGAGTTCCTCGTGAAACTTTACAGCGTCACTTAGTTTGAATGATTCTAGTTCTTGAATTGTAGCCATACTGTATTTATCAAGTATGGTGTGAGGGCTTCTGTTTCTAGGTGCCCTCGAACCCAAGTGAATCACGCTGCTAGAGCGTATTCAACAATGCCATCATTATCGTTGGCGTTTGTGTTTTGTGGTCTATATGCGACCAACCAATCAGTCTACTCGTACCTTCAACCCATAGTCGAATCCTGTGTCACCCCCGTAGAATGGTGGAGGTGCCGGGTACCGCCCCCGGGTCCTATGCAGCGTTCAGTTTGTATCAACAACTGATTTCTTATTTATACACTACTATGTTGGCAGTGTCAATATATTTTTCATTATCGTTCGGTAAAAATTCATCTAAACATTTACCACAACAGTAATCGTCTTGTAACACACGGGCTATAAGTTCTTCTCTGTTAGAGAATTGAGATTCCCGTATATCTCTGCAATTACAGATCACCATAGTTATAGATCAGGTTCTCGTCCCTGCTCGGTCAGTCTTGCTGCCCGTTCGTGAATTTGCTGCTCACTAAGCTTGGAGTCTTTGAGGTACTTTACCCAGCGTTGATAGCGCCCGCGCTCTTTTTGCGTTGGCTTTCGCACTGGCTTCATACCTGACCAATCAATCATCGTTCGTACCAGCAGTTACGACCAGCAACATATGGATTACCATAGTAATCACGCTGAATTACATCCTGACAAACCTGACGGGGCTGAGGTTCATAGCGTTCTACAACGACCACTTCACGATTGCGGCGGCGATTGTTATTATCAGCAATAATCGAACCAACGATCAATGCCCCTATTCCGATAGCAACTGCTTCGCCAGTGCTTACGCCGCGATCACGGCGATGATGATGACCACGATAAGGGCTGTGAATATTTCTATCGTTACCCCAGCGATAATCACGATTTCTATGTTCAGCAAATGCCGGGGTAGAAACTGCTAGCATCGCAGCCATTGTAATAAATGAAACAATCTTCTTCATATTAGCCTCCTTTGGCTGTTAGTAAATTAAACCGTACGCAATACACCAAATTTCAAGTGCTAGTTTATACGCTAAAAACGCTATCACCGGAATCATTGGAGTTACTAGCACCGCAGTAGCTAGAAATTTTTGATTTTGTAAAATACTTTCTTTCATCATATACCTCTACTATACTTATCTTTTTTAGCTATGTCAACCGGTTTATATCATATTTGGTCAAATTTTTCTCTTAACCACGCCCACTCGTAGCTTAGTTTCAGCTTGTCAAAATCGCCATCTACCTCGTCATAGTATTCATCAGCATCAAGAGCGCCCTTGATACTGTATTGAGCAAAGTCACCTTCTGCCTTGTTCAACCATGCGTCCAATCTTTCTTTGGATACCTCACTATCATCAGCACGAAGCTTGATAACTTCACGGAACGCTGTACGCCAAGTACTGAATTCATCAGTGTTATATTGTGCAGTACCGGAAATCAATGGAACAACTTCATGCTCATCATCCAATGTAAAGTCAAGTCCCTTACCGTCATTGGCTAGTGTGAGTTTCTTATTGTACGCAATCATTGCTTGGTGACCATAGATGAGACCATTGACAGGATTCTTTGCGTGGAAGATATAATGCTTTGGACTCTGCATTCTGTCTGGTTGCCAGTTCCAGTCAAACTTAGGACTTACTTTAAGCTTAGCAAACACAGTAAACATCCAAGGAGTCTCGCTAGCCTCAGCAGCGGCGTGATATGCAGCAGCACGTCCATTTACACCATCTACTCTTACTACTCTGTTAGGAAGATTCTTAGTGACGTTTAGTAAGTGTTCGTAATTTTCTTCTGCGCCAGTTTCTCCGTTGCTTAAGAAAACAATGTCAAGTGGCTTAGACAGTGCCAATTTAGGAGCACGTTTAATGTAGGGATACTCATATAGCTCTTTCTCGACATGGTCCTTGATTTCTTTCGGAGCAACAATTCTAGTAGCACCTGTGCTTGTTACATAGATATTCTTAGTTTCGGCTGACCATAGATTCATCGGTTCTACGTCAACCATGCCAATGTCAATGTTGTCGCTAGTAATCAATGTTGCATACGGGAAGTCAGTAATCTTGTCGATTGAATTAGTGTGCGTGTCATCACTAATAACAATTACCGGCTCCTTCAATCTCTCAGCTTTAACCGTAGTATTATAGTTTACCTTAGTAAACTGTTCTAGTTGCTCAAGTTCACTAATTACTTCTCTTGCATTGTTAACATCAATGAAGAATGTATCTCCAAACTTTTGCTTACCACTAGGGAACACATGCAAGTTGTCTCTTGAGAATGGATCAATAATGTAGGTGAAATCAAAGTTAGAATAATCACATACGCTTGAGCATACCCAAATGAAATGTTCTTTCTTTTCAGGTTGACGCTTGATGATATCCTTCAGTGTGTTTAGATAGCTCGTGTCATACTTCACAGTGGTTACTGTTCTATCCGGTGCCTTGCTCTGCAATACACTCACAACATCTGCTGCTTCTTTATTACCGTGATCCACAACTATAATATCATGTACGCATTTAGTTGCAGTAGCCCTAATCGTCTTTACAAAGTTTAAATTGCTCAAGTGTTCAATGATCTTGATATACTTTGTATCTTCTGAGAATGTTTCACGATTTATCATGAACGTTGTTCCCCAGTGACTCCACTGAGTCCCGAATACGTGAACCATCTTCATCTGCCACAAGTTAGGATAATAGTTAAATTCAAAATTGCTATAATCCAATTCAGAATTGAGAACCCAAATCAACTCGCTAGTTGCACGATTTATACAACGGTTAATGGTATCAACCCATGAATTAAGGTATCGGGTCTTTTGAATCTTGTTGCCGAACTTTGTTTTTAGTGCTTCAAATCTAGCAGCAGACTCTGGATTTCCTCTATCAACAAAGAACATATCGGAAATTTCTACTTCTTTGTATTGCGGTTCTTCAATAATTTCTTCTATGACAGGTTTCTTCTCAACTTCACTTTCAGCAAGTTCTAATCTAGGTAGATAGACAATTTCATCACCTGAACCCGGAGTAACATAGATAGGACCATCAGTGTTATCTGTTGCAGTTCCAAATTGATAAACATATGGCTCAGCCCCGGGGTGAGGTGTCCAGGAGAAATCAAAACGACTTACATCAATATTGTCTGGAATCTTCCAGTTTTGCATATTAGCTGCAAGTTTTGCAGTCGCTTCTTTGACAAACACCTGCTGTTCTGCTTCGGGAGTAACTTCATACGCTAGCGTAGGCATATCTTCTGCTGAATACCATTGGTTACCAAAGATATAAACATACGGCGGGGAAGTATCATCTGGGTGCCAGCTATAATCAAAATCCTCAACTGTAACACTACTACCATATCTACTAGTCAAGCTTTTAAACTTGCTCTTATTGGGAAGTCTAGTTGCCTTGATGATACGTGTGTCAATATACTTTACTGAAGAACTGCTATCAGCGCCAGGAGTGATATAGCGAGGACCGCCGGTCTTTTGCCACTGAGTACCGAACTGATAGATATATGGCTTATCTTCTACATATGGATGCCAACTAAAGTCAAAGCTATTAATATCTATTTCGGTTTCGTCGTATACCCAGTTAGTTCTATCGGGCAATGCCTTAGCACACTGATCTTCAATATACTTTACTTCAGTTGCTCCCGGCACAGTATAGATTGGACCACCGCTGAAGGCCCATTGTGTAGCAAATACGTAAATGTATGGAGGGCTAGTGTCGTCAGGATGCCAACTAAAATCAAACTCACTAGCGTCAATATTTGAGGGTATTTCCCAGTTGTCTTTTTGAGGAAGATGCCGTGCCTTTTGAAAATCTACATATTTGGTTTCTGTAGCGCCCGGCATAATGTACTTAGGTCCACCTGTCTTCTGCCACTGAGTCGCAAATTCATACACATATGAGGGGGATCCGGGTTCGGGTCTCCAACTAAAATCAAAATCACTTGCGTCTATGTTTTTTGGAACAACCCAATTAGTCATATCTGGAACTAATGTCGCAGTAGGATATGCTACATATTTTATTTTGGTTGCGCCTGGAACTTTATATTCTAAGACCGGCATGACTTCTGTTGAATACCAGTTACTAGCAAATACATAGTTATATGGTTCTTCAGTATTATCAGGATGCCATGAATAGTCAAAATCCTTGATTGGATAATGTTCTATCCAATTACTAATATTTTTGTTTGGTAATCTCCGTGCTTTCAAAATACGAGTATCAATATACTTTATCGGAGAACTACTATTAGCTCCCGGAGTAATATACTTAGGACCACCAGTCTTTTGCCACTGAGTTCCAAACTGATAGATATACGGCTGATCTTCTACGTATGGATGCCAGCTAAAGTCGAAGTCATCAACATAAATTTCAGTTTCATCATATACCCAGTTCGTTCTATCAGGGAGTGCTTTAGCAACTAACACATCCACATATTTGGTTTCAGTGGCGCCATCGGTTACGTATCGCGGGCCACCAGTCAGCGCCCATTGCGTACCAAACTGATAAATGTATGCCGGATCCGTTGCGTCAGGATGCCAACTGAAATCAAAATCAGTAACATCAACTTTATCAGGGATTTCCCAATTATCAGTGTTGGGTAAAATCTTTGCTTTTTGAAAATCTAAGTATTTCGTTTCGGTAGCACCTTCTACAACATACCTTGGGCCGCCTGTCTTTTGCCACTGAGTAGCAAACTCATAGATCAGATCGGGTTCTAATGGATCGGGACGCCACGTGAAATCGAATCCTTCTGTGTCAACATTATCGGGGATTTCCCATCTATCCCATTCAGGCACAACTTCTACATCATCAGTCATGTATTTGATATCTGTTGCACCGGGAACAATATACTCAACTGTAGCTTTGTATTTGTTGCTGATATATTTGTTACCCCAGCGATAGATGTAGGGAGGGTCAGTTGGATTAGGTTTCCAACTAAAGTCAAAGGATTCTTGATTGATCGGCTGAGTAATTACCCAATTGGTCATATCTACATCAAGCGTTGCAACGATATCACTAACAAACTTAATTTGTTTTGCTCCCGAAACATGATATTCAATGGTGGGCATTTCTTCTGCTGGGTACAACGTATTACCAAATACATAGGTATAAGGTTCTTCAGTGTCATCGGGATGCCAAGAGTAATCAAAATCTTTAATAGAATAGTGCTTTACCCAACAATGATTATGCTTATCAGGCAAACGAGTTGCCTTTATAATACGAGTGTCAATGTACTTGACTGGACTAGAACTATCAGCACCAGGCGTGATATATTTGGGGCCGCCCGTCTTTTGCCACTGAGTACCGAACTGATAGATGTATGGTTGGTCTTCTACATATGGATGCCAACTGAAATCAAAGCTGTCAACATCAATTTCAGTTTCATCATATACCCAATTAGTCATATCTTTAGTGGCAGTTGCTACTTGATCATCTACATACTTGACCTCAGTTGCTCCATCAACGATATATACAGGTCCGCCGCTGAATGCCCACTGAGTAGCAAATACATAAACATAAGGAGGACTAGTACTATCTGGATGCCATGAATAATCAAATCTATTACTATCAATATTGCTAGGAATCGTCCAACCTTCGCTTGAAGGAAGTCTAGTAACTTTCTGAAAATCAACATACTGTTTCTCCGTTGCCCCAGGTACTACATATTGAGGGCCACCCGTCTTTTGCCATTGTGTGGCAAACTCATAGATATAAGGGGGCGCTGCTGGACTAGGTTCCCAACTGAAGTCAAATCCAGTAGTATCTACATCATCTGGCACAACCCAATTGTCCATGCACGGTCTGCGTGTAGCACGTTCATCCATGTATTTGTATTCAGTTGCACCAGGAACAACATATTGAATTGAAACTTTATCTTCTGGAGCGTTCCATTGATTTCCCCATGCATAGATATAGGGAGGACTTGTTGGGTCAGGACGCCAGCTATAGTCTATACCATAGCTGTCTTCAAGATGCTCAAACAACTCTCTCTTAGGTGCTAGCTTAGCTTTGATATCTTCAATATATTTGATTTCAGTTGCATCAGGACAATGATATTCAATCGTAGGCATAATAGTGCCTTCGTATTGTTCATTGCCAAACACGTAAATAAAGGCAGGCTCTCTAGGGTCTGGTCTCCAACTAAAGTCAAACGAGTCAGTGACAATGTCCTCAATAATATTCCATCTATCCTTTTCAGGCAATACTGGAACCAATTCACTCATGTACTTCTTGTCAGTTGCGCCAGGCACGTGATATTCTAAAGTAGGTTTAAGAGTACCATCAATGTACTTGTTACCCCAAACATAGATAAAGGGAGGATCCAATGGGTTTGGCCTCCACGACATATCAAATTTATCTTTGTCAACGTCTTGATGTTCTACCCAGCGGTCATACTCAGGTAATAATTCTGCGATAGTATTCATGTATTTTTCTTGTGTCGCACCAGGAACACGATACTCTAATACATGCTTGAACTCTGCGGGGAAAAACTTACATGGCCACTTATAGATGTAGGGAGGGTCTGTTGGGTCGGGATGCCAACTAAAGTCAAACTTATTATGATTGATAAGTTCAATCTCTACCCAGTTGTCATTTTTTTCGTTTTTGCGAATGACTGGGTCAACATCACAGCGATAGATAATTAGGTCACTATAATCTTTAGGGCATAGCCAAGTGCCGCTGTCCTTTTGGTGCTGACTAGGCCACACGTTATTATGATCTTCTGCCCAAACGTCTTCGTCTGGTAAGAATTCAAAATCAAAGTCCCAATCAAAGTTGCGATAATCGCAAAACTCATTGATGATCCAAAAGTCACGGGTTGTGGCTTTTGCTCTAGCATCAGCTAGATTCTCTGCGAATTGTTCTCTAGGATGAACATTGGGCTTCTTGCCGTAATAAAAAACGTCTCTCAACATACTATCTACTTATGAGCAGACAGTGACTCCATACAGTTTTTCAAATCTGTCTGCGTCATAACGATCATTAACCATGGGTTCTCCGCGAATGTTCAATGATGTATTCAGTAGCATTGGGCAACCTGTCTCAGCATACCAACGTTCTAGTAGTTGTCTGATTCCAGATCCATCATTCGCAACAGTTTGAACACGAGAAGTCCCGTCAGCATGAACGATAGCAGGAAATAAGTCAGGATGCCTACAAGTAGCGATGACTTGCATATACCTACTGTCACTCCAACCGCTAGGCATGTCAAAGTAATCAGTAACCAGCTCCTCCAAAATAACGGGTGCAAACGGTCTGAACTGTTGTCTTCGTTTAATGTCATTAACTTTATCCTTAATCTCTGGCCCGCGAGGGTCAGCTAACAAGCTACGATTACCTAATGCTCTGGGACCAAACTCGGCCCGGCCGCTGGCAACACCCACCATCTTGTTAGTATGCAATTCTTTTATGATATTGTCAACCGGATAATCACCTTCAATGTAATAACCCAAGAAAGCATTTTCCCAATTAAGCTTCTTACCATAGCCCAATGCTGCTGCACCCAAGCTATTTCCAGCATCACCCGGGTTAGGCATGATCCAAATGTTTTGATAGTACTTGCCTAGCAATCTATTAGCGAGACAGTTAAGAGCAACGCCGCCACCATATACAAGATTATCACTGCTGCCCAGCTCTCTTGCTTTTTTCATGACGTTTTCAATCAACTGTTCTACAACCTTCTGTGCAGATGCAGCAATATCCATTTCGTCTGCCCCTTCTAAGAAAGTTCTGTCTACGCCAATGTGTAGGTTATCTTTAAGAACTATCTCATCCATACTCATAAACAGCTTTTGCATGTTGACTTCGTACTTTGGTTCACCATATGCAGCCATGCCCATAAGAATATATTCTTCATCTAACGGGCGCAAGTTAACCCTACGTGTCATGGCACTGTAGAACAATCCAATAGAGTCAGGGTATCTACGACCCCAAATCTTCTTATACTTTGCTACACCATTCTTATCGTAGGTTGCATTCCAAATACTAATAGTATCTAATTCGCCGATTGCGTCAATAACAACTACTGTAGCATCTTCAAACGGGCTAGTTTGAAAGCCAGCAGCAGCGTGACAAAGATGATGATTGTGTGTCTTAACTTTACCCTTGCGTCTGTCTAACCAATCAATTGGCTTACCCACAATAGCATCTATACTGAGTGGTCCAATAGGTTGTCCTGCTAAAAATTGTCTTATAGCTTTCACATATGGTCGCTCATAATAATGAACTTCATACTCGGAGCCTGCATATCTGTGTGCATCATTAATTAATGTACGGCTAAGCATATCATCGTGCTTCTGCATACTGTAACGCTCACTGTGTCCAGCAAATAGTATGTTGCCATTGTCATCAATGACACTTAGAGCAGCATCATGAAAGCCGCAACTGATTCCTACATAGTTCATATTATATCACTTGTAAATGAATGGATCTCTTTTCTTGAGTTCCTTGATGCGCTTGCGATATTCGATTTCTCTCTTAATCTTGTTGATAATATTCTTAATCCATTTCATTGTTGTTCTCCTATGAACTTGTATAATTCTTCTGCATATAGTCTATGCGGTTCTTCGGCGTGATGCCAGTATTTAGCCTTGCTATTTTCGTATCCTAAGTTTTTATACTTCCAATAGAATGATGCATCTTGGTCAGTCTTTAGGTTATAATACCTAGATTCGTCAATCAAGTTTACGAGATAGCTAGTGAAATGTTCTTTAGGTTGAAACATATGCATTGTGCTAGACATTACGTAGGGAATGTTAAGCGAATTTAAAAAATACTGTATCTGTAGCACGTAAGTAGCTGACCAGTTTTCTAACATCAATGGGTTTTCAGCCATGAACTTATGATACTTGGGAATCATTTCTTTTTCGTCAGGTCTATCGCCATGCCATCCGAAATTAATTCTGTTAAAGCTATTAGCAGATGAATCATACCATTCAACTGCTGGGTTCCCCAATAGATAGTTTGCAGGGCGAAGTTGTGCCGGAACTTCTAGTCGGGAACTCTCAGTCCATCCAACTACCACAAAGACTTCCATTTGTTCGGCGTCATATTTTTTTGCAAACCATTGTAGGATGCTTCTAGCAATTCCGCTATTAGTAGCTCCATTTATTGCAATGTTAACCGGAGTAAATCCTAACTTTTCAATCAATAGTGAACCATATGAGTTATTTCTGTTGTATCGGCTGTCCATAGTTCCATCTATTTCAGCACCCGCTATGTGACTGCATCCAGCAATCAAGCCTATTTTCTGTTTCATGATTTTATAAACTCTTTGTAAGTGTTAAAGTTATGCTCCACTATATTCAACATATCATCATACATCGAACGTAAGTTATCTAGAGGGGTACTATTGATGGTATCTATCAAATCAAAAATCTTAGCAAGCCTTTCTGCATGATTTAGTTCATCATCATAACTCTCGTCCCAAAAATCGTTGAACGTTTTAAAGCCCAAACTTCTGATATACTCTAGTGTTTTGGGCGGAGCAACAACAATAAAGGGCTTCTTATATTGTATTGCTTGAAATACCTTTTCGCTAAAGTTAGCAGTAGGTTGTGCAAAACGTGTTTCGTTGACAATATCAACGAACGAATTGATATAAACATGAGAAAGACTGTTGCCCACAATATTACGTAATGCAGGAGTCTCTCCAGGGTTATAGTCAGATGCATCAGGCCACATATTGTATAAGCCTTGGTTCTCGGTAGAATGATTAGCATTGATATCCACAACGAACGGAGAACGTTTTAGCACAATATTGCACCCGCGCTTTAGTTTTGCGTAGTGATCGGCGTGACTAGTTTTCCAGTCTGCTAAGTCAAAAAATAAGTTTTTTGATAAAGTATCAAAGTCTGACTTATGATACCAGCTTAAGAAACCGTTATAGTTCGTTAAGAAGGTAGACACTAATTGTCGGTGATTAGTAAAGCGCCAGTTCAAGCAGACAAACTTTTGATTGAATTGATTCCTAAACGTGTCATCAAGGTTTCTAATCTTCCGCTGTGTCTTAAGAAACAAATCATCACATATCAAATTAAGATTACTATAGTAGGGATACCATTTGTCAACTTCATAATCACATGTATGCACTGTTACGTTAGTAAGATTATTGCGAATAGCATAATGACTAATGCTGTCTAATTCTTCTGCCCCAAGATTTTCAGGATCAATATCATTGAATTCAGAATAGAATCCCATATTATGTGTAGGATTGTTTCTGTCGTAGCTCGAAAGAGGCTCGTACAAATAGATATGTAGTCCCTCATTATTAAGCGTATTTCTAGATTCTACATCGTGGTCAAGAGTATTCAACTCAGTTATGAATCTATTGTTCATATAGACCATAACATGCTTTTCGTTTACCTTAGGCAACACCTTACCGGTGATGAATGGTTGATCACAATTATCTGCAATGCCTGGAACATTATGAAAGAACAACTTATTAAGCTGCCCTTCACTAACTGGCATCCCTGTTATCTGTAAAGTATATCTTGGTTCAGTTCCTATATTACTAGCAGCGTGAGATATATCACCTGTCCACTTGAACCAATCACCTGCTTTCCAATTAACATAACCAATACCATCCATCTCAAAGTAATGTCCGGGCTTCCAGTCTTCAAGCATTAAGATGACTCGCTGAACTTTATCGCTGGTAGTGTTATGCAATCTACAATAGGTATTGAAATGATCGCTATGCGCGGGCATGATTTCTAAGGTATTCATTCGGTAGATAGTATATGTTTGGTTATACATGCCAAAAAAGTTTTTCATTGACTCTACCCATTTTGGCATAGGATTACGATTGTCGTACATAGATCCGCTGAAACTTTTTACGTAGTCATAACCCATTTCTTCCCACTTCTGAATTTCTTCTTCAGTTATAGGCTGTTTGACAAACGGCAATTTCTTAAAGTCATTACTCCAAAATCTAGAGATATGACCTATTTCGGTTCGTGAGTTCATCTTAGTATTTAACGGCTATTATTAGCCTCGCACTAAATCTAGAGTAACACAATGAAAACATCCGCCCAAGGTCCTTGCATGTCGCATAGGTAGCATTGCACAGTCTATGCCGTGTTTTTCAAGCTCTAATCTGAGATTATGTTGATGTTCTTCTAATACTACAAGTTTAGGATTGATACTGAGTAGGTTCACATTTACCCACTTACTTGCGCTACAATACCCCGGATAGTGTCCAATGTCAACTGGTTCAGGAGCCCAAATGATATCCCAGTTGCGCAATACTTCTGGAAGCTGATCTACGTTTTTAATACGTGAGGGGTTTAATAGCATCAACCCTTCACGCAACAATGCAATCGTACTGTCTAAGTGAATATAGCTATAGACATTCTCAATAGTGTGAACACGTTTGCTAGGGCCTACAACTTCTTGTAGATATTCTGCGCCCTTCTTGTTTCCCGTGTTGCTGACAAGATAGAACAAATCATCATTGCATCTAAGAACATTGGCAGCGTCAAAGATCGGCTCGTGTTCACGCAACGCTAATACCTTTGGATTACCTATACAATTTGAATTATATGTTTCTGAGTGTTCTGGCTTTGGGGCAACAACTAGCTTGTCTAAATCAAAATGACTTTTACTTGCTCTCCATTCCTCTCGTCTACTAGCAAGTGCCATTGGAGTTGCAAGAATTAAATCATCATACACTAATACAGTGTCTCTAGGACAAAAATTATAGTATTCAGGGTCATTGCTGTATGGTCGAGCTACGTGAATTTCTTCTTCACGTAAGAACTCGCACAACCGTTCTAAGTCCTCGTTAGCTTCTTGTATGACTTGATCAGGATATCTACCATGCTTAATGCCCATGTATTCAGTAAACGTTAGGTCTGCATAGTTTACTATTCTTAGCCCTATTGTAGTTCTAGGAATCTTTGCATCATCAGCGACACCCACAATTACGCTTTTTAGCGGGTCCCATTCATTTTTACTGAGCATTAAACACTTTCATCTTGCTTAGATCAGGGTAATCCTTAGATGACCAGCGGCGCGCTTCTGTCACTTCTGCTGAACAATAACGATAGATACCTGTCTGTGCAGTTTCGGGAGTCATGTAGTAATGATAGCCTACAGTGTCAATGTCTTGCTCTGCCCAAGGTGTGTCGGGCATTCTTCCATCATAGCTCATCTTTTTCAGCTTAACGTAATCATCGTAATCATCTAGAAGAATCATTCCACCACGACCCAAGCTCAAATGCTTTTTGTGTTGAAAGCTGAGACACATTTTTGATCCGGGGACATATCCTTTAGGCTTCCAATATACTGCGGCGTCAATGATATTCGTGCATCCTATGAAATAATAATCTTCCCACTCATAATCATCAAACGTCCATTCTAATCCAAGTTTCATAAACGTCATAGGTACACTTACATATGTTCTAGTGGGACAGTTGATAGTATATTGTATATCTTCTATTCGCAGACATAGTTCAATAGCATGAGTACAACAATCCGTTGCTACTGCATACGGTGCTCCGTAGAAATTAGCTACGAGCTTTTCAAACTTGTCTACGATTTCGTTCATTTTACTTTACGCCTTATACTGTCTAGAGAAATACTACTAGAAACTATTGCTGAGCCGGTATCAGTTTCCTTTTCTGGAATAATGTCTCGTGACTTATTACTAACATCAACCCGATACTTTTCATGATCGCTCCAATCACCCGAACCTTGCCAATCTAAGTGAAAGCTAAAATCAATCGTAGCATTCAAATAGGCTTCTTCGTCTAGTAGATCAGCAAAGTCTTGTCCGCTTCTGCCCTCAGTTGTGCTCCAAGTTGGCTTTGCTAACTTTCTAGCTCTTTTCACGGTGTTGCTTTGCCAGCGACTATAATCCTGTGCATAAAAAGGTCCCTTACGTCCGGCGGGAGGACGTTCACGATCATCTAATGGGTTATCAATCTGATCAAACTTAATGTTAAAGTGAGCGTTCCATTGACCCTCATCAGTAATCTTAAACTTAAACGTTGCCCAGTACTGACCGGGGCCATACTGAGTTCCGAATTCTTTCAAGTCTATCTCGGGATTAAACTTTATTTCTGCTTCATAGCCCCCTCTTGCTCTCCATAGATTTCTAAAGAAGGGCCACATTTCATTTACTAACTGATTAGCAAATGGATTGTTATCACCTACGGGAGGAATGATATTGTAATCAAACTTCTCATAGTGCATTTCTTTTTGTAAGTTGGGATGATTCAACTTAATCTTATAATGATCCTGTGCTAAACTATGTCTAATAGGATATCCAATAGGAACATCTGTACAACCCTTAAAGAAGTCAAGCCATATGTGAATATTCTTAACACGAGTCATGACATGCGGGCCGCCCATTGCTAAGTCCTTAGAGATCCAATGTCCCTGATATTTGTGAAAGCTGATATTATAAGCGTGAGGATTCTGTCCAACAATTGTTTCTGGACCTAGACCATATCCTACACCAAGTCCCATATTGTTGACATTGTTGTTACGCATACGCCACATGAACGTCATAGTGTCTGAGTAGTCTTGGTAGTCTTCGGTAGGGAATGCAACGATCCAGTTAGTAGCGCACCAAATACCGACCTTCTTACAGTCAATAAAGTTCTGTTCCATTTCTTGAATGGTAACACCTTTGTGCATGTCATCAAGTACTTTTTGACTTGCTGATTCACATCCAAAGTTAAACATGATGCAACCACCGTCGGCTAAGTCTTGTAGATATTCTAAGTTCATTCTACCATCATGTCTAGCATATCCAGTAAAACGAATCTTAAGCCCTTTCTCTTTCAATGCTAGTGCGAATGCTCTAAGTTCATTGATGTTACCATTGATCAAACTATCAATGAACCAAATAACATCGGTACCCTTGTTATAATATAGCCACTCAACTTCGGTGATCAAGTCAACTGCTTGACGTTGACGATACTTCCAAAAGTGTGTTTCTTCGCAGAATGTACATTTAGCCGTGCAGCCACGACTAATCTCACTATTGACGCCATTGGGGACTTCGTATAAACTAAAGTCAATACTTTCATAGTCTGGCATCGGCAGATTGTTAATATTGATACGCTGATTCTCTGGCTGCGTCAATATCTTAGGTTCGGTTGGGCGCCAGCCTTCTTCAATCTCGTCAAGCATCACAAGTAGATTCTGTTCACCCTCACCCACGATAACATAGTCATAATATGGATGAATCTCGAACCAATTTTTGTGTACGTTAGGGCCACCAACTGCAATAAGAATATTTGGATTGCGTCTTTTGATTTCTTGACACATCCACTTAGTGGGTTCTTCGCTGATATAGTATACACTAAACCCAACAACATCTGGATTCATTTCAATGATTTCATCTACTGCTGCACTTAAGATAGGTTCAAGCACAGGGTGAATATCATTCATATATGTTTCACCCAGCCAATGCCATGAGCTAGCAGGGTCCCACAGTCTGAATGGTAGTTTCTTATTTGGCACCCAATCGTCTCTATGTGCATTATATGCTTTAACGTTTAGATCCATGATGTGTGTTTCGTAGCCTGACGCTTTAGCAATACCGCTTAAGCGTGCAAGACTAAACGGAGGCATGTATGGACTCCATTCGGGACATAGCACAAGAACCATCTTAGTGTTACGAGTCTTATAGTCTACGTAAATCGGTGTTAAATTCTTTTGATTTACTACAACGTCTTTAGCATATGGAGCGATTGCTTCCATCATGCTACGATGACGAAGATCGCCAACATCTTCTGTTGGTCTTTCGTTCGGTTTAAGTTCTTTTTTCGCTAATGACTTAAGATTAAAATCCAAGTTGTCTTCTCCAGTCTTGTATTTAAGCTCTGAAGTCTACCTGGTTAAAGAAATGTGAGTGATTGTACTCTACGATATCTTTTATGTTTTTTGTCCATTCTAACCACTCACCGTCACTTTGAGAGCTTAATCTTTTAACTTCTTGAACAATAGTATATAATCGTAGATCATCATCTAGAATAGTATCATATGTCTCATCAATGAAAGGGTGAAATGTTTTGTAGCCTCGTTTACGCAGGCCTTCCAACATACCCGGCACCGATGCCATAATAAAGGGGTGTTTGAGTGCTAAGCACTTTATTGTTTTTTCTGTGACAAATATACTAGCTTCGACCGGCGATACATGGCACTTAGCTTTAGGAAAAGCATATTCGGAATCGTAATATATTGTTTCAGTAATAACAGAGAAATAAGAATTATGATATAGTTCTAAGTCATCCTCAGTAACATCAATTGGATTCGTGCGAGTAGGATCAAAATTTAACTGAAGTGTTTTGATAAACGCAAGATTAGTTTTAATATTGGGATAGTGTTCGTCAAGGAGCCCAACGAATATATCATCTGTTGGCTGCGAATAATCTTGAAATGAATAATAACACTTATCGTTGATCAGTTTTTCGGATAGCATTAACTCTAGTAAATCTATTCTATGCTGTCTATGTACTTTGTTCAGACATAGGTAGTTCTTGTTACGAGTGCGTATTTCATAATCACCTACAATTGGATAGCTATGGTGATGTATGTATTCCATATAGCCACACGACATAACAGCAATATATGGATGTAGATCGTTCTTATTGCAAATAGTATTATATGCTTCTTCACCGTTCAATACGCCAGTAAAGTAATAGACAGTGACGGAAGGATCAGCAGCTACTAAATCAGCAGTAACTAAGTGAATTTTGTGTATTACGTCCGAACTAATGCCTTCACCCAAACATTCAAACATAAAATAACGTTTTCCATTATTATATGCTTGCTCAATTTGAGTCTTTAGTCCCTGTATGCTTCTAGTATGAAAGCTAAACTCTGGATGGAACCCAGCATAGATCAAACATGCATTATTAAACTTATCAGTCAGTTCTGGCCATATAGCTAATATCTGGAGTGTCAATGATTCAGTAAAAGCATCAGGACCATTACGATCATGAGTTTCTAGTGTTTCCATAATGTACGATATGTCCTGAGTAGTTTTCTGTAGTCATTCGGCGCCATGGGTCAACAATAGTAGCAATTGTTTCTGGCTTGAACTTGATGTTCTCAACATATTCATCCCAATAACCAATCAGATACACTTCAGTCCAATCTTCAGCTAAATCTAAATCACCGGTATGCTCATCATAGTATTTCACACTTCCGCCATGCTGTTCAACATAGTGACCAACTAACATGCTTGAGCTACCATGTGTATAAGGTACGCCGGGCTTATATGCTTTACCGATGATCGTCACGTTCTTGCCATACTTCAGTAACGTCTTAGCCATATTTTCTGCTTGAACTTCTCTGGCTCTCATGATACTATCAAATAGATCATAGCCTAGATCAAGCTTTTCGGCTAGATAACGCAATGCAATATTGTCGCGGGGATGACATGCTCCACCATCACCCATGCCTGCCTTCATATATGCTGGACCCAAGATACGCTGAGTAGAACGCTCAAGTGCGCCAGTAACTACATCAACACACATGTTGCCACTACGTTCTGCAACGTCCTGGATCATATTTACTAATGCAACTTTCGTGCTAATAAAGGTGTTATAGAAGATTTTAATTGACTCAGCTTCTTCCCAGGTACCCAATTCATAACGCGGATTGTTCTGCATGATAGGAACATAAAACTTAACAAGCTCTAGCGAATCTTCTGTAGCAGTGCCATCCTCTGTCCCGATGATTACCATTTCTGGATTTACCATATCGTACTTGATTGTACCCATTGCAATCAGATAGGGATTGTAAATGAAACGTGCGTTAGTAATCTTAGGGCGAAGAATATTTCTAACGGTACCGGGCAATACAGTGCTGATCAACACAACCAATTGATTCTGATTAACATACTTGTTCACTTCGTCTAAGATATTGCCCACGATAGTATAGTCAAAGTCTTTGTTAGGCAAGTGACTAGTGGGTGTTTCGCCACCGTAAATTGGGTCGTGTGGAGTGGGTGCAGCAATAAAGATAATATCTCTATCTACTACTGCTTCTTCAATAGTATTCTTCATTGGAAATGCAGGGTTACGTGGTTCAATGTCATATCCTACCACATCATAATATTGGTACATGACTTCTGCACAGTCCTGCCCCAACTTGCCTACACCGATCATTGCTACTTTTGTCATAAAAACCTTCTCTATTACTTCTATTTAAAAAACATTGACCAGTCAGATTTTTTATTTCTATCACGCATTTCTGGAAAATACTCTTCCCAGTCACTGTTGTCTGGCTTGGCTTGATATGCTTTCTCCGTAGATTTTTCTGCATATTCTCTATCAGTTACATTGACGCCTAATTTTACAAGATAGTTATAATAGTCAATGGGTAACGGATGACTATCCAAATACATATTGCCCGGAGTACCTCTGTCAATTACACCCACCCAACCATTCGGAAACATTGTCTCTTGTAACGTAGGCGGGAAATCGTTGTACATATCTTTATATACGTCAATAACCTTTGTAATTTCTTCGTCTAATAGTTCTGAGACTTCCTGCTCCAATGGTGCTGCTCTCAACAAGAAAGTATCACAGGGTAGCAATTCTAAATAGCGACGAGACAGTTCCATCAATGCTAAATCTCTAACGACACATCCTGCGGGATCGACATAATTCTTTACAAAATTCTTATCGTAATATCCTTGATTATAGATATTACCATTTGTTCTCCAAGCTCCATCTATGAATCTATCTTCTCTAAATGCTGTCGTGTACATAACCATAACTAGGTCAGTATCAGTGAACTTGAATCTAGTATTTGCTTCTGCGATTCTACATGCAATGAAATGATTTCCGCCGCCGGCTCTACCAAAGTTATATGACTCAACATTTGGCATTTCATTCATAATGATATCTGCCCAGGTAGGGTACACGTAATTTGTGAAGCTGCACCCAAATGCAAATACTCTTTTATATTTGTTATAGTCTATCTGCATAAGTTTCTAATACTTCAAGTAAGCCTAGCTGAGATTGATATCCTGCGTTAGTTAATTTATTTAAGTATGGCTTGTATTGAACTATTATTTCCTTAACATAATTCAATGCAAGCTTTCTATTGTGCAATAGCTTTGGTCTGATCTGATTGGTCAACTCTTGCAGTTCTTCTTTAGTGCGATGCTGTAGTTGGTTGATGTTCAATATTAGTTGCTCAGTCCTCTCGTTATCATCATCTATGCTATCAAACGAATAATCAAATATCTCATCATACAATAAGAACCCAAGCTCTTGTAAGTTCTTGTGAAAGTTCTTGCTTCCTACTACTAGAAAAGGCTTATTCATTAATAACGGCACTACTGTCTTCTCGCTAATAAAGAATAGATGACTTTCTGATTCAGCTACTAATTGCATGAAAGAATGTCTAAACTGAGTGGGTATAGCATTCTGATTTACAAACGATGTAGCATCATACTCAAAATCAAGATACATTTTAGTAGGTGTCCAGTGCTTGAACTCGTATCCACTCATCAAACTTTCTGATATATGTTCGGGTAGGGGGCGCATACCATCGTAGTATCTGCTAACATCTCTCCATGTGATGGCGCCGTGCTTGATTAGGTCATACTTACACAACATATCCATCATCACGCACCTATGATATTTGGCTAAGTTATTCATTGACAAATATAGATATTGTATATCTTCTGCCAATCCTACCTTATCATCAAAAATGTCATACCCGCGTTCTTCGTTAATTATACGATTGTCATAAGCAAGCATAGCTTGTAACATCTTGGCTATCCAAAAGCAGCTATTATCCTCAATCGTGATTTGATCCGCTAGCTCTTGCGGAAGTGTATTATTAAATCTATAACTAGAAGATAGCAACGTTACAGAAATATTGTGTATCAAACATCTTTCTATAAGCTTAGCTAATCCTTCTTGATCACCCTGAATCTGAGTATATTCTGCCTCTACGGTGTTATCAACAATTACTTCACTTACAGTGTTAGAATTAATTTCACGCAAGTAGTTATTATTGTCCAGCCATATGCTGTACAGCTTTAGTTTTTTGATTCTTTGAGTAAGAAACGTGTGGACTTTTCCACCTAGTCCCTGTGTTTTATTGTCTTTGTAGTATTCTAGTACAATATCCGGAATGTATCTTCTGTCCAATAGTATTTTTATAGCTAAATCATAGTTATGTTTGATTTTAGGATACAATGTTGCATACAACATCTTCATGTCATATTGTTCCAACTTATGTAGGTTAGAGACAAACATTTCTGCTCTCAAATAGATATCATCTACTTGATCAAAACTATAGTCAAAGACCTCATCATATAGTTTGAAGCCTAAATCTACTAGTGCCTGACTAAAGCCTATAGGTCCAAATACTATAAAAGGTTTCTTTAATAATATAGGATTGACTGTTTTTTCACTAATACAATGTATTACTGAGTTGCATTCAGTAACCACGTGTACTAACGATTCATGATATTCTTTAGGCAACAGAAAGCTATCAAGTTTAACATTGAACTCATCATCCAATAGTATTTGCCTGTTGTCAAAATGTTTATATGGATAGTTACTATTTTCGTTTAAGTGCTTTACCCAAGTAACTACCCCTTTATCAATTAGATTTTGCTTAGCCATTTCGTCAATGAATACACATCTATGAAAATGGCTTCTATTGTTGAGACTGATAAACTTGTGCTTGAACTTGTCTGTATCTACTACATAGCTTTCTGGTCTTACGCCAACGCCCAATAAACATTGATAACTCCAGTTAATCCAATGGGTTCCCCAAAACGAAACATTCTCAATTGGCAAACCCAAATGGTTGTATAATTCTACATAGTGTTCATTCTTTAATGCGCCATGAACTATTCTGAGATCAACGTTTTTAGATAATAGTTCTTGTACGAACTCTCTAGTAATACTAGGTATTTCCCACTCAGTTTCACCAAAGATAACGACTCTATCTACGTGCTGAGAATTAACATCGTTCAAAATCTGATCAGGATAGATACCATGTGATTGCTCATAGTATAATGTTGTCATAGACGAGTTACCCAAGCCTTGCCAAAGTTGCGTCTGCGGGCAAAGAAAATCTGCTCACAAAACTGTTGCAATGACATATCTTTGTCTTCCGGAAAATCAAAGTGATAAACAGCAGTGTTACTCAAATCACATGCATTTTGTACATAACCAAAGATATCATGATTCAACGTTATGTGTCTGGGGTATGACTTAGCATCCGTATATTTGATTAGATAGTTACGTTGCACTGTCATCAAATCATTCAATAATGTTTCGCTTAAGAAACTATAATGTTCTCTCAGGAAGCCTTCTATCACGTTGAAGACATGATCGTGCTTGTCAAGATTTGCTAGATTAATGATTGTACTGTGAACTAAGTTCCAACCATGAATTTCAATGCCCTGAATCGGATCGTGGTCAATCGCGCCGTGCGTATTCCATTTAAGATAGTGTTCGCTGATGCGTTCAATCTCACTATTGAGCCATTCATCTTTTTTAATATATTCAAGCAGGTTATCGTAGAAATCACTATATTCAACGTTATATTTCTTGTATAATACACGGCTGATATAGTTGGTCATACCATTAATGTGAAATGTATTTTGGAACCAACTGAATACTTGAGCTTCGTTCATCTTGTCAATTGGCAAGTCAATCGTTGATGTAACGACTTCAATGCCCTCACGAACCTCATGCTCGTTATAGGTACCCACTAGATAATCATAGACAATCTGACCTGTCAACTGATATTTCTCACGCTGGGTCAGATTCATTTCAGCATTTTCTAGTAGCTGTGCTTGATAGATTGTAATGCCGGTGTGGTTGCCAGCTTTGTACAGCCTATAGAAATTCTCTTTCCAGCTCTCCATTGTCTCGCCAGGCAAGCCAAGAATAAGTTCAGTATATAGTGGAATATTGTTTTCTTCGCACATATCAAATACTTCTTCAATCTTGTTAGTATCTAGATTTTTGCGCTTGATTACTTCTAGTGTATGCTCGTCCATACTCTGCACTGAGAGATTAAGTCCGATCTTACTTCCACCTTCATAGATCAACATCTTAACAATGTCAACCACTTCTTTCTTTTGGTTCTTTGCCCAAGAAATCGTGTACGCTTTTGGATTATTATATTTCTGCTGCACTTCAACAAGTTTACGTGCAATAGCCATGTCACGCTCTGGGAAGATACCAAAGTTAGCATCAGTGATACTTACAAAGTCACAGCCCTTTTGTCCAATCCATTCAAGCTCTTTGTATACTCGTGTTTCGTCAAACTTCTTAACTTTGCTATATGTGAGGCTTCCCCAGTCACAGAAGGTACACATATATGGACAGCCGCGATTAGTTTCTAATGTAACGTTCCAGCGCACTTCCGGATGCTTCTCAAACAGTGAATCAAAGATACCAGTCAGGTAAGGACTAGGAATAGTATCAAGATCACTGATACGATCTGGATTACCCGTGTTGACTGCTTTACCATCAACATTAATCAACAGACCTTTGATATCTGTATAGTCAGTGTTGCCATCAATGTAATGCTCAAGTATAGCTTTTAATGACTTTTCACCTTCTTGAATTGAACATATATCAATATAGGGAAAACGTTCAAAAAAGTTAGGATCAGAAATGGGAGGTTCAGGGCCACCACTGATAATCATCATGTCTGGATTTGCAAGCTTTAATGCTTTACCCAATACGTGATTATAGTTACGATTCCAAATATATGTTGACAACGCTACGATAGCATTATCTTTTAGTCGTTCAACTACATCTTCAATAGGTTCTCTATGCCAGATAAACTCACCCAATTCAAAATGATTACTAATATGTTCAAATTGATTTGAGTAACACCATAGTACCGCAGGTGTGTAAGGCAAATAATAGGCATTAAATTCCTTAGGACCCTGATTGAAATTAGGGTTGACGAAGCTAATCTTTTTCTTAGACATAGTTCTTGTATTTAATAAATTTTGCAAGCTCGTCTGCGATTACTTGATAACCTTTAATAGTGGGGTGCGCGCCTTCACAATTGGTCAAGTATTCTGCTGGCCATTCACGACCGCTGTAGTAACCATGATAACCTCCCCACTCCTTTGCGGGAAGTAACCCATCTAATTCAACTAATCGTTGAATAAAGGCATTATATTTTGTAACAGTATGAATGTAGCACGACCAATCAAACTTGTCAACCAAATAGCCTGTGTGTTCTTTTAAGTAACTATAGATATCACCGTCATTAACCTGATTAAATGCATTTGCTACAACTAATTTGAAACCATGTGCTTTGGCAAACGTCTGTACATCTAGTAATGCCATGATTGCATTGCTTGCAACAAACTGCTCACTCCACAGTTCTTTAGCATATGCTTTCCAAAACAAATCATCATTGATATCAAATGGCCAGGCTGTACGCCACTTATAATGCCGATATTCGTTTACCGAATAGTGATCGTCATGCTCATCGCTACTGTGCGGAGAGTTATTGAATGCATCATAACGCTCAAACCCACTAAGCATGAATACAATAATACCTTCACTGTTAGCGAAGTCTACTTTATCGCAAAAGTGTAGCTGATGTGCTGCTGCGTAATTACCTATTCCGCGTGCGCCTAAATTAATGGGTGTGTAGTCTTGAAAGTAGTCACGACACAGTACATTTACCCAACTATTTTCATGTTCATGATGGCGTACATAATAGTCATCGCGGCCTCTGATTTGAACTCTGCCGCCATGCTCTTCCCATACATGCTGAGGATAGCCGCCTTCGCCTTGCGTCCAACTACAGCCCAATCCGATGATATACTTATTCGTCATCCGATTTGCCTAGCATAATTTGTTCGTTGATCCAGTGATATGTTTTAAGCAATCCTGTCTCTAAATCTTCTTGTGGCTTCCATCCAGTAACTTCTTGAATCAATCTATTATCGCTACGTCTACCCATTACGCCCATTGGGCCGTCAATATTCTTGATAGTGACTTTCTTATTAGTGAGGCCGGCGATCAATAATACAAGATCATTAATGCTAATCATTCGCTCACTGCCCAAATTAATCGGCTTGTCATAGTTGCTATTCATGATGCGATGAATGCCGTCAATACATTCATCAATATATAGGAAGCTTCGTGTTTGATTACCCGGGCCCCAAATCTCTACTTCACCGTTGTCATCAGCAAGTGCCACTTTTCTACACAGTGCGGCTGGCGCTTTTTCTTTGCCGTTGTTCCAACTTCCGTTAGGCCCGAATACGTTATGAAAACGTGCGATACGGGCATCAATGCCATAGTTCTTACTATATGTCATGTACAAACGTTCGCTGAATAGTTTCTCCCAGCCATACTCGCTATCAGGATTGGCCGGGTATGCACTGTCTTCGCTTAGATTAGGATTGTCGGGGTCTAATTGATTATGTTCTGGATACATACATGCGCTTGAGCTATAGAAAACTTTCTTGCAGCCAGACTTAACCATTGCTCGTAATACATTCAAATTGATAGTCACTGAGTTGTGCATGATATCTGCATCATGCTCTCCGGTAAAGATATAGCCAGCGCCGCCCATGTCTGCTGCCAACTGATAAATCTCATCATAGTTATGTAAGTATACTAGATAGTCAACATTATCCCTGTCTCTTAAATCTTTAATATAGAATTCATCTGCGGAAGTTTCATTGTATGCTGGCTTCTTTAAATCAGCACCGACCACGTAATGGCCCTGCGCTTTTAAACTATCTACTAGATAGTTTCCAATAAAGCCGCCCGCACCGCATACTAAAATAGTTTTACTCATCTGTTATTCCTAACAATGCCACTTAATTTCATAGCAATATTATATGGAGTAGAGTTTTTCAATATATTAAAATTATAGTCCAATATTGGTTTTACTCTACGTTTAAAGTCAATTACCTTATCATGGTCCCACTTACTGATATCATCAATGACTTTCATGATTGCGTTCATTCTATACACCGGATCATTAAATTTATCATACGATTCGTCCCAAAACTCACTGAATGTTTTGAATCCTGCATCCTGCATACCCTTAATCGCGCCCGGCGCACCAACAATAATAAACGGGTGCTTTTCTTTGATGGGCTTATATGACTTCTCAGTTAATGTGACTTCGCTTTGTGTAAAGTTAGTCTCTGTGATAATGCTGACCAAACTATTTTGATAGTATGTTCTAGAACTATTACCACGGTCTTCGCACATCTGATTAATGTCAGTCTCCCCATCAATGACTAATGGGAGCTTGTCAGCAAATCTATCCATAGCGTCTTGCGCAATGTCGGGGAATAGATATCTAACATTATTGATATCTATTGAGTTTCTAAAAGTTATAGTTGGTCTTTCTATTTCTCTATCACTAAAGCTTATATAGCTACGATCAACTAAATTCTGCTGTTCTAAAAATAAAGACAGTGCGATTCTATGAGGGCGATATCTGCGATTCCACATCAAGAATAGTTTGTCAGGAGCAGTCTCGGTGTCATATGTTGGTTCATCCTCTTCATTTTGAATATTCGGTCTAAAGATATTCTGAGAAGAAGGATACGAGACAATAGTAAGCCTTTCATGCTTATTATTTGGAATGCTATGCACCATGCAATATTCATCATATAATTCTTTACTATTAATACATCCAGTAAGATAAATGATTTTGTGTAATGGAATGCCGTGAATGCCTTTGAAGTATCCATGCATTGCATTTAGATATCCATGACTCATGAATGCTTCGACACTATGATTAATTAATAGATAACCATTGCCTTCTCTGAGAAGCCTAATTAGATGCGCCGGCATATGCGCAAATTCCATAATGCCAGTGTCGCCACAGAAATAGTTTTCAAACGATATTCGCCATGTCAGTGAGAGAGGGAAAATGAACGGTCTCTGGTCATCTATATCTATGCTACACGCAGGATATATTTCATACTCATCTTTTGCGTGGGCGAAGATACCTGACCACATATCATCAGTCCAAAATTTATGACTGGTAGGCTGTGCATGTTCACTTACGTCTGCGAAACTTAGTATGTTGGGTAGCTCAGTATTCCATATAGGCCCACGTGGGCCTATCCAAGTATACACTATTTTGATTTTATCTGACATGTAGATATTTATTAGGGCAGAAATTTGGGAATAATAATATCTGTGCCACAGTGACAATGCTGCTTAAAGCATGTTATCTGTTTGGGGCCAACTTTGCTTATGTCTTCTAAGATATGCCCCACTACTCCACCTTGTCCGCAACTCGCTAGGCTGACTTGACCATTTGGGCTTATGAAGATGCTGTCACCTACATTACATTTCCAGCCAGTAAAGAAATTCTCGCCGTCTACGATTATCTGATTACTATTAGTTGGCGTAACAAAGCCATTGTCGTATCTACTGTAGCTCGTAGTCTCACATCTTTTATTGGGCTTAGGTAATGTTTGCTTAAACTCAATTGTGTTATCACGAATAAACTGTTCTTTTAGTGGGTCAGTATACTTCCATGGGCCAGCATTAACTGTCATTTCATCAAATAAAGGAGTCCACTCAATAAAGTAATTTGGCATTACTGTCTTTAAGTGATTACCGAACTCTACGACTTCCCAAAATCTTTCTTCGTGTAACAACATTTTAGTTGACAAATAATTTACTTTGTCGCATAGAAAGATGTTGTTTTCTTCGTAGCGTTCTTTCTTAGCAAACTCTACGTGATAGCTGGCAACAACGTCATCAAACAGATGGTAATGTTTTTCCCACCACGCTAATGGTCTAGATAGATTAGTGTTTACTGCTAAAGTACATGACACATAATCACTTAAGAACTCACAGATAGGAATAAAGTTCTTCCAGGCTGTGGGTTCGCCGCCACTGAAAAAGAATTTGAAGTTTTTATATCCTATATCCAGATATTTGTCAATGATTGTTTTTAGATTATTGATGTAGATATCAAGATTGCCATTGTTTGGGTTCTCACCCGCCCAGTTGCCAGGATTACAATAGCTACAACGAAAATTGCAAAAATTGTTTACCTGCCAGGTTATAGCAAGATATGGCTCAGGAGCCTCAATTGCTATTAACTTGCGGCCCACTCGTAGACTTCCTTAATCTCTGGAACAAGTTCTTCAAACTTTTCTTTTCTGAATTCGTCAAGCTCATCGTTAAATGCCTTGAACTCTAATATGCCGCCCTTGTTCTCATCACCCACGCTTAGATTATAGATGATCATCTTAAAGCCATTATAGATATCCATATTGTCTTTACCATATTTGTTTTGATAAACACGATATAGTTCAATCAATCTGTTCTTTACACTCTTTGGCAAAATCATTACGTTAGCATACCAGGGGCTAGTGGCAAGATTAAATCTTGGACTTATCTTTAGATCCATTAAATCATTCTCAACCATATAGTCAAAGAAGTCAGGGAACTTAAAGATATTCCAAATACTAATAGTAGGAGTGATACCCAACTGTACATGCGGAAGTTCTGTACGAAGCTTCTTGATGTTAGCAACTGTCTTATCCCAGTCAGTACCCTTACGAATACACTCTGCTAGTTCGCCATGAGCATCTAAGCTTGCCCAGACTTGAATATTCTTGAACTTCTTCCAATATTCAAGTAGGTTCTTGTCTTTATATCCATGTAATGTACTGAAGTTTGTAGTATAGTTTAGTTCAATAGTGTCTGCTTGACCATTCTCAATCCAGTAATCAAGACATTCGTAATGTTCTGGGGTAATAATGATTTCGCCACCAGCAAAATATACTTCGGTAACATCTGCAAGATATGGCTTTAACTTGACCATAAACTTTTGGTCGTCGTTATTATTGATAACAATTTTACGATTAGGGAAATATTCATCCCACATTTCTTTGCCGCGCTTGTCAACAAACTCTTGCGCCCACTGACTTGAGCAATCGGGACCACAACTACGGCACTTCATGTTACATAGATTGCTGAAACGAATGTCCATGTACTTCATTTCGAACTCAGATAGTGCACCGTCTTCTTGAGTATTGCTTGCGATATAGTCTACATACTCTAGGCCTCTGCGACGATTGTGGCTCTGTCGCATAGTCCACGTGCCCATAAGTTCAAGATCAAAGCAACGCTTACATTCAGGAACTTCAATGTCGTCAAGCATTGCTTCACGAATTTCCTTATAACGGTCGCTGTTCATCATTTCAATGATTGACTGATCACCCTCAATCTGTGCTACTGGCATATTACTGTCAGCAACACAGCAAGGCATTACACGCTTATCAGGCCATGCATGAAAATGCACCCAGGGTAATACGCAAAAATGCTTACCTTCTGTGACTAGCTTCTCTACTTTAGCTTTATCAATTGCCATTAATCTACCTCAGGCCATCCATATTTTTCTGTGATTGATTTATTTTTAAAAATAAACTCAAGCTCATTTGCTCTATCAATTAATCTCTGGTCTCCGCCCATTTCTGTTGCTTGGCGAACATACATTGCCAACGCTAGAGCGATTAATCCATTATCGGAGTCATATACTAATTCTGTCATTCCATCAAGTCCTGTAATCTATTTAATTCGGGGAAAGTCTGCCAGAAGTTTTCACCTCTGATTCTATCTACTGATCTAGTATGCATCAAGAACTTGTCTCTGACTTCGCTCCACTGATCGGTATCATTAGCAAAGTTAACTGCATCTATTACAAGTTTAGGAACACAAGTTTTGTCTTCTATATTACTATTAGCCCATGCTAATGCTTTTTCTCCTGCTACCGTTTTTAATTCTTTGGGGAGACTTTTAGCACAATAATAATTAGGATGTACGGCAAGATAGAGCGAATGATACCAATCTTCTGTTCTTACGATGTTCTTATCCTTAAGATATTGATAAAAGTCCCCGATGGTCAAGTAATTATAGATACTGAATACAGTATTCATTTGAAATGACACATAATCTAAATCACGGAATGTTAATAGATTACTTTCTACTACACCCCAGTCAGTGCCTTTACGCATATACTCAGCACGTTCGCCATAGTGGTCAATGCTACAGCTTAATTCAATCTTATTAAAATGCTTCCACAGTTCTAATACATCGTGCTTCTTATACTTGATGTTACTTGCATTTGTGTTATAGCGCAATGTAATATCAGTGCGACCCTTACGAATCATTGCTTCAAGCATAGTATAATGCTCATCAGTGATGAGTGGTTCGCCGCCTGCAAAGTATGCAAGATCAATGTGTTCAATATGCTCTAGCACTTCGTCAAGAACGGTGCCCTTATTATCATCAACATGAATCAACACAGGATGATTAGGGTCGTAGTTCTTCTTCATTTCTTCGCCCCATTTGGAGCTGAACTCTGAACCACATGTGCGACATTTAAAGTTACAAATGTTACTAAAACGAATATCAAAATATCTCATCTTGAATTCGTCTACAGTTCCGTCTTCTTGTGTAGTGGGAACAATCTCATCAAAATATTTGCCGAAGTGTTCTTTACTGTAATTACGGAAGCTGTATGGGCCTGCTTCTTCGTGCTTATAGCAGAAGTCACAAATCTTATTTGGACGTTCGTTAAGCATATCAAGACGAAGTTCTTTCATCTTGGGGCTGTTAAAGATTTCTTCTAGTGAATTGTTCTTAGTGTTGCCGACCGGGTCAGTATAGTCATTGCTACAGCAAGGATATACATCTCCCTTAGGCGTTGCATTGAGATGCACCCAGGGGAACATACAGAAAGTCTTGCTTTCGTTTAATAGAAAATCTTTGTTCATAACGGATTTGTTAAATTTACTTGTTGACATAATCTATAAAAATCCATCATTTCTGGGAAGACAGTCAACAAGTCATTCTCACGACGGTCATCCAATTCATTGAACCAATTATAAAAATCTCTACGACCTTCAATTAGCTTTTCATCACTATACACTGTTTCTGCCATATAGTCAACCACACGTTTGAACTTTTCATATTCAATTGTGCTGAAGGCATCTGCACGAGTGTCATCTAAATTGTCTTCCATGAACTTTAGTGACTCATACATGTAGGGCATGAATTCTTCTTTTGGAAGAATATTCATGTCATATTGAATGGGTTCACGTAGATATGGAGTATCAAAGCGAATGATATGCTGCTTGCGTTCTTCGTCCCAACCATATTGCTTGCGCCATTCTAAGAACTTTTCTAGTAAGCTCTTGAAGCTTGTCACTGAGAAAATATTGAACGTGATCATAAATGTTACAGGGCTTTGACTACGCTGTACATATGTGTGAAAGTTCTTTTCCCACAATTCTAATTCAAGACCAGTGCGAATATACTCAGCACGTTCGCCCCATGTGTCCATGCTCGTGAACAGCTTGAAAGCGCGAATCTTCTTTTCGTCTACTAGCTTCTTTACTTTGTCTGCAAGACGCTCAATAAGAATGGGCTTAGTACCGAGATTGCTGTTAATGTTAAGCTCAAGCCAGGGCATTGGGTCTTCATCAATCTTGTCTAACAGTGTCCATGTACTCTTGTGTAATGTAGGTTCGCCACCAGTAACACGCATGATGTTTAATGTCTTGCGTAGTTCAGGCCACCATTCCCAGAATGCGTCAACATATGGGTTTTCTTCTTCACGCTGATATAATTTCATCCAGTCAACATCACAGCGATGATTCTTTACGCTAGTGACAGGACCAAAGTCTTCTATTTCTTTGTAGAATCTTGTACTATATTTCGGATGGCAATAGCCGCATTTAAAATTACACTCATTACCAAAATTGATTTCCAAATATTCTGGGTTGATATTCTGGTCCCAGGCGCCCTTCGCAGTTTGCTCATATCGTTCCTCTGTAAAAATACTACTGTTGCGAATATGTCTATCGCTAATATAGTCAGGGCCCATTGCTTCAATGTTCCAGCAATACTGACAACCACTAGGCTTTTCGCCCTCAAGCATTTTCTTGCGTTCCATCTTCTTTTCCCAAGTATTATGCAATGCGCTTGGATTGTCTTTTAACTCGTGCAGTGGAATCTTATGCGGTGCAGGGTGATAGCAACTGTGTGTTTCGCCCGACTGTAGATACATCGTAACGTGATGCCACTTAGCCAAACAGAATGTAGGCGTAGCGTCTACGTTAATGTAGTCACGAATTCTTTTAATTCTGTCTGTTTCTGATTCTGACACTTACCATCCTTCAATCTTGCGGATAACGTCCATTTCTTTTACTAATGGACCTTGATTATATTTGTCTGCGTTATAGTGACGCTTAAAGAACTTGCTTTGTTCACCTGTAAGAGTACAGATTGGAAGTCCTAACTTCGCTTCTAACTCGTTACCTATTAATTCCGCACTTAATGCAGCGTTGTTGTTTTTATACTCTTCCCAAAGAGCAGGATAGTTGTCAAAGTCAGCTACGTTCTTATAGTCCCAATCAGTAAGCATAGTCATGTATGTGCCAAGTCTTGCACCATAGATAGCCCAGATGCCGTTCTCTACATCTGCACCTACGTTCTGCCAGATAGTAAGATTGTTTAAGTTACGAGTTGCAACTCTTTCTCTAAAGTCGTCTATACTGGGCTTTGCACCCCGATCAAGTACCATCTTGACGCCTTCACGGAATCCTGCTCTCCACGCTTGGAAGGGAGTGTAGTTAGGATACGTAGTAGAGTAGCAATCGTGCATTGCCCAGTATAGATTATCAGAAGAATCCATGCAGAAGTCAACAGCAGTAGTGTCACTGCCATCGCTATGTTCATGGGTCTTCATATTAGCAACGTAAGTCTTCGTCCAAGAACTCATACCGCCGTTGCCATAACGCAGTCCGTTGATTGCGTTGACTGCACGCCAACGATACTGCGCTAACTTGTAATTAGGATCTAATCCAGTAAAATCTAATTGTAGATTAAAGAACTTCTCATCGGGCATGTTGTCGCCGTCAATGAGAATAAAGCGTTCGGTACTTGACGCTTCGCCTGCTGCTTTATGCGCGGCGTCACTGCCCTTAACGCCGTCAACTCTAACAGCCCAGGGAACCATGTTTTTAATCTTGAGCCAAAATTCTTCTTTTTGAGGCTCATCATAACTTAGATAGATTACATCTAAGTCAGCGATATCTACAATGTCATCGTAATTCATAAGTTTTCAATTTCCAATATTGTCCATCTGATTCTGCGATTATGCTTACATCTTCATATTCGCATAAGGTCCCTTCAGTATCTTTATATAACCTGCTCACTACAGAGCCAGGATTATTTTTTACAATGTGACCATCTACCACTTTAACGTCAGGTCTTGCTTCTGCATATGTGGTTGCATCTATAACAATGTAATCACCATCCATAACTTCACAAGTATATGTAATTACATTTCCCCTATCATCATAGTATAGGCGAAACTCAGGTTTTTCAACCTTATGACTTTCCCAAATTACAACGACTTCATCCATTGTAGTTGTCCTTAAGTTCGTTGGCTAGGCTTTTAACATGATAGTGTAGCGGATACATTTGTGGAATAGTATTAATTCTAAAAGTATGGGGCAAATGCTCGTACACCAATATGTCAGACCAATTTTGCGTAGGCAAGGTATTAATGAATTGCTTCATGTGAATCATTGACATTTCTTTAAACTGAGGTAATGTAGTATTCTCCTCGCCTAGAATATGTGCTGCAATAGCATAGGCCCAATCAGTAGTGCATAGTTCATCTACGTTACACTTTAATACACTGCGATAATCGTTCCAATTTTCAAAAACATCTCTGACTATCTTAAAGAACTTCTCGGCTAATTCGCTTTTACGGAAGTATGTGATAGCGTTATAAGTATCGGGAAGTTTATTATCAGTAATGAATCTGCGGTAGGCTTTGATATCTGAGATTTCTTGCTTGAAGTTTCTGATTGTTGTGCTTACTACTAAATCTCTATCCTGTAGTACATCCCACCAATACTCAATTGATCGTGGGATAATCATATCTGCTTCTAGCTTGATATTATATTCATATGGACTAGCTTCGTACACTTGCCAATCATTCTGCAACTTCCAATTAGTATCGGGAGCTTGATCACCGTACGGAAGCATGTCTGTAGTAATGATTGTTACATTGGCGTTGGGCATCACATTAAGAATGCTTGACTTCAATACCTCGGCGCATACTTCATAATCAGAACCCTGTGCCATAATGACAAAACCTTTATTCATTAATCATCTCCAAATAGAGGTCTTTGTTCATAACGTGGAAATCCATATCTTTGATTGTGATATATTCTTTTCTTACTTTACCTCTTTGCCAGTTGTCAAACATTACCGTGTATTCGGTATTAAGCTCATCGCTAGTGTTTTTATAAACTTGCGTATTCTTTCCAACGTGCAGTAAATCCCAAGGAATGTAATCGCTGGGACGATTATTATGGCCGTTAGCAATACGAAGGGCGAGAGTAAGAGCATAATCGTTACGATATACAGGGGCGATAAAATTATGAATGTTGGCGTAGTGTTCATAGTTCTTTTGTACCATTTCTAAACATTTAAAGATTTGCTCTGCACGATCACTTTTGCGGAACATTATAACTGTAGCCCACAATGTTTCATAACTATAAGTTGACAAAAATTCTTGTGGTGCGCCAACGTTCATTAAGAAATTAGTTCTGTTGTGGCAACAAAAATCTGTGCCAATATCAAACAATGTTAGTAACTTGTCTGAGTTAACAATATAATCAACATCTAATAGAATAGTCTCATCATATGGGCTAAGTTCATATGCCATATAACGACCTTTATTGATCCACATACCCCAGTCACGAAAGTTATTCTTATCTGGAGTAGTGAATGTTATTTGGTCCCAACTATGTTCTTCATAATCTATTGGAATAGAATCTTCGTCTGTTACTAGGGTAACAGGTAGCTTTAAGAAATGCTCTATGCGCTTCTTAGTGTGCAATGCCATTTCATAGTAATTATATTTAGGACTATTGAAGGCAAACAGTATTACGCCGCGATTCATCTTTTATTTTCTAGTTCTTTCCACTCTGTGTGCCACTCAGTCATAATATTGCTATACGTGTGAGATAACTTATCTAATAAAGTATGACGATTTACTTTAACTGGGTTGTCAAAGGTATCAATCATTACAACTTCATCAGTATTGCATACTGATAAAAAGGAAATAGTTGCTTGATCAGCGCGCCATAGACCGCCCTGCTCTGCTACTAGTAGCTTTGCATTGTACTTTTCTCGTAGATAATCTTTTGCTGAGTTGTGAGCAAAACGGGCTTTTGCTTCGGTAATTAAGGTTTTAGTATCCATCATAAACTCCTATGAGTATTTAGATGGATACCCCTGTGTGATTAAAAAAGTTAGGAGCCGGTTACTGTACCGGATAATGTCACCGCACCCCAAGTATTAGCGATGTTAGTAGTAGAGGGTGGAGTAAGTGTCATAGTAGTCGCTGAACCTGACGCAACTACTAGACCATCGGGAACTTCGTCCCAAATAGTGTAGATAGTGATTACTGAACCAGCATCACCGTTTGAGCCCTGTGTGCCGTTACTTGCAACAATGAAACGAATGAATGACGATAGATAGCCTGATGGACCTGTACTAGCAGTCTGAGTAAACACTGTTGCGTTAGAGGTAGTTAATCCATAGTAGCCTTTACTTGAGTCAATTGTGGGAGCATTGCCGCCGGTGCCGATTTTTGTAATACCGTTATAAGAAGTACCAGCAATTGATACTGTTCCTGAGGTAGGCGCCGACATTACTACAGTTCCAATATTGGTCGCTAAGTTGTTAAACAGTAGGTCAATACCGACTGTACCGGGGTGTGAACATGTCATCTTGATCTGGCCACCTGCATTAAAGAAGTAGCGTGCTGCATTACCATTAGCGAATGTTGCAGTATGGGTAAATGTCAACTGATTTGACCATGTTGTTCCTCTAGTGGCAGTGTTTGAGGTAGTTGACCCTTGTGACGCTGCATTTAGTCTATTAGTATAGATAGTTTGCAAGTTAGTAGGAATCGCTGCGTTGAACGTAATTACGCCGCCGGCGACCGGAGTAGAAACACTCGTAATGCTTGAGCCTTGGTGCGATGCCGCACTAGCTGTGTTGGCTACTAATGATGCCCACTGAGTGCTAGCTAGAATGTTGGTGCCAGCAACAACGTTAGCTACAGCAGTTTGACCATATCCAGCAGTGCTGCCACCAGTTGCCCAAGTTGCGTTTAACGTATTAGCAGTGGTAGTGGGATTTCCTCCCACTAGCGCATTGAAGTCTGCTGCATCTATTGTAGCGAATTGGGCGTAGCTCATCTTAAATCCTTAAATTATCTTATCATTACGACGGCTTCAATAACGCCGGCTTCTTCTGTATCTTTATTTATTAATGATCTACCAATTGTATTGAACGCAGTTGCTTCTCCCGCAAGTGCTGCTCTTGCTACACCATTTCCTGCACTTACTAGTCTATCGCCCTTCTTAACAGAGCCGATAACCTTAACGGAGACACGTCCTGCAAGAGCAATTGCCGGGTGAGTGTCATCTTCTCCGGAGCCTGCGTTCATCAAGTAAGCAGCAGTATTTGAAACTACACCGAATACTTTCTCTGATAATTCATCTTTTACGATGGTAACTTCTTTTTCGCCGCCTAATTCTACTACAGTACCTGGTTCATAGCTGGCATCTGCTGCAAATCTTTCTGCAAGGTCAGCGTAAGTAGCAGTTAGCTGTGATCCAGTAGTTAGCGCCCAGCGGCCTGTGATGTTGCCGGTAGTAGTATTTGCACCGGTAGTTAGTGTTCTACCGTTAAAGACTGTTGCGCCGCCGACGGGGCCTACGTTAGCTGCATATGTGGGTAGATATGCTGCCACGTTGCTGTTGCCGTATGTACCGCCTAGAGGAATTTGTACCCCGTTTGCATAGTAATAGTTGTCAGTTCGAATACCGATTGATCCGGCGCCAGTAATTACTAAGTTACCACCAGTAACCCATAAGCCGGTACCATTAACACTATTTGCTATACCAGAACCGTTCAATGTCCACGTGCCTGTCAAGTTCCCGTTCGTTGTGGTTGAACCTGTTGTAATAGCGGTTGTTTGAACATTAGCAATTGTTGTAGTACCAGATAGAGTAGCGTTGGCAATATTTGCGTTGTTCGTAATAGTCAAAGAATCTGATGCAATCGCTGTGGCAGAAATTTCATTATCTACTGTTAGATCGGTAGCAGCGATAGTTCCGCTTACTGAGATATTTCCAAATGTAGTTGTAGCACCACTAGACGTTGATGTTAGTGCTAACCAGGCTGCTGCGTTTGCTTCGCCATCAGCAGGACAAACAAGCATCGTGTTAGTGGTTGTGTTATACCAAAGCTGACCTCTGATAGGATTGGGTGGGGGAGTAGAAGAAGCAAAGTTTTCTGTTAAGTGAACGAAATTCGTATCTTGAGCTTGTCCATAACCTGAAAAGCTTCTTCCTGGTAATCCAAGAGAGGTACTGGTAGTATCTATCGTACCATCTGGAATGGTAGTAAGTACCGTACCATCGCTTTTAACTATTGTATATGCCATTTAAAAATTTCTCCGTTACGAATATTTATCATGTATTATTTTCGGTGTCGCTATATGTTAGCGTCTGTATTTTATTAGATTCTTCAATGCGCTGTTGTATATCAGCCGCTAATAAAATTTGACTTTTCTCAGCAGACTTAACCACTTCATTTCTAAAGCTCTCAACTGCGGCACCTGTATGTCTTTGTTGTTGACTATTCTCAATTAACAATACCGGTAACCATGTCATTGCACATCCCCATTCATCAACTTCTTTACCTGTCTGAGGATTGGTTCCTCTTACTAAAGTAAACCACGAACATTGTAGTCCTACGCAGTCTTTTTTAATCAGTGGGCAAAATTTTCCGGGTTCTAATTTCATAATTCATTAACTCTTTGTAGCTATAATCGTATCTACATATTTAACAGCTAAATCAATAGCCGTTCCCGAAAATGTGTGATTATGGGCAGTACCGGCAAATGTGTGACTGTGCGCCGACTGAGTAAACCCGTGAGTGTGATTAGGTGATGAGAATGAGTGAGTATGTGCATCACCGGAGAAGGTGTGACTGTGAGCCGATTGGCTGAAAGTGTGACCGTGAGAAGGTGATGAAAACGTGTGATTATGGGATGTGCCCGCAAATGTGTGATTGTGCGCTGTTTGATTGAAGGTGTGGGTGTGAGTAGGTGAAGAGAAAGTGTGGGTGTGAGGAGCTGTGGTAAAGGTGTGAGAGTGACCAGGGTCACTCAACGCATAACGGTAAACCCAAAATTGATTCTGTTCGTTTTCAATCTGTTCAGAGTTAATTATGTTTAGCGTGATTCCTGTAAAATTAGAATCAGTAGTTCCACCAACTGTAGTTTCCCCTATATCACCAGTGACTGCGGTGCTGCTTATGCTAGCATCGACTGTATTAGTGCCTATGGTGCCGCCGGCAGTAGTGCCTCCTACAGTACCCGATACTGCTGTTTCTCCAATACCAGCGGTAATAGAAGTTGATCCAACTGCACCACCGACTGTAGTGCTTCCTACAGTGCCTGATACTGATGTTTCCCCGACGCTGGCAGTAATAGACGTTGACCCGACTGTGCCGCCGGCCGTAGTATTTTCCACTGTACCCGAAACTGCCTGAGAAGTAAATGCAGCGGTGAAGTTTACTGAACCGCCAGATCCGGCAGCTCCTGATACTACTCTCAAGGCAGCATTATCAAAGGTTGTGTCTTTGACCCATCCAGTTGGTGCACTTGTTTGAGCAAATACCAATCTAGTTCCGGATGGGAAGGCTGATTCTGGTGTCTGCCATGCTACATTACCGGATCCCAAAGACGCTAGTATTTGGCCAACAGTGCCGCCGTTGATTTTTAGATTTCCAGCAGCTCCTAAGCTTACGTTTGCTCCGGTAAAGGATGCGTTTCCTGATACGGTTAGTCCAGTAAGCGTACCTGTGCTTGTGATATTTGGCTGAGCATTAGCAGTGACAGTGATTGCAGTATCAGCGGCTGCTGCTGATACCCAGCTTAGTCCACCTGAACCGTTTGTTGATAGAACTTGTCCCGAAGCACCACCAGTTATTCTTACATTACTATTTGACCCTAAGCTTATCAACTGTCCAGTAAAGTTTGCATTACCGGAAACATTAAGACCGGTTAGTGTGCCAACGCTCGTGATATTTGGTTGTGCTGCTGTCGTTACAGTACCGGCAGTAGTTGCTGATCCTGCAGTACCTGCACTAACTGCGTATGTTGCGTTAGCGACGGTTCCAGTAACATTTGCACCATCAATTTCAGATAGACCATTGATCTTTGAACCAGATGATAGTGTCCAGTTACCTGTAATTGTACCAGTCGTCACGTTAGATCCAGTAGTTAGAGTTCTACCATTGAAGATATTAAGGATACTGCCGGATCCGACAGTTCCTGTGTAAGTAGGTAGATACGCTGCTACGTTGCTGTTAGTATACGTACCGTCGAACGAAACTGGGGTTCCGTTCGCATACAGATAGCTATCAGTCTTGATACCTGCATCAAGTACTAAGTTGCCTCCCGTTACGTATAGACTGGTTCCAGGTACAGAATTGACTGATGCATTGCCATTTATAGTCCAAGCACCGGTTAATGTGCCCGGAATAGTATTTGATCCAGTCGTTACATTTACTGTTTGTAGATTTGCAATTATTGCATTGCCAGTAACATTTGCATTGGAAATATTTGCTTGAACATTTACCGTTAGATAGTTTGTGCTAATAGCATTAGCGTTTGCATTATTAGTAATAGAAGCATTATTTGCAGTAATATTAGCTGAAGCAGTGAGGTTTACAACCGAAATGTTACTGATGTTATTTGGAGTTAGAATAGGAACCCAGTTAGCTGGATTAGTTTCACCGTCTAAGGGGCAAATATATAATACGTTTGCAGTAGTATTATACCATAGTTGTCCACGCAATGCATTAGGTGGGGGAGCGGTATCAGCAAAATTTTCTAGTTGGTGAACAAAGTTGGTGTCTACAATTTGACCGTAGCTAGCGAAGTTTCTACCCGGTAAGCTTAAAGGAGTGCTGGCGGTATTAACTGTACCGTCCGGAATATTTGTTAAAAGTGAACCATTGGTTCTGTAAATACTATAAGACACTTCTTATGCTCCCTTAAATTGTTACTAGGTTGGTTAAACTCTGAATTCTAATTGTATAATCAATCTGTATTTGTCTGTTTAGTGCTTTTTGCACTGGATGGAAGATAACGTGAGTAAGTAGTCTGGTTATCACGTTACCGTTGTTATCTGTACCATAGTTGGCTAATAGACCCAATTCGTCAAAGATGTAGGTCGAATCAGTCTGTGTGCTATTATCAAACGCCGCTTGTCCTGCTGGCTCACCGTAGTCTAATAGACACTGAACAAGTATATCTGAGTACACTGTACCTGTTGTGTGTAGTACGGTCATTTTGTTTCTAGTAGGGTCTAGGTTGAAAACGCTCGTGTCATCTACAATCTTAGCATAGGTTTGATTGTATAGTGCTGCGTTCTGACCAGTTACGTTGGGCGGAAGATATGTAATTACGCCTGTCTGATCAACAGCAGCGCCACCATTACCAAATGCCATTTGATAAATTTCACCATATCCTCTACTACTCAACGTGTCTGCAATTGCTACGGACATGTTTTCATAGTTGATAGCGTTCTTCTTATCTACGAAAATTTCCCCGTTGTTGGGGTCGTAAATCTTGAGGAAACCTTCTACCTTATATGATAAGTTAATGATAGACATTAAATGTCCCCTCTTTTTTGTAGAAGAACTTCTTTAGTCACTGGATCAAAAATCTTGATGCCAGAGGAAAAGTGGAAGCCACCAACTTCATTGGGCTTTCTTTCTGAAACTTTTTTACTAGAATTGGTTGATATATTAGTATTCATTTCTTTATTTATCTCTTAGTTAACCGTATTATTTAGGAACTGCGCAGGAACAGTGTCGCTAATCTGCAACGGATCACCCTCAACTGGGTTATAGATGTTAGAATTCCAAGTTTGATCATAGAATATGTTGGGCAATTGATTTATTGACAACAATCCATACGCCGTAGAATAAGCAGGTATAATGTTTTGCGCACCCGTACCGTTAACGCCTCTAGTGATTTCCTGTAGTGCGTTAGTTGCAAAGTCTACCTTGTTGAATCTAATTTGCTCACCATTGATGTAAACTAGATTACCTTCAAGAGTTGTAATAGTCAACTCATCCCCTACTGTAATATAGGCTCCTGGAACAATCTTAACATTGGGTGACAGGTCAATAAGAACAACACTTATAGCTTCTTGCGGTAAGAAGTTTCCAGTAGTCTTATTAAGAATTCTAACATTAGCAATTAAATTCTTATCTGCGGTCAAGCCCAAATAGTAGAATCCGCTAACAGTAGCAGGAGTTGTTACGTCCTGAATTACCTGACGAGTCAACTTAGTAACGTCATTGACTAAGATTTCTGTTCCTAGAGGATAGACGGTCTCAGTTACCCATGTTGTGATTTCTGGGTTAGTTCTATACACTTCAGCATCACCGATATTATTAACGAAATTAATGTAGACTTCTTCGTTGGGTGTTGCAGTCGGTATCATACTTGAGATGATAACTCTATCGCCGGGTACAATCTCAGACAAGATGCTGACTTCGTTAAAGTCATTAACTTTAAGATTAGATGACGGTACACGATAGCCATTGATTGTTACGTAGAGTCTATCAACATTTTGCTGTGACCACTGCGTTACATTGATTCTTCCAGTGTCGTTTGTCAAGCTAATAGCAGGGCCATATCTTTCTGAAGAAACCGTAAACTTAGTGGAATCAATAACATCTTTCACGTAATACAACGTTCCCTGAGTTAATCCTCCCATTAATGGAGTAGGATCACCGTTTGTATCAGTATTGGAGGTTTCAATCTCACTGAAGTATACCGGAGTTCCCGGAACTAGATCATCCGTAGAAGTTACTGTTATGTAATCGTCATCGGGCAGTGCGACTTCCGTAGTAGCAGTGGCTGTCGTAGTACTGATGAAGAATAGACCCTGGCGCCATGTATAGCCGCCGCCAGTATATGCTTCAATAGTAGTTACTGGATCATTTACAGCAGTGATTGAATAATCATATGGGCTATTGTAGATATCAAATGTGAATGGGTCAATAATCTTAGCGTAATATACGTTGTTGTTAAGTTGAACCGAACCAGTTGTACCGTCAATTCTAATCAATGTGTTTTCGACAAACTTATGCTCTATTGCAGTGGTTACGCGGACGCTAGGTTGACCACCGACTACAACTTGCATATTGCCTGCACCGCCCGCAGTTACAATCTGAGTACCGGAAAAGTCTTTGATAGTAAACGTAGTGCTGTCAACTATACTATCAACAAAGTAAACAATACCGTCTGTTCTAATATTAGCATCAAATGATGTACCAAAGAACTGGACAGGCTGATTTACTACAAACCCAGCTGTGCTGTCTGCTGTAATTTCATTTGGTGACCCAGTTGTCGAGGCTGTTGCATTACTGATCGCTATTGGAGCAGTGAGCGTATTGTTAATATTAGAGATAGGAGCAACAGTTAATCCGTTTGCAAGCAATGACATTGATCCAGTATCATCAAATACTACGAAGGGAGCTCCTCCCACTTCTTCAGAAATCACGAAATCAGTTGAGTTAATGATCTGAACAACGTAGTAGGTTTGTCCTGCAACAATTCCACCTAGTGTAGGCGCACTAAATTGCACGGAGTCGTTAATGTTCAATACGCTAGTATCATAACCCGAAGCTAATTTCAGATAGTTCAAGAACTCATCGTAAAGAACAATAACAGGAGTGTCTTGGTCATAAGTCTGAACTACTGGGGCATCTTGGTCATATGTACCTAACTCATGTACTGTTTCGTCAACAACGAGACTTAGTAATGAGGAACCTGGGTTACCAGTGATATCGTACTGACTGGTAAAATACTGTCTTTGAGTATCATTGTAAGTGGTCACTGAAACGTTTGAGTTTGCTGGAGGAGGACTATCAAACAATATCGTGTTATTGATTACGTTAATTGAGTATTGAGATAGAGTCAATCTCACCCCATCCACTTGCACTATTGCATTTTCTGGATTATCTTGTCCTGCAAAGTTTTCTAGCTGGAACAAGCTGGTTGAGCCATTGCCTGCAAAATACTGAGTTTCCGGAATAGTATAACCATACTGATCTGGTTGAGATTCTCCAAAAATTGAGAATGCTAGATAATCAACATCGTTCGTAAAGGTATTATTTGCAAACACTAGCTTTGCTTTATTACCAGTTCTGAGACCGATTGAGTAATCATTGGTAACGAATGTCGTAGACCCAGCAAAGTCAGGTTGAGGTAGAACTGGTCCCCCTAATGTAGCGGAAATAGTAAATTCATTTGCGTCAATAATTGATTCAATATAGTATCTTTGGAAAGGTATTACATTACCAAACGGTGCTTGTCCAAATGTGATAGGAGTCCCCACAATCAATCCGCTTGTAGTACCCGTAGTAAATGCATTGTTACTAGCTTTTGATCTGGTTACCAATCCTATGCCACCAAATACTAACTTTGTTCCGTTATGCTCTACTAGTGGATCAGTCCATACTGCGCCTGTTCCATTTTGAATGTTTGCAAACATTTCGCCGGTTGCATCAGTGAGTTCCGTTGTAGGTCCGGCAATACCAGTTGAGAAGTCAAACACGGTTGACACGGTAATAGCATTAGTTGCAAAGCTAATAGTCTTCACGTAATAAACAGTTTCTTCCTGCAGGCCGCCGAACGGTACACCCTGGAATGTAATTGGACTGTTGATAATGAAGTCCTTCACATCGTCACAGAAAATACGATTCGTAACTGATTCAGTTTCAAAGACTCTTACATTTACGTTGTCTGTTCCGGGTCTTAACGCACCGCTGCCTTCAAAAACAGTAGCACTATAGTTACATGAGAGATTTACTTCTCTAAAGCCAGTTGTACTGTTAGTGACGAACGGATAGGTGTCAGTACTTCCCTTGACCAACTGATCGCCGTTTCCTACTTCATATACGTCAATTCTGAGTTTGTCTAGAATTGGAGAGAAGCTTAGTGGTTGGTCTAGTAAAATCTTTTTGTTTACCCAGTCGATAGTATATTCACTGGGTGCTAGTGTAGTTCCTAACCCAGTAGTACCATCAATTACCTGTATAGCAAGTGCTGCAGGAACATTTACTAGATTTGCAAAGCTATATTCTACTTGAATTGCGTTGATAGGTGCTACCTCAATTGACTTCACATTAAATCCAGTGTGACCATATTCAACAACAGGCCAATTAGTTCCGGGTCTAGTGGTTACAATCAAAGCAAGATTGTCGCTTACCACACCTGCAACTAATTCTTCTGGTGCATATCCGAATTGGAAGTTTGCACCCTTCACATCGTATACTGGTTCGATAGGATTAAACACTGAGGTTTCTTCCCAACTTATAGCATCACTACTTGACAATATCGTGTTGTTATCTCCTACAATGACGAACACATCTTGATCTTCGTTGTAGGTTACGTTGTTCAAATTGTTGACCGTGTTGCTAGTACGAGCTACCCAAACAATGCCATCAGATGAGGTCTTGATTGTACCTTCATCACCAACTGCAATCCAAATGCCATCTGCATATAGAACATCATTAAACTTAGCTGGAATCGGATCGCTAGCATCGTAAACAGACATTATTGTGTTATCAGGAATAGAAGCACTTGTGAGAGTAAGCACGCTACCATTGAGAGTTGCAGATAGTTTTACCTGAGTTTCAGAAACTATTTCCTTGACATAGTAGGTAGTGTTTGCTACAATAGTAGAGAATGATTTATTGAATCTGACTGGAGTCCCTAACAAGCCATCGTTAAAACCAGCAGTGTTAGTGACGTTAAGAATATTATTTACTCCATCAACGAATACACAGCCTACTTCGTTTAGACCTACCCAATTAAAGCCATCTTGAGTATAATAGATTACCTGTCTTTCACCTACTGCAATGACCGTTGAACCATCGCTGGCGACGCCATATAATCCATTGCTTGTAAGAGGTTGAATCTGATTCCAATTAGTGCTGTCTGGGCTGTAGAAGATCAAACCAACGTCAACCAACTGAGTTACGCCAGTTGAGTAGTCAGGCTGTTTACCCTTTCCTACTGCCACCAAACCTAAGCAATTAGTACCGGTAACAGATGACACCGCATTTAGATTATACTCTAACGAAGGATCAAATTCAGTCAATTCTCTCCAAACGATTGCGTCTTCACTTCTTAGAATGTTTCTGCCTACTGCTATCCAAGCATCGCCAGTTGTACAGTATGCAACATCGTTAAGCGATAGTGATGGAATATTCAGTGAGGTAAGATTTTGTAATTCTAGTTCAGTGGTTCCGAATGGTACAAAATATGATACCGCAGTCCATGCTATGCCATCAATACTTCTGAGAATAGGCACAGTTGGATTATTTGATGTTAGTAAATAGAAACCATTCAACAAAGCAATATTTGTAGTATTGATATTATTGTTTGTTAGCTGATTGATAGTCCATGTTTCGTTGTCTTCGCTTGTTAGAATAGCGTTGTATCCTGGCAAGTTAGCACTAGCCAAATACATTTCACCATTCCAAATAATGCCGCTCATATCAACTTCACTAGGATAGAAAGGAAGAGGAGTCAATATAGTATCAACACCATACTGTAAGTTGGGATCAAAACTGTTTCCTCTATATGCAGGGTTAGGATAGGTAGTACCTTCGAATAGTTGTCCTAAATCAATACCTGGCATATTGCTCGTTGGTTGATAGTAGCCGATCACTCTATCCATAGCATTTAATCTACGATCACCACTATCTAGTAGCTCCCACTTACCGAAGATAAACTCGTCATCGTTGTTAGAGATTGCACATACATATACGCGGTTGTTGTATCTAACAATGCTTTGATTGAAATAGAATGGTTCCGGAAGAAGTGCAATACTTCCTAGCTTAGCCATCGTAAAGTCACTGTCAAACACTATTCCTGTGATCGGTGTAGGATCGTTCGGTAGCAATGTTAATTGAGTTGTAGTGCTTGTGACATTGTAAAGATAGTATGTTGCTCCGAGAACTATTCCGTCAGGAGTATTACCCGTAAATACTACCCCATCATTTTCTGCAAAGCCTGTAGTATCTACAGTCAATGTATCAGTAGTAGATGCAGTTACATCTGCAACAGTGTATCCTACATAATCAAATTCAGCAGGAGTTGCAGGTATTGTCATCAAGCTATTCTTATATACTGCAAACGTATTTTCAGAACGAACTTGCATATAGTATTGAGTTGCCGTGCTAGGCGGAGTTCCTGAGCGAATCACTGAGGTAATCCCGCCGTCCTCGTCAATAGTATTAACAGTCAACAATATATCATTTGCTGGCGAAGCTCCGTCAACCGCAGTACCAGGAATCAAGATAGTATTGTTAATAGCGAATCCTTCACCCGGATTAGAGATAATAGCATTATATCCACCCAATAGATATGAAAGATCAAACACAGGGTCTATAGTGATAAACTGAACAAATGACGAAGTAGCATCGTTATTATTTGATAGTACAGGTGATGATCCTCCCTTTGTAGTGGAAACCTTAATATAAGGATCGCCAGTGCCTATCATAAGTCCGTTAGCAAGAGTCAATACCTTAACTGGCCCACTCACGACTTCACTAATAGTAAATTGAGTAGCATTTACAATAGTTTTTACATAATACTCTTGATCAATTACTATTCCACCTAAGCCAGTTCCTCTGAACGTTATAGGCATTTTTTCATAAAGTGATGCAGTGCCGTCAAACCCTCTTAGAAGATCAACAGTACATGTCAACACGTTTCCGATATCAGATGTGTTAGTGACTTCGACCTGAATATTGGGTAGTGTTTTTTCACTATCAAGCGGATCAACCATGCCTGAATATTCAGTTACGTAGTATGTAGTAGCTGCGTTTAATCCGCCGACTGACGGAGTTACTTGCAATGGCATATTAACGTAGAAGTTAAATGTTCCTCCCTCAGTTTCAGAAATGGCGATCTTGTTTACAGTTCCTATTGTAGCGCGGATTGTTCTTTCGATTAGGTCGCCGTAATTGGCAGCATTTGGTGTAATTCCAGTAAACTGTCCAGAAGTATCGTACAACGTAAAGAGTTGACCGTCAACTTGCCCCGGGCTTACAGGAAGAGAGACATTCATTGTCATTGAACCAGTTGCATTAGTTAGCTTGACTGTATCTTTCTGGTTGGTTAGAACCGCAGTACCTACTCTGTTCGTAACTACTAGCTCTGGTCCGTTAATAATTTCAGAAATAGTAATTTCTGTTGAGCTAATGATTTGGCTTACGTAATAAACCTTACCTGCTTCTAACTCGCCGGCAGTTAACAATCCTCCCGTTAGCGCACTAATAATAATCGGATCATTTCTAGAAATTCCACTGATGGACCCGACAACTAGAATATTTCCAGTAGCTTTTGTTCTGGTAATAGTAGTAGTAACTGGGTTTTGAGTTTCACTAATAGTGAAAGTTTGGTTGTCAATTACTGAAGTGACGTAATAGTTAAAGTTCTCAATTATTCCACCAAATACATTTCCTGTAAAGAATACAGGAAGATTAGTATAGAAACCAATTGTTCCGCCTGTTCCTACTGGAGACAATGGAACAGTGATAGAATTGAACGTGCCTTCAGTTTGTGTTGCCTCAATGATGCCTGGATATTCAACAGAAACAATAACTGTTTCGTTGATGTTTCCTGAGTAGCATTCTAGCAGTCTTGCGTTTACAACTCCGGTGCTTAGTGTCTTCGTAGGTCCGTCTATAGTTTCAGATACAGCAAATTTGATCTCATCAATAATTTCTGAAACATAATATGTTACGCCTTCTAGAAGTCCGCCGACTACTGTACCAACAAACTTAATAGGCATACCGATATAGAAACCGATCGTAGTTCCTGAAGCATTTGGTTCTAATTCTGACAAGTCAGGGTTATTACCATCTAGAGGAATTAGGCTGATACTATTATCAACACTTGACGTTCCGCTGATATAACGAACAAACGCAGACCAAACTAATTCTTCTTCGTCTGTAACATCAGTAATTTGTAGTGCCACACCTTGCGCACTTGCTAAAATAGTATTGATATCAGGCTCAGTGTTCTGTAGTGTGATAGCAGAACTTGAAATCTTGTCGCTGTTATAGTATGTACCAGCAAAGAAAGCGCCATAGAAAGTACCCGACTCCCAATCAATTACTTGAGAGTTGTATGTGGTTCTGTCAAAACGTAACGTAATATTATTTTCTCTTGTGGGTGCTGAGCTTGTGATCGTTGAAGCTCTAGCACCTGGTGAAAGAGTCATGTCAGTTGAAGGTAATCCCGGTGCAATGTTGATTCTATTCTGATCTTTAATTGCATCACTGTAGCTATTGTAAAGTGCTATGATTACTGAAGGCAATGACTCTAGAACGCCGACATAGTACCAAGCATCATCTACTAGATTGACTGGCTTAGCTCCATTCGTGCCGCTTCTAAATCTTACTAACTCTCCTGTTCTGAGGAAGGGAGCATTAACGTTGATTGTGTTTAAGGTTGCGTTGATATCGGCATCTGAGAAGTCAATTGTGTATGCAGGATCAATTTTAATCTCAGGCAATACTACATATCCCTCACCCGGATCAATAACTTGAACTGCACTGACTCTGCCGCCGCTCATTACAGCCTGAAGAATAGCCTCTTTTCTTGGCGCCGGATATATAGTAGTATCAATGTGTGCTGTTACCTTAGGTACTTGAGTATAACCAGAACCTTCATTCAACACTACTACAGCAGGCAAATCAACGAAAATATCTGATTCAGGAATATGTTCAGTTATCTGTGTGTTATTGAAGCCTCTGGATAGTCCGCCTAAAAGATTTAGATTTCTGTCAACGAATGCGTAGGAGATTAACTCATCATCAATGCGGATGACGCCGTTGGTCGGGAAACCGCTAGCATTATCCACCAACATCACCTTAGAACCGAAATCCATATATGATTTCAATGTAGTAATGAGATAATTTTCTTGACCAGTTAATGATAAGCCATAATTTTGATACCATTGAGTGTATGGTGCAGTAGACCAAATCGGTGAATTTTCGTCATACTGATATTCATTATCAGGTTCTGAGAATACTAGCTGAGGGCTAATGTACTGATCAATTGTGTTGTTGTATGTAGCAGGAACATCAAAGTCAGTGATATTACCGTCATATACTTCCATACCATCATACTTGACTAGGAACTCTTTTATGACTACGTGATAGGGCTTAACCTCATTTAGATAGCCTTCTAAGAATTCAACGTTGTCGCTCTTGAATACTTCAAAGGGACGTAGCTCACGAACAGTGTGGAATACGTCTAACAACGAAGTCTTGTTTAGCCAAGGCAAGTAATTCTGTGATTCCGTTGTTTCAGTTTGAATATATTCTAGTAATAGAATTAAACTCTTGTTTCTGTGGATCAACAACTCTTGAGTATAAATTTGCTCATTGAGAAGGCGAATAATATTTCTAGTTGCTTGACTTGGATAATCATCATATGGGATTGTGTCATAGAAATCGTTTCCATAACCTAAACCAAACTTAGAATATTCCCACAATGCACTGCTGAATTCAATTGTGCCGTTCTCTAGCCCAACTCTAGACCAAACATTGTTTCCATCATAACGATAGATTTCAAATGAGCCATAACCGTTATTCTCTACCTTAACTAGTGTGCCAGGAGTAACCACAAGCTCTGCTAAGTCAGCGTATAGCGGAACTTGAACAAATGCTCTGGTGCTATTGTTGTAGCCAGGTGCCCACCAGTTAATGTATTCCCAATAATCTTTAGTATCGTAGAACTCACCCGACACAAACGCAAATGAAATGTCAGGTTTTATTTCAATGATAGGATATTGTGCAAGAACGGCATTTGCGTATGTCAAATAATTCTTTAATGCCTCAAATCTATTGTAGAAGAAGCTCTGTCTTGGTCTTGTCAATACGCCTGATTGTACTGCTGGTGGCAAGAACGGATCAGGAACAATCTCTCCGCTGATTGCAGTCCCTGACAAGCTATCAAGCATTCTTGCATACAATGAGAATGGCTCTTCGCCGGGCATCAGACCAGGCAAAAAGTCATCGGCAAAGTTTTGACGAATCAACTTGAATTCGTTGTGCGGAACATCGGTGTCTTCGTTAGTTGCAAACCCTATATGGAATACCGTATCAATGTCATTGATGTATTCTGCGGAGTTGTACAATGCAAATGTGTTTGGCAATAGCGGGGCCATGTATGCAATTCCTGAACTCTGAGGATTTGCGATATAGGATGCAACTACTGCATCGGAAAGAGTCTTACCACGTTCTTTAACGATTAAGCCACTATTTCTTACCCAGAAGTAATAAACTGGGGTGACTATATTAGATGCGTTTAGTCTACTACCTACTGCATATTTTGTAGGATCTATTGGAATACCAGGACCTTGATATTGGGTAGGAAGAACATTACTAGCTACCCAAGTACATACTGATATATCTGAACCCGGAAATACAGTTCCCCAATACGCACTGTTGTAAACTACATCATTTTGATGATAGTTAACAAATCTAACAGTTGAAGTATTGAACCAAATCTTGCCTACCTGAAGACTTCCCCACACAGTATCAGATATGTTGAGTGGATCAACGTTGTATTTGGCAGGGTCTTCGGGCGAAACATAATCAATGTTTTCTCTAATTGCACCCAATAGCTTGTTTTGTAGTGGGTCCATGTAGTCCAAATTGATCAGTGTGTTGTTGGTGCTTGCACTAAACAACTGAGTATTTTGAATCTTGTTGATATCTACAATTGGTGCGCTCTGGCGGAACTCTGACCAGTTTCTTACACCGGTTGAATTTATGAACGTTGTTACTTGTCCTACTCTCGACGGATTGATAATCTGATTGGGGGCGCCTACAATAACTGCATTATCATAGAAGTCAATAGCTTCACCATAATATGGGTTGATGACGAAATCTAAGTTTTCGCTGTTAGAAGGTTGAGCATATACGAACGAACCGGGATTCAACAAGCTACCGTTGTTGTTTGATAGTAGATCAAACATGTAGACTGCGCCAGCGTTAGGATAACTATCAACAAATCTAGTTGCATTGTTATCAAATACGGTGTCGTTGTCTAGATTCTCATCGTCAGTAAAATCAAAAGTAGTGCTTACAAAGCTGGGGCCTGCTGGAGCACTGATGACCACTGAGTCAAACTGATTGAACTTGATAGCTTTACCGAACTCAGTTGGGCCTTCTTTGTGAGGGCATGTGATCACCTGAGTAGGTGAGTATATGACAATACCTAGATCATTCAACGTAGTACTATCAAATGCAGTAACTACTAACTTGTTATTAATTTCTGCTAGATTTGGATCAATAATTTGAATGATCAATCTATCGTCTGCGGTAGTGGAGGCAGTAATATTTGGAACTTGTGAGGTTCGAATCTGATTAGCAATTGACGTAGCATTACCTGCGGTCAATGTAACTTGGTAACCATTGATTAGAATGTTGCTTGTGGTTGGTAAGTTACAAATGTCTTCTCCGACCACAATACCAAATCTTGCGCCGCCATTAGTAAATCTATATACCAAACCTTCTCTGTTTTCTGAGTCAACCTCAAACGGACAACCGATCAATAGTTCGGATGCTTGCTGGGTAACATCTAGATCATATCCAAATTGAATATTGATTTTATCGTTAGAAGCAGCGTTAAACGTTTGAACATTATAGAAATCGTTACCACCAACCTCAATGAGGTCACCTGCATTCAACGCGCCGGTGTAAACTAGTGTGTTACCTACTATTGCATAATTGTTATCCTGAACCAAACGTCCATTAACATTTACAAGTAATAATTCATTTTGAACATGTGCTGTGGCAGTAGAAATGCTTCCAACCGTAGATAGTTGAACTATAGTATTGGTTGAGCGTGATTCCTTAATAGTAATAGCACTACCAACAATGCCGGCTACATAATAAGTTTTGTATTCAATAATATCTGTTCCTGCCAAGCCGTTGCCTACAAAAGTAATAGCATCGTCTACACTGATTCCGGATACGTTTGCCAATGTGATTCTATCCGTGCTGTCGGATGTAGCGGTTACTGCCTTAGTCGCAGTATCAGGAGTCCAACCCAATGCGAAGAATTGAGGCTGTAGTGTAGAGGCAGCAGCAGGTGATTCAAACTTCTGAACAGAACGCTGATAGAAATAGACTTCTCCCCAGTCAGTTACACTCACACTGTAGTCTTTGTTGGGTGCGCCAACAAACAAGCAGTCACCGTCAAAGTCAGTAGCGATTGATGAGCCAAAGCTGTTGCTTTGCGCTGAGGCAGTTCCGGTTCCTGCGCCAGGTCCAGTAGCAGTAAATACTACCCCTTCATTGTTTGACGCAGCACCGATCAATGTAAAATCTGTATTACCCAATGAAACTATTTTATATTCTTCTCCGATAATAAATGAGCCGGCAGTTACAATGTCAGGATTTTCAATTATATTGACTAGCTCGTAAGTAGTTTTTAATACAGTGCCGGTGCCGCTTGTGCCTATGACACCATTAGCATTTGCCACAAATGTGATTCCCACACTATTTTCAATTGCACCAAAGTCAGTTACGAAATCAGTGTCGCCTAAGCTGGTAATTACATAGGTCTCATTTTGATCAATGTATTCGGCAGAGAATTGCTGATTATTTTTTCTGTACACATATATTTGGGTATTTTCGATATCTGAAACATATATCCAGTTTCCGTCACCGGAAATATCTAGTTCACTGCCCCAGTCGGTTACGCCGCCGGGTGCCGGAATAGTCTGTGCTAATAGCAATTCATTTGCCAATGCAGTGTTATTCCAAACATACACATATACTGTTGGATCAGTTGTGGGCTGTGAAATGACAAACGTATCATCGTTGTGTACAATTCTTGCGCCAAAGCTATCGTCATTTGTGATAGTCTCTGCTAAGTCATATCCCGTATTGTTTTTGTAGTAGTAACGGTAAAGCGTTCCTGTAGCTGAGTCAGCGACTAGATATCCGGCAGCCTCAGTGAATGCCACGCTATTACCAAACGTACTAGAAGTGTTTGCTGATAGCTCACCCTGACTAGTGTAGTTAATACCTTTTCTGTATACTGCCCAACCACCGTCAGTGTTTTCATCTACCCAAACAGTATTCTTAGTGAACTCTGCTTCTAGTAGAGGTAAAGTGTTGATATCTCCTGGTTGTGCTACTCGCTGGCTGTAAATTAGTAAGCCGATGCCATTACCAGTGATGCTATTTGAGCCAAGGTTGCTAATGTTCAGGTTAATGATTACTTGATTTAAGTTAACAACCTGAGTTACAATATAGTATCCATCTACGTTGGCACTGAAGTTAACAATAGCAATTGGATCTAGGGCCTTTAAGTTGTGCGGCTTAGTGAAAGTTACAGTTGCAGTATTGTTTAGATTCGCAGTTACTTCAATAACTTCGCTGATTGGGCTCCAACTAAATACTCCCCACTTTTCTTTAAAGTTAGCAAGCCACAAATAATCTCTAACATAGAAATTCTGAATGGGGACAACCAAGCCATCTTTGTTTACACCGTTCGGCAATCCGCCATAGTAGAAAGATGACATTTTCACATCGTTAAAGTTCGCGTATCCAGCTGAAGGGTACAAATTGTTATATGGATCAGTAGTTACCGCCAATACGTTTGGATCATTGATAGTATCGCCATAATTAAACAAATCATAGATAGGAACTTCTTGCTGAGAACCCTCTGTGTAAATTCCATTTGTCAACGAAACAATACTTGGATTACCGGTAAGCTTGTCCTGATCAAGATTGAACTCTACAAAGTTTTGACTTAGTAAGCCACCGTAATCACCTGACTTGATGGCCCAGTTTTCATATACGTCATATTCAATTCCGCCTTGTGGCAAGTTAACGCCATCAAACGCTGTTACTGCGTTGACAGTACCCTTGTTCTTAATCATGTTCTTATAGACATTGATTTGAGTAATGTCGGTCAAGTCAGCAAGTGCGAGATAATCTCTTGGACGATATCCAATCAATGAGAATGATAGTAGGTCAGCATCTTGCTCTAGGTTTGCGTTGTTTACATCATAGTACAATGTGCTTTCGAATGATCTGGTTGCACTGTTTGGCAATAGACCCTTCTGTACATCAGCATAGTCAATCAGTTTCCAATCAAGACTGTTAAATGTAGTTGATGGTTCTGACAATCTTATTGCAGAGTAATACTTGTTCTTGTGTAAGACAATTGAACCTTTAGGATACTTAATATCCTTTGACCATTCTTTTACGTTGTCTTGATTGATGATGAAGCCCCAAGCGTCTACGGTGCCATTCCACTCGCTAGTCTTAGTTCCTCGCAATGTAATTCTGTTCTGTCTCAATCCAGTGACAAGATTGTAGATAACATCATTAAACAACGTAGTGTTGTTGAATACGACACCATGCTCAAAGTTACTAACGTTAAATTGAGCAAAAGCCATGCTATCGCCTTCGTTCAACGTGTGAACTTTGAAGTAAGTCCCATCACGATTTACACAAAGCGTATTAATTTGGATAGGGTACAAATCTTGGTTAAGAATAAAGTTCTGCTGCTGAATGGTTAATGGCTGAACAATGCTTCCTTCTTTGTCAAACACTAGATCAGTTGCGGCAGGATTTAGTGTAATCAAGCTTCCGTCTTCCCAACCTAGTTGGGTCCAGTATACGAATTGCTTTACCATCAATTCCCAATTGATTTCTGTTCCGGCTTCTACTTCATTAAACTTCATACCTTTGTCTGTCAAGTATGCGCTGTAGCTCATAATAAACTGGGCAACTTCTTGAATAGAATAGAAGGTTGTTCCGTACGGTACTAGAACTTCATTATTTGAGTAGTCTGTTGCTAGCTTAACAGTTTTATCTAGTACCTTAATTTGTTCGCTTCTACCACTATTGATAGGAGCTTTAGTAATAAAGTATGCAAAGGACTGTGAGTTACCAAATACAGTAAATCCGCCCTTAGTAGTTTTTTGAATGATTATGCTTGAGAATACTACCTTATCAAATGGTTGGTTGTCGTACAATAGAACCTGATAGCTTTCATCAGGAATCAATAGTGATGCATTAGCTGTGTTGGGTGAACCCTTTTCAACATAGAAATTGAGTAAGGTCTTGTCACTATAGCCTGCAAGACGATATGCCAATCTAACATCTAAGTTGCTTAGTGTACTCTTGATTTCTTGAGTAGCATCTACCCCGAACTGCTTTTCGTAATCTACAATCCAGTTGATATAGCTAGTTTTAGCAACACCGTCACCGTAAATGCCAATGTTGTTGATGATCAAGTGTGTTCTGTCGTTGACTAGATACTGATTAAACTCAGCGTTATATTTGTAATTGTCCAAATCAACTGCTAGGTTGTAAAACTCGGCTGGCTTTGTCAATGCAAACAAACGGATAACGTCAAACGGATAGCTTGAGCTACGACGATAACTAAGTTCTGCTGGACCATCGTCACCTACTTTCCAATCTTTCTGGAAAGTATTTGGATTATAATTGCCTACAATGCTGTCAAGCGGACTTAACAAATCACCATTTGAGTTAACAGGAATAATAGTTAAAAGACCCGGACGAGCTAACTCTGGAACAATGACGCTCGTGCCGTCTGCTGAATATACCCTACCTGCTTCAATGTCTCCCCACAATACCAAGTTGTCACTTGTGTATGGAGCAGGACCATAACGTTCTTCCCACCAAGTAGGCTTGTTGGCAAAGCCCAACATTTCCCAAGGTGTGTCGTTAGGAGTAGTTGTATCATATAGATATTGATATGCACCTCTCCAATATCCCTGTTGAATCTGAGTATTACCTAGCTTGTTACTTGAGTTAGTGTAGTTATATGTGAATTCATTGTTTCTATTAAAGAATTGCGTTTTATAGTCAATTCTGTTTTGACCAACCCAATTCAAGAAACCAGTAGAATACATCTGCAACCATTCGTCTAACGAATAATTACTATCTCTAAAGAAGCCGGGCAACACATCATACAGCTTGATTGGGACTTCGGTGCTTAGCTTGACGTTATTGTAAACTCGCTTTTCAAATTCTAACAAAGCCTGATCTCTGAAGTCCAACAAAGTATTTGTTTCAGGGATGTAGGTTCCGTATAGCTTAGTATATGAACCATCATGACCTTTAATGAAATAAGTAGGAGTCGTGTAATTGCTATCCAAAACAACGCTTGGTTCATATAGTTCATATAGACCCAACTTACTTGGAGTATAGGGAACAAACGAACCATATGTCTGATTATACTCTTTGATTACAATCTGATCGCCGGGAACTAAATCTAAGGTTACTGTAACTGTTGGGCTATCAGAACTAATAGTATAGTCTACATTTCTTAACAATTGAATTTGTACTAAATTATTGTTAACTGTTCTGTTTAAATAGACCAACACGCTGTCATAATTCGCTGACTCAAAGTTATAGACTTTGCTTAGTGGATAGCGAGTTACATCAGCATTGCTCTTAAAATTGTAAGTGTTTACGGCAAACGGCGCTCTATTAGGTAGCATGTCTGACCAATAGAAAGAGTTTATTTCACTCTTGCTTGCTGCAATTTGTTCAATTGACTCGTCTAATATTTCAGCCGGAGTATTTCTAATACTAAATTGAGTATTTTGTACTGTATCAACTATTAATTGCTTAAACTTGACGTACTCATTGCTATTAAACATCAGCGCATTCAATAGATCATATTTTGTTTTGCGCAAGAACACACCCGGCAATACCATTGATGCACTGTTTTGAATGATCTTAGTACCGTATGGAGTTAAGTCACCGCAGTCTCTATAGTTGTTTGAACCGAAAATATCACCTGTAGTATTAGGCGCATTAACAAAAATATCTTGATAGTGGTTGCGAATGTCGCCCAAATCTGCTACAGTTAAATCTTCGTTGAACGGATTGCTGTTCAAGTTATCAGGAATCTGATAGAATCCACTTTGGCTAACTTGGTCGCTCAACAATAGTACCTGGATTATGGTGTCTACTTCAGGAGCACTGTTTAGTGTAATTCTAGTAACGTTGTCAAAAACCTCAACTGTATAAGTTGATGGTTCGAGGTACTTATTATTGTTGTATACTTTAACTGTAGGCCAGCCTCTGCTACCAAATGCTACTTCAGGTAATGCAGCAATATCGCAAACAAACTGAGTCGTTGGGTTAGCGACACTATATTTGAAGTTGAATTCTTGGTATTGTACACTGTCTTCTACAGCGGTTACCCAACCGAGTTCTCTAGTGAAGTCAACTCGGTTAATATAATTGTGTACGTAGCCGGTGTTTATTTGCTGAGTGATTGATTCAATGCCGCGCACATAATTAAATGTGTCGGAGTTGATAGTTACATCAAAACTAATATCACCGATATTACCCACATCAGTAAATCTTACAGGAAATCCTAAGATAGGATCATCAACTGTTAATGGGTTGATACCATATGAGAATAATGTAGTACCAGTAAAGCTCGTGCTATTATAAACAGTGCTGTCACTAAGACTGATTCCATTCTTATCAAACACATCAAAGAACGGTGCCTGATTTACTGTTACCTTTTGCTGTGCCTGCTTCCACTCAATGCCATCAAAGTAGAAAGTCTTTCCTTGTTCGGTGTAACCTCTAGTGATGACAACCTGCTGATCCACTTCAACATTAGTGTCTTCGGCTTCAATCAATACGATTTCTGGTCTGTTACCCAGTGTAGTAACAACAATATCTACAATATAAATCTTGTGCTTTGTACCTTCATCAGTGTCATTACTGAATATGATTCTTGAGCCTGGGAATACGGCATAGTTGCTTACTGTAGTATCAGTACCAACCATTGATGTGGTACCGCCGATAATGTTTTGTGGGAACGGATAGCTAATAGTTAAAGTGGTGTTTGTTCCGTCATCAGCAAGATTGATGATTTGTGCGTTAGTGGGGATAATATCTAAAACGTCACCGACATACATACCAATTTGGAACGTTCCAGTAATGTCATTGTTAGGGACAACAATAGTAGCTTCATCGTATACTAATTGTCCTTCACCATCGCCTGGTGTATCTATATCATTACCATCTATACTACAAACAACTATGTCGCCCGGAACATATGTTACACCCAAAGTTCCAGCCAACAAATTCCATTTAGACTGTGATGTGCTTCCCAAATCAGTAATGATATAAGTGCTTCCTTGAACCATATCTACTATTGGATCAATAGTAGTAGGTGAGCTAGAAACAACTGCTGTGTCGCCGGTGTAGGTTTCTACATCAGGATAGTAACTTGCTAATCCTGCAATCTCACTCAATGCATCTGTTGCACGAGTATCAAAGAAGTCAACTGGTCTCTTGCCCTCAGAGCCAGAATCAAACATCTTTAAGTTAGGGTAAAACTCAATGATAGGTCTTTTGGCTTTGTTCTCAAGAGTTGCATATTCTGTCAAAATATTTGAATTGTCATTATATTGTGCAGTGGCATTGATAACATCAATGTGGAACCATCTATTGCTTCTTGACCATGCATTCTTGCTGATACTATTTCTAGCAATAGTGATGTAGTCAGGATCAAGGGGAACAAATAATTCTATGTCATACTCAGCGTCATCGTACCCTACTGTATCGTATGGTACGAAATCTCCTCTAGAGAATTTTTCTGGGACAACGAGTGCATCTGTGGAAATTAGTTCAATACTTGTTCCTACACCCTCTACATAGTATTCTCCTGCACGGTAACTATTAGGGAAAACATTACCATCAAACTGTACTTTCAGTCCATTGGTGAACGTCACTCCATTAGGGGATGTATAAGTTGTCTTTCCTAAAATTTCTGTTTCAATGTTAATAAAGTTATCTTCATCAGAATCATTAATCTTGATTACACCAACTTTATTTGGATTAGTTCCATCTTGATAATATAATACATCAAGAGGTGCAGTAATAATAGGTATAATACTAATGACACCTATATTATTTCTGTAAAATGATCTACTGATATATTGTTCACCAAATCTTGGAGAAATCTTTTCGTTATTGGGAATAGTACCGTCGGGAAGTAGTCTGATAATAGGATTATCAGGATCGCCTAGATATAGAATTCTATAAAAGTTCTCACTGACTACAGTATTGAATCCATTCTGAAACTGACCTTGATTGATATTAACTGTCATGTCAGCGCCGCTCTGAGTTAACACAGTAACCGTAGTACCCTGCAGGCTATCTGAGATAGTAAAGTCAGTTGAGTTAATGATTTCCTTTACGAAGTATACTTGACCCTCACTGAGGCCACCCAACATCACGCCGGAAAATGTAACAGTTTGGTTAACAATAATTTCATCTGTCGTGAAGCCCGGAGCCATTGAGAGTCGGTTACCGCTGCTGTTTGTGCTATTGACAGTGACCGTCTTTGGTTCGGTAAAGAAAGGATCGTTTACGTCATAAAATGTTTCATCATAGTATGATGACACGTAGCCCTGTTCGTCTGGCACACCAGTGTCATAGAACATTATTCTTAATCCGTTTAATCCAGTGACGCCATCAATGTTGTTTAAGCCAGGATAGCTTATACCAGTATCAATATCATTGATTGTGTATAGATTTCTACCATTGACTTGATCAAATGGAATATTGCAAATTACGTCAACAAGATTGTTTCCTGGAAAAATAAATTGATCTTGAGCATTTTTAAACGGGACTTCAAATGTCACGACACCCTGGCTAGCTCCGTTGTTGTCTACACCAAATACTTCTCTGGTGGGCAAGTTGGGCTGAGTGGGGCTGAGTCCACTGACACCTGGTTCAGTCTGAATCCAAAACTGTGAGTTTTGGTTAACTTCAAATCTATAAGTACCACCGCGAATTACTGAGATGGTTGGATTAGTTCCGGTTCCAATTACTGAACCAACTTCAGATATTTCGTATGCGTTGGCAAAATCAGTAACAACATAATCCTGATTGATGAAAACTGTACCGGGAGATACGGTGACTGCGGGAGCACCAGTAGGCAACCAATAGTACTCGTAATAGTTGACTAACTTATCTAGATTAGTAAAGCTATCCCAGGAGTAAATTTGGCTATTGAAAAGTCTATCGTTATTATTAGTGATAGCACCCTGTTGCTCTAATGAATCAACGATGCCAGGATATGTAATAAAATCATTAGCAATTGCTTCTTCTGCTTTTGTAAACACTACGCTAGGATCTAGCTGATAATCAGTGCGTGTTTTTGTAGGCTCAGTAACATAATAATCAAGAGCATTAATACCCGGACCAAATCTGCTACCAATGTAGCCCTGAACACGAGTAGCCGAGGGATTACTTACAAGTCTATCAAGTGTAGCCGAGAGGAACTGACTGTTAGTGGGTGTTTGGAAAATTTCCGGAAGAAAATTTAATGTTCTGATGCGTGCCATATTTGTACTTATCTTATCTGTAATTCGTCGGGTGTAAGTGCGGGTACTACTAATACATCATTTGATGTAGCAGCGTTTACAAAAATTTCAAAAGGTCTACATTTTATTTCATATAAGTCTCCAAACCTCATTGACGGATCATTCGGTACTAATACTGCGGAACTAATCAAATCTCCGCATTGTGCGTGTAAGAATGCACTAAGCTCTGAGAAATAGAAGGTGTCACCAAAGTTCCAATTATTGATATTGAAGTATTGATCCATCGCTGCTAATACCGCACTTCGTATTTCACTGTCACTTGCATTTGTTGTGCTATCTTTAATTACTTTAATAGTCGCTCTCAGTGCTGGATCTGCCTTAGGTCCAAACAGTGGTTTAAACTCAACACTATTTAATATTACTGAATCCGACAACATTTTATAGTCTTGTAACTCAGTATATTGCGAACTTAACTCAGTAATTGTTGGTCTATTCGGTTCAGGAATAGTATTTGTTGTGTCAACAATGTATCTCTGATATTGTTCATAATAACTGAACGTGACAACATACAAGTCAATAATGTTAGTTGTTGCCGGATCAATTCTGTTAGTGTTATTTGAGTTGTGCTTGTACTGATAGCTCAAGCCCTGTCTGCCTGACTTTACACTATAATTAAACTGTTCCACTAGATCATAGACGATAGTAGTTACGGTCTGATCTTGCACTGTCTTATAGAATTTGTTTTCGCTGAATGCGTAAAACAATTGTCCGACGGGATAATCATACTTCACCAATTCAATTTGTGTTTGTGTAGGATATTGGAATCTCACTGAGTTGGTAGGAATAATATATTGCTTAGTAAGATTGATTGGGTCCTGAATAGTTTCAAAGAAAACATAGATACCAAAGTTGGTGCTACCAGTGGTAAAGCCAGTAATCTCGTTAAAGAAGTCTGGGTTTAGAATCAATTGATTGTTGTTCACATCTGTTGCAGCAACTTCAACTTCGAAGTCGTTTACATAGCCGTCACTCTCAACTGTTTGACCTACAATATTGATTTCGGTATTCTTACCGATTGCAGTTGTAGATGAGGGCAACGTGTTGATACCCAATACTGAGATATTGTCTTGAATGATCTTTCCTGTGAATGGGTCATATACTAATTCATCTTTAGCAAAAGTAAATCTAGTGTCTGTTACACTACCAAAATAATATGACAGTGATCTATATGTTACAGTGTATCTATTATTGCCCAAACTAGTGAACTTGACGAACCAGTTAGGGTCGGTGATCTTCTTAATTGACCAGCGTGATTGATTAATCAATAGTGAGTTATCAAATACCAAGGTAAACTCTTGGTTTAGCTCCATTCTGATTACTGCTTCTTGAATTATCTCTCTAGGAATAACATTACCAAAGACAGGAATAATTGTACTTACAATAACATCGTTAGGCACATAACCACTCAGTCTGATGGGGCCAGCTCCATTAGCAAAGCTACCCTGATTGTTGTTTGAGCCATCGCCCACTACATTCAATATTGTTGTCCAAATAAATGTACTGTCGCCGGGTCCAGGAATACCTGCTACAAGTCTATTATCACCATCAAAATAAAATCCAGTAGGCGCAGTAAACTTAACAATAGCACCAGTAGTTAAATACTTCAAGCTCGTAGTGCTGAACACACCTACGCTAGTTGGCTGTTCTAAAGAACCAGTTCTAGTGTAAACATATCCTGTTTCATTGTCGGCGTTTACTGTACTAGTTCTCCAATAAACAATTTGATCAGAGGGTGTAGTTTGATCAGTTACCGTATATCTTGGATAATTCTGAATGTAATACTGAGTGGCTTTGTTCAATGTTAGTACGTTGGTCAAGTCGCCAGTAAAGAAGGCGATAATATCACTAGTATTATTAATTGTTAGATTTAAAAATCCGTCTGCATCGTCTTGATACAATGCACCATCATTACCATAACTTACTGTGCTTGAATATTTTCCAGTAGGATCTAACAAATCAAGATTTTTACTTACGCCAACACTTGATCTATTAATTGCTTTACTCTTAACAATTGAGTTGTATAGTGTGTAAGGGAAGTTATTATAGTCTTCACCGTTAACCATACGATTTTGTGTGTAGTAGCGTGTTGGCGCTCGTTGTTTGATGCTGGCAATTGATTCTCTTGCCTGTGCAGTTGTTACAGTCTGTGTCAATGCTAAGCCAACAGTTAGTGTTTCTGGTCTGCCTAAACGGCTGATGTAAGTGAATGTCACTGACAAGCCATTCATGTCAGATGGATAGATAGTATAGGTAAGCGCATTGCCTGCACGTACATATGCTCTGAAGTTGCCAACTGGAATTTCGCTGAACACACCATCACCAAACACATACGTAACTTGATCGTTGAAACGTGAGGTTACAGAAAATGTTTGCTTGAATGAGCTATTGCCTTGCAACGATGCATTCGCATAAACATTCTCTACTTGACGCCATTGATCACGAGTACCATCTTGATTGATCTTGTATAGCCAGGTATCAGAATTGTTGATGCCTTGAACATCAATGTTAATATTCTGATTGCTAATCTGTTGCTGCAAACTAAAATCAAAAGTTTGTAGGCTACCCTGTTTAAAGTAGAAGAAGAAACCTGTTTCGGGACTACCAAATCCTAACTTGTCGTTACGATATAACATGTTGAATCTGCCGTTTGGAGCAGGAGGAACTTCGTAGATTGATTCACTATCTAGACTAGAAACGCTGCATAGTTCGAAATTCATGCTGGTTCCACCCACTGTACTAGTAAATGGTACGATCGGTAGATTGTTAGGTGCGATTTGAATACTATATTCACTAGTGTTCACACCTGCGATTTCGCTAACGTTGCCGGGTCTACCAATGCGCTGTGTGTCAATTAGTGCTGCATTGATAATTGTGTTGAACTGTTCTAACCAGTTTGGGTTAGCAGGGTCATTCCACAATACAGGAACGTTGCTTAGATTAAATCCGTTAAGATCATTGATATTTTGTGTGGTCTTAATGCTGGTAACTTTTAGATAGCCCTGACCTGCAATATTTCTTTTTGGAGTATAGCTCACAAGATTGGCAAGCTTAACAACGCTGTCTCTACGTTCGGCAGTATCAATAAAGTTTTCACGAGCATTCAAGTCATTGCGGAAAGCAAGACCCTGCCCCATAAAGGCAATAACATCAAGCAGTGCAACAAATTCACTTGACTCAACGTAGTCGTTATATGTTTCTGGGTAGTTTAATTGTAGGTAATCAATGAATGCCTTACGTAAGGTTTCGTAGTCATAGCTACGAAAGTCTGCTTGGTTGAACGTCTGGTAAATGGTTTTCCAGTCGTTAGGACCAAACAGTGCTGATTGTCTTGAACTTGTTGCCATAGTTTCTCTCTATTGATAATATATTTATCATAGAAAAAAACCGTATTTTAGACCTGTGTCGCTCTTTGTGTAGCTCTATTCAAAGAAATTTTTGTTGCGATAGGTTGATTAAAGGGTAGGATTGCACACTGAATTTCTAGTAGAATTCCATTCTCGTAAGTGTATACTACTAGTTCTGCAAGCTGAAGCCTAGGATCTTGGCTAGCCACTCGTCTTATTTCATTTTCAATAGCAGTTTGAGTAGGAGCTGAATTGGGTTCAAATATGAAGTCCCAAAGTCTCGTTCCATAGCCCGGTTGTCCTACTTTAGTACCCAGACGAATATTCAACGCATTAATAAAATTTTGTATTACTAGTTCTGCATCAGTAAGACTAAATTTGTTGCCCCACGAAATACCGCGACGGATTCCGCCGGGGCCGCCGGCACTTCCCGATGACATGTTAGTTGTCTTTGGGTTGCATACGTTTTGTGTACTGAAGCCTAAGTAAGTTGCCATAATTATTTCCAAACTGTTTTATTATTTATTATTCATAAAGCTGCAATTTCTGCTTGTCTTTTATTGTATTCTGCCAAGAAAAGTCGTGTTTCTGCTTCGCCGTATTCATAAATTTCCACATAGTTAAACTCTGCCTCAGCGTCTTCATACGCTTGCTTAGCAGCAGCGATTCCGGGGTCACCCGCAGGCAGATTTTCTCTAGCAGCTTTATATGCAGCCTTCGCAGCCTTCTTTCTTTCCCTAAATTCATCTAAGCGTTTCTTCTTCTCTGCTTTTTCTTTTTTAAGTTCAGCAATCGTACTATCTAACGTAGAAATAGTTTCATCTTTAATATCACCTAGTAGATTTGGTTCTGGAATCTTAGGATCACCCAAGATGCCTTTAATCTGAGAAGTAATACCTGCTCTATTAGTTGTGTTAGTTCCCATGCTAGCTAGTTTGATCGGGCTAGCTCCACCTGCTCCTAGTGCGCTTATAGCTGATAGTAATTGGGTAGCTTGTCCAATTGGAAGCTTGCTAGCTATGGATGAAGCAAGTCCGCCTGCTTTACTTGCTGCTGAACTTAAATCACCCAAGGCTGAGCTTGCACCACCTAGTGACCCCACAACTTTATTTGCGGTGTTTAGTGCAGATTCAACTTGTCCTAATGTCTCTTCCGCTGAAGCCAATACCGATGATGCTTTACCTATACCATTCGTAATTTCAGTTTGTAGATCCTTCATTGCACCGGTCAATTGTTCAGTACCTGGTATCTTGTTGATTGCGCCTTCGGCTTTATCCAATACACTAGAGAAAGCCTTAATTCCGCCCGGTAGATTACTCACACCACTTGATAGCTGTGCTGCTCTAGCAGCAAGGCCGCCGCCCTGCGCCTTCTTAGCAGCGTTAGCTAGACCGGAAAGGCCATTTGCAAGTGATGTTGCTGCACCAGCTAAACTATTAATATTGTCAACTGCACCACTAATACTATTTGCTAGATTATCTACACTAGCACCAGTTGTTGAGTCAATTAAGGTAGAGACTTGAATCGCCGCCGATCCTAAGTTGTTGCCAACATCAGCGATACCGTTGACTAAGTTGGGCAAACTACCGGCCGGTGTTGCTAGTTGATCTGCGGAAATAACTACTGCATTATTAACAGTGCCGGTATTGATTGTATTGGGAAGTTTAGTTAGTCCGGATACTGCGTTAGCCGTGTTAGTTACGGTAGAAGTGAGATTATTAATTGCTGAAGTGGTACTGGTAATTGCGCCTGCTGCTCCTGTAACGGCGCCAGTAACTCCGCTAATTGTCTTGGTTAGACTGCTAGCTCCGGCGGCAATATCGCCTACTGCTCCGGCAGCATTCGTAATTGCGCCTGCTGCGCTAGACAATGATTTAGCTGCACCAGTCAAAGTATTAACTGTGTTATTGAGTCCATTAGCTAGTTTAGCTGCATTAGTAAGTACATCCTTTGAGCTATCTACTAAGCTACTCAAACTCTTAGCAAATGATGGTTGAGAGCCGGGAGTATTTTCAGTAACAGCCGTTTTAGCAGCTTTTTCTTTAGCAATGTTTGCCAAATTCTGAGGTATGTTAGCTTCTAATTTTCCAAACGAATCCTTAATCGCACTGAACGCAGAACCTGATATACCCTTAACCGAATCTAAGAGTCCTTTAAATGCTTCATTTGCTGCATCAAGAGCATTAAGAGAATTTGCGATACCGCCTAGTCCTCCTAGACTATCAGCTAGCTTAGCTGCGGACATACCCTTTCCAATTGCGCCTGCAACATCTTTTGAGCCGGTAGCCAAACTATTCAATGCACCAACAGCTTTTTGTGCGGTATTCGCTATACCTATCGCTGACTGAACTTGTCCCGGCAACGCTACGCCTGCTGCATTGGCTAATGTTCCAACATTGCTAGCAAACGTAGAGGCTGCATCTAAAACATTTGCAGCAGTGGCGGCTTGTTTCACAGCACCGACAACTGGTGCAGTGCCCACTGTGCTTGCGGCAGCAATTAGGCCAGCAGCTTGAGTCGTTGACTCTCTACCGGTCATCACCCCTGCTTGAGTTAATTGCTGTTGTGCAGTTGTCATGTTAGTAACGGCTGCGGTTGATTGAGCAGTTGGATTTGATGCCAATCTTTCTACTGATTCTGCTCCGGCTTTACCAGCAAAGACTGAGGTAGGCATAGCGTTTGTTATTGTTTTTCCTGAGCTAGCTAGACCATCAACAAGTTTAGATGCACCCGGTTTTAATACACCAGCGTTTGATAGCTGTTGGGCGCTCTGTGCAAATGCGCCGACCGCAACTGCTGCTTGATTTATGGAACCTGCATTTGCTATCTGTCTAACAGCTCCAATCGCACCACCTACAGCAGAAGCTACCTTCAATGCACTATTAATACCTGAAATCAATGAGCCGCCCGTTTTGTTTACCACTCCTGCACCAGCAGCAGTAGCTTCAGCCGCCGGTCCTTCTGCCGCTGACGTAGCTGTTGCTGCTAGTACAGCATTAGTAGTTCCTGCACCCAAAGTTGGCGATGAAGCTGGAACAGCAGGTACCGATGCTACTGTAGCAATTGCGGGAGGGGTAGGACTGGTTGCTTCAGCTTCGGCATTCACTTGCTGTACTGGGGCCGATGGCGCTGCTGGTAGATTATCAGCCGCATTTGGACTATTACTAACATCTACACCCATGCCTGCATTGACCCACGGATAGTGTGCTGGTGCTCTTGAGGCGATAGATAATAGTTTAGCGGGTGCTGCTGCCCAACCCACTCCTTCGTCAAATAAGGTATCTGTTTGTGCAGTAATGGGGATAATAGGAACTTCAGCGGGTGATAGGCTTGCACTACCTGAATTTAGATTTACTTTAGTACCATTAACAAATGCTTCTGCCCCTGCTGCCATACTAGCCTGTCCGCCAGCAGCCATTGCTATTGCTGCACCTGATTTTACCATAAAGTTATTCAATGCAGTGATGGCGTATTCTTTAGCTCTAGACCTGGTTATTTCATCGCTATTCGTATGAATGTTTTTTGCCTGAAGATTAAAGTTCTCCATGGCGTGCATATTAATATCTCTGTCCGCGTGAATATTAAAATCACCCTGCGTTCTCATATTAATTGAGTTAGTACTAAAGATATCTACAGTACCTTCTTTACCTAATTCAATATAGCTTTGGCCATTACTATGCAAGATCATTAGTGTTTGACCGTCATCGCTCATCAATATCTGATGACCAAGTGCAGTACGAATACGAATTAATTGATCACGCCCAATAATATCGCCGTCATCCATAACAATACTATGGCCACCTCTGCGGGCGACAATTTTAAGCTGTTCGGTATTGCCTTGCTTTAAATTTTCAGGAAGATTTTCATCAGTATATCCGCCTTCATATATAGGTCGTCCCGGGGTGCTTACTCCCCAACCGACTCTACTTGCTGGCTCTCTACTAGCACTTGAGCTAATGGGTCCTCTAATAGGATCACGTAAAATACCCTGCTGCTGCATGATACTGGCAGTATAACTGTGAACCGGTCTAGGGGTGTCTAAAAATTCATCGCTGTTTGCTTTGTCTGTGTTGTTGGTGTTTAAATTAGTTACTGGAAGTCTAGTTGAGCCGCCGAAACTTCTTGCCTCACCTTCGTTTAATGTAACATTTTCTGACGCGCCAATAGCCGGAACCATTTGCAATGTTTCTGGATCGGTAACACTACCAATATAATATCCTGCATTGGTGTCACCATTGACAAATATACAAATTACTTTAGTACCGATATCGGGCGGTGACTGCCATTGACCATAGCTGCTTGGGTTATTAACGTATGACCCGTAATCTTCACTATCTTCGCCGCCGCTGGGTCTTACTGCTCCGAAAAAAGTAGAAAGATGTTGTACGGTAATCCAATTATTATTACTGTCAGGTGAAACTGAACCTTTACCATCTTGTAAAGTTACCTGAATTCTCCCTGAACGAGTAGGATCAATATTATTTTTTACGATACCAAGTACAGGGTATTGTGTGGGGCCATTTCCACCAGGTGCTTTTGCACTCTTACTAACTGGTTTAAATGTATCCTGAGGCATATTCTAATTTCCTTACGTAGTTGAGGGGGCAGCGGGTGTTGGAGGAGTAGTCGGTGTAGCCGGTTGACCTGTACCGGCAGCCGGATCTGGGGTAGTGCCTCTTGCCTGTTCTCCTTGTGCGTACAAGTCTTCCGCCGATGATACCTCTTGACTTTCATTACCTCTACTAGATGTTGTGTCGCCTGCTGCACGCCTTACGTCTTCAAGTTCTCGGGTAGCATCATTGCGTAAAGCACCTCTGCCAAAATCGTTAATGAAAGCTTCTAGTGTTTGTGTAAACAATCCATTTCGGAAGTTATTTTTAACTTTTGTTACTGAGTAGCTTATCCCCTTCACTACATCTTTTGCTTCTGGTGGGTAATCCCAAAACAAAATACTATCATTGATGGATAATGTGCCGCCGACTCCTGAAATACCTCTACCATCTTCCATCAATTCGCTGACAGGAGATGCAGAGTAATCTACCGCTTCTTTAAAATCAATTTCAAAAAATACTTGCCCGCCTGTAGGCTTAATAGTAAATCCTTCACCATAATATCTACTATATGCTTGGTTAATTCCCTTAAAGCCTGCTGTCGCCTCTTGCATTAAGAAGTCAGGATCACCTAAAATTTCAACAGTCGCTTTCGTGTAGCTCCCCGGATCGTATAGTGCGTTCTTTACTGCGGCAGCAGCGGCTGTAGACAATGTTGCACCAGAGGTATTTTGATCTAGAGAGCGAGTAGTATTAGGAGCTTGGGCAACTCTATTCGCATTGCCTCCCGTTTCAGGTGTTTGCTGTGATTGAGGGTTGCCGGCGGGCTGCTCTTGATAATACTGATTGTTAAGTTCTTGGCTATAAGATATTACTTCTGAGTTTTCACCTGTATACCAATAATCATATCTTTTATGCGGTCCATAATAGTTAGTTGTATTAGCAACGAAAGGACTATCAATAATGGGGACAAGATATGTTTGAATTTCATATGTAATGTCATATGCCCAATCTCTTATTTTAGAATCCCACTTGACATTTGAGATTTCTGGTGTTACTCTAAACCATTTAAATGGTGTTTTTGGAGTATCTGCGGTTTCGGCTGTTCTAGTTTCTGGATCATATTCATTGTTATCTGTATAGTTTTCGGTAAGCATATCTTCAATATATTTGCTACGACCAAACAAGGTATCAATAGCTTGTATAATAGGCGTGTCTTTTGCAAAACTAATTTCTACTTGATTAGAGTTGGGGGTTGCTGTAGTTTCTGTTGCGGCGGTAACCTGTTCAGTGTTGGTTGCTTGACCTGTAGGCTGGTTAGCTCTACTAGTTCGGGTCTCTGAAACTATACTAGACTCTGCAATAACTGCTGCATCTTCTGTCAACCATCTAATTTTATAGGTAGTCGGGTATTCAATTGATCCATTATTTTTAAGATTCTGCTGCTCCTGATTTAATTTAGTAATGAGACCCTCAGGACCTGAAAGATAGCTTCTTACGGTCGAACCTTTTGCTTGTATAGTTGAGTTGATAAACCCTTTCTTAATATTTGAACCTAAGCTAGGAGCAGCCGCGTTGGCTTTAATATTATAGACAGTTGCCTTTCCATCAATCTTATATCTTATTTCATATACTACCAATTCATAAAAGGTTTCAAAGATTGCTCCTGTTCCTAAATTATCTGGGTCAAGAACACTGCCCTCAAATACTTCGTCGCCCATAACCGGAGTACCGTCTGCGTTCCAACCGAAAAATCTAATACCCAATATAAAGAATTGTTTAGCTGTAGGTATACTACTGTTCGCTGTATCGGCAAATCGTGCTGCATGGTCTGCAACGCCTTTCCTTGAAAATTCATCAAATTGTGCTTGTGCTTTTTTAAGATTACTAATAAAGGAAAATCCATACGGCTCAATTATTTGAAAACTAAATTCAATATTTCCTGTTGGACTTTGCGTTTCTTTTGAAGTAGCATAATGAGTAAACGAAAGATTGTCTATGTAGTAATCGTATTTCACTCCGGGTGCTCTTGGGTCGGGGCCAGCTCCGCCGCTCTGTGCTAGTAAAAATGCTCCACCTTCTCTGTTAGCTTCAGTAGCCGCTACCGATTCCCCTATTTGCTGAGCGAATACATTGATATTTCTTCTTCCATTAGCTAAGAAAGCATCATATGCATCAGGTGTGATGATATACAAGCTAAGTTGGTAGTTGAAGCTAGGCATGAATGTTAATGGGTTTTTAAGTCTTTTGCCCGGGCGATCTTCAGGGGACTCTTTCAGTCTTAGAAATTCTTCATTAGGGTATGGTGGATTTCCTTGAGTACTATTTGCTGCTGGAGTGGTTTCCCGTTCAGCGTTGGGACTTTCAGGTGCGTTTATTGATGGGTCTGCTCCTGTAACCGGAGTTGTGGTTCCTGCCGGTGCCGTAGCTGATGCTGGCGTGGTTGGTTGTGCTCCACTTTCATCACTTGCTGTACCCTGCAGGGTATTAGTTCCGGTAGCAGCAGGTGCAGCATTAGATGTTGTATTATCTATAGTGGGAGTAGCAGGTGGAGGTGGAAATAGCGCATCATATTTCCGATCAAGTTCTGCTATATCTGATCTTCCCTGACTGCTAAGATAGGTAATAGCTTCTGCGGCTAGGGGATTATTTTGCGTCCTTAGTCTACTTATTGCTTCATCTATCAATGCCTGCCCAGCAGCCTGGAAAGTGCCTCCGTCGTCTCTGCGGTTGGTTGCAGCAGAGCTTAAAAGTTGTCCGGTTTGGGCGTTATACACAAAAAGAGTATACCCTTGACTGTCCATGTCGCGGTCATACTCATATCGTATGTTGCCTACCGTTTTAGTAATGTTTGCTGTTGACATAAATTAGATTCCTAATACTCTCTGTAATGTACTCTGAGTTGGAACGTAAATCTGTAATCCTGCAATCATATTAAAGTATGGGTCTGGTCCCAATAAGTTTGGGTTTCGTGCAGCAAACACCCACCACAATCTAGAATCACTGTACAAGTCATACGCAAGTAAATCAGGCCTAAATTGATATACCGGCGTAACTGTCATGAATACATCTTGCGGATTGAAAGGTATAGGTCTATAAGTAGTAATGTCTAAGAACTTGTTATTAACAACAGGAGTGTTATAATAAGGACTTGTTCTTGGATAAATTGTTGCTTGTGTAGCCATTACCAAAATCCTCCAAATTCTTTAGTTATACCATTCAATAATGAGCCGGTTGCATATTTCTCAAAACTGAACTCGTTAGAAACTGCATTTCTACTCATCATTGGTACACAAGTGATACTTAATTGAATTTTACTGGGTACCCAAGTAATTGTTCCTGGCTCGGCTATCGGAGAAAATTGAGGAGGTGGTAAAACTCCGCCCTTAGCCACCCCAGTACCCGCCATTCTAGGAGGTTGTTCAGCAGCAGTGGCTGTTGCTGTTTGCGTGTCTCCTGCACCTACGGATGTTGTTATATAGTCTACGTTGTTTGGGAGATTATACGAAAACTGAGATATTGCTAAGGGCTGACCTGCAAACTGATAGCTCCCCATACCATAAATATAACACAAGGGAGGCGGAGTTCCTCTTCTTGGATTTTGATCTTGTCCATAAAACATTTTTGTAGCACTTCTAAAGAAATGAATCACTGCTAAAAGATAGTTAGCTTCATATTCATCCTGTGCTGTAAAATCACATTGAATAGTAATTGAGTCAATTGAGCTATTAGAGTACTGGTAGACTTTATAATTGCTGTGTACTAAATCTGTTGGATTATAGTTAGCAGCATAGTTAACACTGATTGTAGGAGTGTACGGGAAAATTACTCCATTAGTGGCATTTAATGGTTTAAGAATGCCCGGGTTATTTGCCTTGTAAAGATAATTAACTTCTGGTGCATCCGACAATGCGAGTCTAACTCTCCAATCACTTCTAGCTTGAAAAGGGTTGGTCGCCGCTGCCATCATTGCATCTACTTGGGCCTGGGCACTAGCCCCAATCTCAGCTAAAAGGGCATCATCTACTACTGGCGTAGCTAATTCTTCTTCCGACAGTACACTGATTGCCAATGGTTCGTCATCAATTGTGATCGGGTCCATTGCTATTGTTACTTGTTCGGTGCCTGTTTGTCTTCCTCTTCTATCAAATTGGGGAACATCAATAGTGATTGGTTCGGTCGCAATTGTGATTGGTGTATCAGATACAGTGGTAATCGCTATCGGTATATCTGCGGTATTAGTAACTGTTTTCCGCGGGGCAGTAACAACAATGTCAGGACTAGTAGTCGGTGTTGGTGCCGGTACTGTAGCGGGTCGTCGTGTTGGGGTCGCAGCAGGAGCGGGCGTTCTAGTAGTTGTTGGGGCAGATGTTGTTGCTGGTCGTCGTGCAGCCGTAGGTGCTGGCGTTGGTGGCTGCGGAGTAGGCCTTGTCGGCGCAGCTGGTCTTGCTGCAGGAGCAGGGGCAGCGGTGTTAGTGTTTACTAAATTGCGTGTGGTGTAAAGAGTAATTGCTTGGTCTATTGTTACCGGACTTTTGGTTCCACTGGATAACGAATTCCAAACTTCATACCCGTTGTTCACTTTGCGTAGGAAATAGGTTATGTCACCTTCTCTACGGGACCACACCGTTCCGTTTTGGGCTGAAGTTAAAGTTTGTCTGGCTGACATTTTTGGTGTTTTCTCCGTAGCTAAATAGTATTGTCTATATTGTATTTATCGCTGAAAATTTGGTGATTTTTTACCCTAAACTGTTGTATTTTTACAACAGTACAAGTATAATATTTTCTTCAGAACAGGAATAACAATGGCAGCCAAACCAAAGAAAATTAACTATCTAAACAACAAAGATATATTAAAAGAAATTCACAAAAGCAAAAACTCTTATTGCTCATTCGTAGATCCAGAATATCACAGATATGACATTATCATTGATATGCCTGAGAGCGAACTAACCACTAGCTTAGAATATGCGCTAAAGCCTGCACAGATTCAGCAAGCAAAAGAAACAAGAGCAATTAGATTAACGCAAGAGACTGGCGAAAAAGTATTAGCAGAGTCTATCCCAACTACTGATTTGATTTTCAGAGTGATGACTTGGGAACATATTCCAATGTCACAGAAACAACCTCGCAAGACAACCAAGAAAAAAACAGCTAAGGATATCTTCGTCTTTGAAGATGACGATGAAGATATCTTCTCCGACCTTGAAGACAAGTCAACCAAGAAAGATGTTGATGACATGGTTCACGAAAAGGTCAACTTCCCTCCCTTCCAACATTTTAAGTTAGATGATACAAACACATTTAATTGTGTAGGTAAGAGTCACTGGGTCGGTGGCATGGAGAATGGTCACTTTAGCAAAGATCATGGTAATATCACAAACAAGTTAGCTCGTATGTATATGATGCTTTGTGAAAAGTATTCAATGAAGTTTAACTGGCGCGGATATACATACCGTGACGAAATGGAGGCAAGTGCTATTCTACAGTTGACATATGTTGGCCTTAGATTCAACGAAGCAAAGAGTGCTAACCCATTCGCTTATTATACAGCAGCAGTAAACAACAGCTTTTGCCGCGTATTGAATACCGAAAAGCGTAGTCAAAACATTCGTGACGATATCTTAGAAATGAATGGCTTTAACCCAAGTTTCAGCCGTCAAATGAGTGGCAAGAAGTTGGGTCAAGGACTTGCAGATTAGGTCACCAAACTCATTGCTTTTTACGTCCACAACTTGTATAAGTTAAAGTATGACAACTCTATTCAAGAAGGCAGCAGTCTTCACCGACATTCACTTTGGGCTTAAGTCTAACAGTGTACAACATAACCAAGATTGTTCAGATTTTGTTGATTGGTTTATTAAGAAGGCAAAAGAAGAAAATTGCGAAACTTGCTTTTTCTTAGGTGATTACAATCACCATAGAGCAAGTATCAATATTCAAACTATGCAGTTTGGACTTCGTGCTTTGGAAAAACTAAACAACAGCTTTGATCATGTCTATTTCATTCCAGGCAATCACGACCTCTACTATAGAGACAAGCGTGATGTTCACAGTGTTGAATGGGCAAAGCATCTACCTAACGTAACAATCGTGAATGACTGGTTCATTCAAGATGATGTAGTTATTGCTCCTTGGCTAGTCGGTGAAGATCACAAAAAGTTGTCTAAGCTATCAGGCAAGTATCTGTTCGGACATTTTGAATTACCCGCATTCTATATGAATGCAATGGTTCAGATGCCTGATCACGGTGATGTAAACGATAATGACTTAGCTGGATTCGAAAAGGTATTCAGCGGTCACTTTCATAAGCGGCAAGCACGTAACAATATTTGGTACATCGGCAACGCTTTCCCTCACAATTATGCAGACGCAGGCGATGATCAAAGAGGCATGATGATTCTTGAATGGGGCGAAGACCCTGAGTTTCAGGCATGGCCTGGGCAACCTCTATATCGTGTCTACAAGCTTAGTGACATATTAGATAACCCAGAGGGCTTGCTACTTCCTAAGAGTAGTGTTAGAGTGCATCTTGATATTGATATCTCGTATGAAGAAGCTAACTTCATTCGTGAGACATTGATTCCAAAGCATAATATACGAGAAATGTCACTTATCCCAATGAAGTTAGATCAGCACAGTCAAGACCTTGCTCCCGGCGAAGTAAAGTTTGAAAGTGTTGATCAGATTATCGTGGATCAGATTTCAGCTATTGAGAGCGATTTCTTTGATCCCAAAGTATTGTTAGAGATTTATAGAAACCTATGAGCGTATCACTAAAGAATATTACCCTTCGCAACTTTTTATCTATTGGTGCAGTAACACAAGCAGTCAACTTTGACAGCAAAGAACTTACTCTTATTCTTGGTGAGAACCTTGACTTAGGTGGTGACGGTGCTAGAAATGGTACAGGCAAGACAACTCTTATTCAGGGTTTGAGCTATGTACTGTTTGGCAATCCAATCAATCAGATTCGTAAAGACAACCTAATCAATCGTACTAATGCTAAGGGTATGATGGTCACGCTTGAATTCAGCGTGAACGGCATTGAATATAAGATTGAGCGTGGTCGCAAGCCTAACGTGTTGCGTTTCTATGTCAACAACAATCTACAGAACAACAAAGAAGACAAGAATGAAGCTCAGGGCGAGAACAAGGAAACCCAGTTAGCTATTGAACACGCTATTGGTATGAGTAGCGATATGTTTAAACATATCGTTGCGCTCAATACCTACAGCGAACCGTTCTTGAGTATGAAGGCAAATGACCAGCGCAATGTTATTGAACAGTTGCTTGGTATCACTTTGCTTAGTGAAAAGGCTGACTTGATCAAAGAAAAGATCAGATTGAACAAGGATGCTATTCAACAAGAAGAATTCAGAAACAAAGCAGTTGAAGAAGCTAATAGTCGTGTCCAAGAACAGATTGATGCACTTAAGCGCCGTCAAAAACTATGGCAGAAGCAGCATGACGAATCACTGAACAAACTGGTGCTTGACTATGATGAACTTAGTAAAATTGATATTGAAGCCGAACTTCAAGCACACAAAGACTTAGCAACCTATATTGATCTAAAGCAAAAGCAAGAACGATATGAGGCTATCCTAGCTCGCCAAACTGCTTGGCTACAGAAGCGTGACAGTGACGTTGCAGCATTGCAGGCGCAGTATGATACGCTGAGTCATATTGATATCACTGCTGAGTTGCAGGCACACTATGACCTCAAGGTATATGAAGCTGCTAAGCTTGAACTTGAAAATCTAAACAAGACTATTAAGGCTCTTGAAACTTCGCTCAAGAAGGATCAAGCACTTGTCACTAAGCTTCAAGAAGAAATCAACACACTTGAAGAAAACAAATGCTATGCATGTGGTCAAGATTTCCACGACGAGAATCATACCGCAGTCATCAATAACAAGCGTGACTTGTTGACGATTGCTGAGGGTGATCTTGCCCAAACCCAAAACGATTTAGAAAAAAATAAAAATTCAATTTATGTTTTGGGCGAGAAGCCGATCACTCATTACAAGACGGAAGCAGAAGCAATCAAGCATAGCTCCGAACTTGAAAGATTGCAACAGCAGATTGAAGCAAAGAAGAACGAAGACGATCCTTACGCTGACCAGCTAATTGAACATAGTGTAACGATCATTGGCAACCGACCAATAACGCATTATGACACTGAGGCGGAAGCTATTGAGCATCGCACCGTTGTTGCTAACTTAGAAAAGGCTATTGCAACTAAGGCAGAAGAAACTGACCCGTATCATGAACAAGTCACCGATATGGAGAAGCGCGCCTTACAAACAGTTACATTTGACAAAATAAATGAATTAAGCAAGTACGGAGACCATTTGAAGTTTCTGCTTGACATTCTTACTAGTAAAGATAGCTTTGTTCGTAAAAAGATCATTGATCAGAACTTAAGCTATCTTAACGCCCGATTGACTCATTATCTTGATAAGATCGGGTTACCCCATACCGTTGTCTTCAAGAACGATCTATCGGTTGAAATTACCGAACTCGGGCGTGAGCTTGACTTCGACAATCTTTCGCGCGGTGAGCGGAACCGACTTATTCTTGGACTAAGTTTTGCGTTTCGTGATGTGTGGGAAAATCTATATTTCCCGATCAACACATTGTTTATTGACGAACTTATTGACAGCGGTATGGACACTATTGGAGTTGAGAACAGCATGGCTATTCTCAAGGATATGAGTCGTAGGCGCAACAAGTCAATCTGGCTTGTCAGTCACCGAGAAGAACTAGCAGGACGAGTTCCTAGCGTTCTTAAAGTGCTGAAAGAAAATGGGTTCACAACCTACAGCACTGCGACTGATGACGTAGAATAAAATTTTACGAGACTGATTGAAAGATATAAATTATAGTATGCCAAGTCCACAGAAAGCAAAAGGTTCAAGCTTTGAAAGAGAAGTTGCGAACTTTCTATCAACAACATATAATGAAAGCTTTATTAGAGCGCCCGGTAGTGGCGCGTATGTGGGCGGTAAAAATCAGTCTCGTAAAGAGTTTCTTCATGAAGGACAAGTTAGAAGTTTTAAGGGTGACATTGTGCCCGGACAATCTTTTACTAAGTTCAATGCTGAGTGCAAATCATATCAAGACTTCCCATTTCACTTGTTGCTAACAGGTGAGTGTAAAGTTATTGATGGTTGGATTAAGCAACTAATGGATGTTGCTGAAACAGATGATTGCAGCATCCTATTCATGAAGTTCAACAGAAAAGGCAAGTTTGTTGCTGTGGAATCTAAGTTCACTTGGGTCGCAGACAACTTTATTCACTATCGCTCTGAAACAGCAGGCGAGTGGATCATTATGGAACATGAACACTTTTTTAGGCTCAACAAAGACCTTCTTAAACTTTACTCAGGCACTCCCGACACCAAGTCAGATGAAATCTTGACAATCAATACCTAAGTTACTTAACACAGAACCCTTTTACATCGTCATGACTGTTACTACAGTCCTCCTTGAGGCCGCACCTTTGCTGACTGCGGCTAGATTCTGGAGTATGCCTAGGAGCGATCCTAGGGAACACCGACAAGGCTCTCGCACGGTAGGCGAACCTTGAATGAGTCTATAGCTATTCTGTCTTGAAGCTATAGAACATGCGTTGCCGAAGAATAGAGTGAGTCCCACTTTATAGCTTCACTACAACCCATCATACTTTACAGGGCAACCGGTGGCGTTATACAGCACGTAAAGCTAGTATAGCGGGGATAGACAGCAAAGGATGACGGGCCATGGCAAGGACCTCAGCTTTTGGTAGTGCCCTCAGGAGCACTACCATGGCTTCTAAACCGGCAATGTATATCTCTTAAATGTTAATCTGATTAATTGTTAAAAAGAATAGACCGAACGTAGTGAGTGTCTAAGTTGTTCGAAGAACAACTCTTAATTAGAAGAAGGGTAAGTTTGATTTCTTAGTTACTTCTAGATTGTTCTCGACAATCTCACCGATTGCTCTACGTTCGGCAATGGACATGTTTAAAATGTCCTCGTAGGAAGCTCCACCCCGCATATACCATGCGAGGCTTAGTGCTTCTTTCTTGATAGAAACTACATCTTTATCGTATGCTTCTAACAGCTTCCTAACATCTTCCGGAGAAGAGTTGAGAAGCCTTAGTCGAAAAAATCCGTCGGGTTCAAGGTAATTGCCTGCTTATACTCATGTTGGCAATTAGTACATTCAACGCTCATTGGCTTAATTTCTGCTTCTTCTCTAAGTCTGCCGCTATGATCACGAATAGCTGTGTAAATTTTCTTATCACAGTTTCTTAGGAATTCTAGAATGAATTCTCTATCTTCAACGGTTGCTGTAGGAGTTTTGATGTGTGCAACAGAATGGCTCAACAAATTCATTGTGATGTTAGTGATTTTTTCTAGAGCATCCTTAACGGTCTGGTTTCTAAGCTCATCATCTTCAATGTTATCAACTTGTGCTACTAACTTCTGAAACTCAAACTGTTCCATTGAAGCACTGTTAATTTCTCTGTAGCTAATAGGCTTAAGCTTAACTGTTAGATCACCATACTCTAACTCCGAATCGTAGTCAGGAGAAGAAATTGATGATAAAATTGACGCTAGACTGATGCTGAATGTTGCGTTAGTTTCGCACTTTGGACAAGTAGAACTAATGTCCATGTCTCCGGACTCAGAAGATGCTGACTTGATTGCTACTAAAATTGCATCCATGTCAATGTTGCTAATTGCCCACGGGTCTTTGATGTTGGGTACGCAGCTTTTAATCAATTCAATTACTGCGGTTCCATTGAACAAAGCGTCAGGTGTTCTAGTAGTGATTTCGTCAATCGCAGTCATGGGATAGACTGGCACTTCACCGTTCTCTGGCAGGTCAATGACTGATTCATCGTATCCTGTTCCACCTGAAGGTAGACGAAGATAAACTGCTGGTCTTCTAAAATATTGCTTTAGCGGATTGTTATCCATGTTGTGTTCCTTAAAACTTTGGGTAAATTTGTGTAATAAATACTATATTATTTAGTAAGCTAAAAACCCCAAAATATTTTATTAGGACAGAGCATGGATCCAGAAATTGTAAAGGAACTGAACGAACAAATCAGAGAGTTGAATGACGCTCTGAGAAAGCAGACTTCGGAACTTTTGGACTATTCTAACTCCTTAAATAATTCAACTCAAACTACCAACAACAATACTAATGCGGTAAACAATACAACTAAAGCTACTAATAATGTGGCTCAAGGAATGACCAGACATGGTCAAATTGTATCAGAAGTAGATAAAAATTTACAAGAACAAAATGCAAAGTTCGGTATGGCTCTCAAAGCTACCGGCGCAGCCGCTCTTGATTTTGCTAAAACATTAGTAAGTGCAGATACTAGCCTAACCAAATACGGAGACAGTGCTAGAAGCTTAGGTGGACAAGCCTGGGAAGTTGGTAAAAATTTCGGCGCCCTAGGTATGATTATCGGGGGCGTGTTGGGTGGCTTAGGATTAGCAGCCAGTTCGATACTAACCCTCAATCAAAACATAGTTGAATTTAGAGACGGGTTTACTAAGCAAGCAGGTGTCTTACCCGTCACTGCTGACAAATTAGGTGAGTTAGCATCTGAAGCAGGTTTTGCTTACAACAGAATGCCGATGCTTGCAAAGGCTGTTCAGAATCTTGGCCCAAGCTTATTGGGCTTAGGAGGATATGCGGGCGAAGGTGCTGTAAGATTCATGAACATTGCTAACGTTGGCGAAGAAACACGCAAACGATTTAGCAGAATGGGTCTACAGCAGCAGGACTTATTAGATTACCAAAGCTATTATATTGAACTGCAAAGAGCTAGTGGTCAAAGTCAAGCAAACAAAAGAAAATCAGACCAGCAAATTCAACGTGAATCACTTCTGTACGCTGAAAATCTTATGATCTTGTCGGGACTCACTGGCGAGAAAGCCGAAACTATCAAGGCTAGACAACAAGAAGAACAGCTTAAGCTAGAAGAACAGTCTGCTACTTTAGCTGAAAACGAAGAAATCAAACGACTTGAGGCAATAGGTACCCAAGAAGCACTAGCCCAAGCTAAAGAAATTGAAGAAAACCAAAAGCTTCGTAAAGAAACTATGGACTACTTGGCTGGTTTGGGTCGTCAGGCTGAAGCATTTGCGGTTGGTTCGGTGATGAGATTGGGTAGCTATACTGATGCTACCGGTAAATATGCTAACGTTGGATTGCTACAGCAAGCGAATGCTTTAAAACAAAACAGAGACATTGTAGGCTTCGTAGATAATTTTACGGCAGGCCAGGTAGAAATGAACCAAAGAATGAATACTGCGGTTCAATTCACATCCGACGCCGCCGAACAAATGGGTGGTTTAGGCAGAGAAGGTTTGGTTTCGGTCAATACTATCGGTACCAATTTAGCTGAGGCAACACGAAGACAGCGAGAACAAATGGCTGCTAAAGGTGCTGAAGGTACCGATCCACTAGCAGACGCCGCTGCTAGCATTCAAGAATTAGAGATCGTAGCAAGCCAAAAATTCCAGTCATTCCTAGAATCAATTGATCCATTCAGAAATGGATTGGAAATGTTTAAAGATGCTGCAATACTAGCAGCAGCAGCACTTGGTGGCGGCGCGCTAATAGCAGGTATTGCAAAAGTTATAGGTGGACGATTTGGCGAACTGGGTTCGCGCGGTAATCCAATGCACGCTAAAATTGTTTCGGGACCGGGCGTTCCTGCAGGCCCCGATTCATCCGGCCGTAAAGGAATGGGAGCAAGACTTAAGGGGTTGTTCAGTAGAACAGCCGCACCCGCTGCTGCTGCGACTGGTGCAGCAAGTGTAGCCGGCCCACTAGCTAAAGGTGCTACCGGCGCTTCTGCATTATCATCGGCAGCAGGCTCAGCAGGTGGTACTAGAGTGGGCCTATTCTTAATGGGGCTTTCGCAAGGTCTTTCCGCTATAGGAAAAGCAGCCCCTCATGTTTTAATGGGCGCAGGCGCAATAAGTGCTGCAATTGCAATCATCGGAGCAGGTATTGCAGGTGCAACGTGGCTGATTGGTAAATCCTTACCTTCATTAGCCTCTGGTCTAAAAGCGTTTGATAAAGTAGACGGAGACAAACTACAAAAAATAGGAACAGGCATGGCCGGCATGGCCGCCGGATTATTAGCAATTGGTGGCTCTAAGATAACTGATGCAATGGGTAGTCTAGCATCTTGGGTAAGCGGCGACGAATCAAATCCTATAGAAAACTTACAAAAAGAATTAACAAAATTCCAAGAAATCAATGTTGACCCTGCAAAGATAGAACAAAATTCTAAGGCATTTATTGCCTTCAACAAAATGCTAGCCGAAGCAACTGAAATAAGTGGTACAGTTGCAGGCGCGCTATCAAGAGCTTTTGGAAGCTTCTTTGAAGTAGAAATTCCGCTCGACAAGTTTAAAACATTCTCAGATTTAGAAATCAACGCTGAACAAGCAGGTAAAAATTCTACCGCATTTAAGCTATTTGCTGAGGCGATGGCTACATATAAGGGCGTTGAATCAATTGGCACGCTGGGTATTATTACTCATGCATTGGGCGGTAGTGTATTTTCATTCTATCAAGCACTTCCTACAGAGGACCCAATAAAACGATTTGAGAAATTTAGTAAAGTACCCATTGATCCTTCACAAGCTAAGATAAACGCAGAAGCATTTAAAGATTTTGCTAATGCAATGGCACAGTATAAAGGCGGGCCCGGAGTCATTGAAGCATTAAGTCAATTAGTGGGTCGTGGCATGATGGCTCTATTTGACGTAGATGGGCCTATTGATTCGTTTAGAAAATTCTCTCAGGAAGATTTCGGTCCAAATATGGAAAGAAATAGCCAGGCACTTGCCAATTACGCTAGCGGCGGCGGCCGCAGCGGTGGAGGCGGTGGAGAAGGTGGCGGAGGTGGAGGCGGAGGTGGCGGAGGTGGCGGCGCTGAACCGGCTGCTCCCGGTGCAGCCGAACCTTCGGGAGGTGGAAACCCGTCTTCGTCCCCGGCCCCGGCTGCTGCTCCAGCAGCAGAGGCAGCGGCAGCAGCAGCAGCCCCAGCAGCAACTCCGGCAGCAGCAAGTGCTCCGGCAAATGATACCGAGTCAGCTAGTGCAACACCTACTGGTCAAGCTCCTAGTGTGGGAGCAGGAAAAGATGCAATATTAGCTCATGCAAATACATTGGCTCCTTCAGCTAGAGCCGAATATTATCGCTCATTGGCTAGTCAAATTATGCAAAGAGTCGCAGCAGCAAGATCAGCCGGAAATGCTGCGCAAGCTTCATTGTTCGAACGGGCAGCCGGTCATTATCAGTTAGCGGCAAGTATTGCTGAGGCATCCGCACAAACAGGCAATGCTGCTACTTCTAGTACTAGCACTGGGAGACTCGACATTGTTTCAATCGGTAAGGATCTCCAACAAAGAGGTCTTCGAGTAGGAGAACACCCTGCATTTGGTGGAGTTTCTAACGTACACAAGGGGCGCGGACACTATGAAAGCCGCGCGCTTGATATTAATGCTATAGCAGGAAGAGATGCAGATGATCCTCGTGCCGCAGCAACGTTGGACAGTTTGAAGGCAGAACTTCAAGGAAAAGGTCTCACGGTCTTGTGGAGAACAGCCGGTCACTATGGGCATCTTCACGCAGAAGTTCCTGCAGCTAGAGCAGCTAGCGGGGGAATATTTACTGATGCTGCCTCAATGATTGGTGACGGTACAGTAGAAGCACAAAAAATCGGAATGCTTAACCCGCAATCACTGATATCAAAGTTGGGGAAAACAGTTTCGGTAGAAGAACCGGGCACACCTACTCCACTTTCTGCTGAAACAGAAATAGATTTGACTCCCGAACTATTAACAATGATTGAGGGTAAACTAGAAAGAGTATTATATGCTCTAGAAAACAATCAAAACACGCATGAAAAAATTCTAAAGAATAGTATGTAATATAAGGCAATTTTAATGGATTATGAATTAGAAAGACAAATGGCCGATCTTAGGTACCAACTAGCGGACCTGCAATTACAAACCAGTATGGCTGCTGGTAGTCTTACCAATCTGATTGCCGCTCAACGCAATTTTAATACTGCCTCCGCAAATAATACGAACGCTCAATCTAACAATCGCAGCGGAACAACTAGACTTCAGCAAATAATGAGCGAAGAAGACAAAAAAGATGAAGCATTCAAGGAAAATATAAAAGCTGCTTTTGGTCATAGCATTAACATGCTAACCAATTTGGGAGGCGCGCTTGTTAGCTCACAACAAGGTCTTCAAAAATATAGTCAGACAGTTGAGAGTTTAGGCAAAGGTGCATCCACTTTAGGAGACAATTTTGGTTTATTAGGACTAGCTACAGGAGGCTTGATAGGTCTACTTACTAAATTTGCTTCCTCAATATTAAACTTAAATCAAAACACGCTTGACATAAGAAACAACTTTGCTAAAGCAGGTGGAATCATACCTACTACAACTGCCCATTTAGGTGAACTTGCGAAAAATGCAGGATTTGCTTTAGACAGCATGAAGATACTAGGCGATAAGATGACCGAACTTAGTACCTCAATGACTTCGTTGGGTGGTACTGCTGGAGAAGCTGCTTTAAAGTTCATGCAAATCGCTAATGTTGAAGATAGCGTTAGAAGACAGTTCGGAAGATTAGGTGTATCTCAAGAAGAACTATTGAACTTGCAGGGTCAATATTTGGAGATGCAACGAGTATCTGGAAACAGAATGGAAAATGAAACCAAATCTGTAAATCAGATACAACGAGAATCGTTACAGTACGCAAAAACATTGATAACTCTTTCGTCTATTACTGGAAAAAATGCAGATGAGTTGCAAAAAGAAATCAATGCTGTTATGCTGGAAGTGGAAGAGCAAAACCAAATTGCAACTGAAAACGCTGAAATTGCTAGATTAAGAAGGGAAGGAAAAAAAGCCGAAGCCGATGCGATGCAGCGTAGGCAGGACAATAGACAAAAGATGATTGTTGCCTACTCATCCATATACGGTAGAGACATAGCTATGCAAGCTGCAAGAGTTGCAAGAACCGGCGTAATTGATTCTAAATCTAGAGAAGTCGCAATGCTTCCTATTGAAGATGGCATTGTAAAATCTACACAGAGAATTGTTAATAGTGAAAATATAGCAGCCGACTTAGCGAGAGAAGCCGATCGCATGGACGATGCTATGAGAAGGCAGAACACAACTTATAGAGATATGCTCCAACAGGATCCTGAAGCTGCTAGAACTGTGGGTATCTTTACTGAAGCGTTGCAGTCAGTAAACTCTAGAACCGAACCCGTGTCAGAAATGGTAAATCGCGTAATTGATGACATGGATGCAAAAACAGATGACACTCAAAATGATACATTGGCTAACAACATTGAAAATGTAAGAGAATTTGAACGTGACACGAAGAAACTATTTCAGACTCTATTAGAGTTTCTTGATCCTATGCGAAACTTTAATACTACTATAGCGATTGTATTAGGTGCAGCCGCAGCAGCATTAACTGGGTTGGTAGTATTAAAAATAGGCAGAGGTATAGTAGGTGGACTATTTGAATTAGGCTCTTCGGCCTTTAGACCTATATACATACAAACGTCAGGAATGTCGCTGCCTGGGTTAGGTAGTGCATTTGCTGCTGGGTCAGCAGCAGACCCAACTGGATTAGGATTAAGAAAAGCTGACCTAGTAGATAAGAACGGCAAAACACTTCAAGGCGCAGCACTAGATTCAAGATTACGAAAATTATCTGATGAGCGATTACCAAAAACTACATCGTTTGCATTGAAACAAGCCGCTAAGAATTCGGGTCAGATTCTTAAAGGCGCAGCAACCTTAGCCGGCGCGATAGCACTAATAGGCGCAGGTTTAGCCGGTGCAACTTGGATAATGGGTAAAGCTATCCCTACCTTCGCCGCCGGCATGAAAAAGTTTAATGAAGTTGACGGTGATAATTTAAAGGGTGTTGGAATCGGCATGGCAGGACTTGGAGCAGGTATATTAGCTCTCGCTGCTGAAAAGATAGTTGGATTCTTTAATGTAATAGCATCGGCTTTTGGAGCAGACTCTCCGCTAGAAAGAGCAGCAAAGACCCTACAAGACTTTGAAAAGATAGATGTTGACCCTGATAAAATAGAAAGAAATGGCAAGGCAACACTGGCATTTGCTAAAGCGTTTTCAGAAATGCCTGCTACTACTGTATCTTTTTCAGGGATGCTTGCAGGATTCTTCTCTGGTCCACCGATGCCATATGAAGAATTTGAAAAATTTGCTCAATTTGAAGTTGACGTAGCAAAGGTTGAGAACAACTCAAAAGCGTTTATGAGCTTCAGTAATGCATTGGCTAGCTACAGCGGTTACGGGGCCATTGATGGATTGGGTGCTGTCACTACTGCAATTGCAGATTCGGTAGTCCAATTTTATAAGGTTGAACCACCTGAAAAAAGATTTGTGAGATTTTCTAATCTTGAGATTGATCCAGAAAAAGTCAAGACTAATGCCATAGCATTCAAAGAATTTTCAGATGGAATGCGCCAGTATAGAGGGCCACCGGGAGCTTTAGCAGCTATTAGCTCATTGATAGGTACAAAGATCAATAGAATATTTGGCGCTGATGGCCCAATTGAAGCTTTTGTTAAGTTTAGTAAAGATACTAAAGATATTGGTCCAAACGCAGCTAAGAATGCTAGGGCATTCTTCCTCTTTGCAAAGTCAATAAGTATCATCACTGGTGGTGGCACTGGTGCTAGTGGTGGTGACATATTCTCTGGTATGTTATCATCACTTAGTGGATTCTTCGGGACAGGTAGTGATGGCGGCGCTTCCGGGCCAGGCGAGCGGACAGGCAATTTCTTCAGAGGTGATGCAGGTACACAACAAGGAAACACCGTTAGAATCGGTAATGAAATAAGAGAAGGCGGTACAGTATCTTGGAGAACTAACAATCCAGGAAATGTTTCTTATGGTGGTCTATCTAAGAGTTATGGTGCTGTAGGAAGATGGATAAAGCCTGACGGTGACCGACAGCAGCGCACTACCGGTATTGCTATCATGCCTACACTGGAACATGGTTATGATCTAAAAATGGGACTGTGGAGAAGACCATTATATGCAAATGACACGCTAGCTGAAGGTGTTAGCAGATGGGTAACCGGTACAGCCCGTCCTGTAGCAGCACACACCTCAAATTATGCAGGAGACCTAGCCCGCGCCGCTGGTGTTAATACTAACTATCCGGTTAGAAACTTATCTGATACTCAGCTTAGAGCATTAGTTGTGAAGCAGAAAGTTTGGGAAGGGTTTAGAGAGGGTACAGTTCGCCGAGCTAAAGAAGGGGGACTCTTTACCGGACCTACAGCAGGTTATCCAATGGAACTGCATGGTACTGAGTTGGTTGTTCCGGTAACTAGTAACTCAGTTTTAATGAAATTAGCAACCGAATCTGCTGGTAACACTGACTCTAATTTAGGACAAACACAACCTTCTACTAAGACGATTACTGACATGCCGAAACGACCCCCAACAATTGATCCAAGAAGAATGGAAGATATCAGTAGAATGTTTGACAGAATTGTTAATGTAATAGACTCGACAGATGATATTGACAGAAAGATATTACAATATAGCCAATAATAGCATAAATACTAATTGAAAAGTGAAGAATTCTACCTATGTCATATAAGAAAAAGTTTTTAAACAAGTCAGGTGTATCAAGCCCTATTTCTGGTGTTAACAGTAATAGTGGCGCTTGGAATGGAAGCCCGGGTCAGAACGGTATGCCAACTGGCGGGTACAACAATACCGAGTTTGGTTACAAGAATTATATGTCTAGACTTCCTGAAGTCTATACGGGTCACCCAAACAGAATTGAGCGTTACAATCAGTATGAAATGATGGATGTTGACGCTGAAATCAATGCTTGTTTAGATATCATTTCAGAATTCTCAACACAACGTAACGAACACAATAAGACACCATTCAGCTTTGAATTTAAAGAAGACCCTACTCCACACGAAGTAGAACTATTGACAAAGCAATTACAACAGTGGTGCAAACTAAACGAATTTGATGTTCGTATGTTCAAGATTTTCCGCAACATTATTAAGTACGGGGATCAGGTATTTGTGCGAGATCCCGAAAACTTTAAGCTTTACTGGGTTGATATGGTTAAGGTTATTAAAGTTATCGTTAACGAAAGTGAAGGTAAGAAGCCCGAACAGTACGTTATCAAAGATATCAACATCAACCTACAGAACTTAAGCGTTGCACAAAAGACAAACACTGACTTTGCTGCTAACCCTGCAACAGGCTTAGGTGGTTCAGGTGGCGGCACCAACACTCCATATACTGTTCCTGCAATGCCATACAACACTACAGGATCACGTTTCACATTGGGACAGAGTGAGTCTGCGGTAGATGCAAAGCATATTGTTCACTTGTCATTAACAGAAGGTCTTGACAGATTCTGGCCATTCGGACAGTCAATCCTTGAGAACATCTTTAAGGTCTACAAGCAGAAGGAACTATTAGAAGACGCTGTTCTAATCTATCGTGTGCAACGTGCTCCTGAACGTAGAATGTTCAAGATTGACGTTGGTAACATGCCAAGTCACTTAGCTATGGCATTTGTTGAGCGTGTTAAGAACGAAATTCACCAGCGTAGAATCCCCTCAGTATACGGCGGAGCTAGCATCGTTGACGCTACTTATAATCCACTATCAATGAATGAAGACTACTTCTTCCCTGTAACAGCAGAAGGTCGTGGTTCAAGCGTTGAAGTTCTTCCGGGCGGACAGAACTTAGGTGAGATTGATGACTTGCGTTACTTCAATAACCGTCTTGCTCGTGGTCTTCGTGTACCGTCATCTTATCTTCCAACAGGCCCAGATGACAACACTACCCCACTAAGTGATGGTCGTGTTGGTACTGCGATGATTCAAGAATTCAGATTCAATCAGTACTGTGAAAGACTACAGAACTACATGGCATTGAAGTTTGACGAAGAATTCAAATTATTCTTACGTTGGAGAGGCTTCAACATTGATACAAGTCTATTCCAGCTTGTATTCAATCCACCGCAGAACTTTGCTGCATATCGTCAAAGTGAGCTAGACAACGCTAGAGTTGGAACATTTACTAGTATGGAATCACTTCCATATATTTCAAAGCGTTTTGCTCTTGAAAGATTCTTAGGCTTAACCGAAGAAGAAATCAAGCGCAATGAAAAACTTTGGGAAGAAGAAAATGCAGAAGAAGTCACTGATGAACCTAGTGGCAATGATCTACGTAATATCGGCGTATCAACCGGCGACTTTGAAACAGATTTGGAAACCGCTGATGAGATTGAATCGGGTGAAGAAATGGCTGATATGGGCCCTGAAGCAGCAGGCCCAGTCGGTGATGCAGGCGGTGCAGCAGTTCCAGGTGGTGCAGCAGGCCCAGCAAGCGGCGGGCCAATGCAAATCTAAAAGATAAATAGTTTTATGAAGCTATTAGAAATGTTTGATGCTCCTGTAAATGGAATGCAAGATGTTAATGCTGACAACAGCAAGCCTACCTATAGAACATCTAGAAAAACAAAACTAACTCTAAAGCAAATACGTAAATTACGTAGAATGTTAGACGTAAGAAATTACGAAAAACAAAAATATTTAGGAAATGTTCGTAAGCAATACGGTGCAAAGCCTGAGCAAGCGGCTGGCGGTGCCGCAGCCTAACCACATATCTATAGTAAAAACTCAAAAAATACATAGTTATTGAGTACTTTTTCTGACTATGGCATAAGTAATTCTACAAAGCCATTTGTATCAGGAGAAATTTTCAATGGATAATAAAAAATACGAACAGTTGATCAATCTAGTGATCAACGAAAATGAAGAACAAGCCCGTGAGCTATTCCACGAAATCGTTGTAGAAAAGTCAAGAGAAATCTTTGAGTCAATTATGGCCGAAGAAATGGATGACGAAGAAGAAATGATGGAAGATGAAGGCATGGGCGGACAAGTAGGTGATCTACTTGACGAAATCAATGCTGAAGAAGCAGGCGTCATGGAAGAAGAAGACGAAGAAGACCTAGACTTCACCGATGACGAAGAAGATATTGAAATTGGCGGCGAAGAAGACTTCGGTGACGATGAAGGCGGCGAAGAAGTTGAAGACGCTGTAATTCGTATTGAAGACAAGCTTGACCAGTTGATGGCAGAATTTGAAGAAATCATGGGCGGCGACGCTGGTGAAGAAGAAATGGACTTCGGTGCTGACGAAGAAGGCGAAGAAGACATGGACTTCGGCGGCGAAGAAGACGAAGAAGCAATGATGGAAGCTGTGCAGCTTAAGAAGGTTTCTGTAACACACGGCGACAACGGCGCACAGACAAAGAGCCCAGGACTTCAGGGTTCAGGTCAAGCTGGAATGGACAGTCACCCAGTAAAGTTTGCTGGCGCACACGAAGCAGTTCCTACTGCTCCTAAGGCTCCAAGCAACTTCTACTCAAAGGGCGAAACTCAAGTAAAGGGTGCAGGTAACTTCAAGAATAGTCCAGGTAAGGATAACTTCAAGGACAAGGGTGAAGCAGCTCCTAAGCCAAAGCACGGTGATGACGGTGCAAACACTAAGAGCCCGGTTGCTGAATCACGTAGATCAGCACGTAGACCAATTCGCTAATAGGAAACTGAGAGAATGGCTTTGTATCTCAGAGAAAATCTAACATTCGACCGCGCAAATATGGTGGTTGAATCAATTCGTGAAGAAGGCGCCGATTTTAAGACCCTCTACATGAAAGGGATTTTCATTCAGGGCGGGGTAAAAAACGCGAATGAGCGTGTTTACCCCGTCAATGAAATTGAAAACGCTGTAGATACATTAAACAAGCAAATCTCAGAAGGCTACTCAGTTTTGGGTGAAGTTGACCACCCAGATGATCTTAAAATCAATCTAGACCGCGTATCTCACATGATCACAAGCATGTGGATGGACGGCGCTAATGGTTATGGAAAACTAAAAATTCTTCCAACTCCAATGGGTCAACTAGTAAGAACTATGTTGGAGTCAGGAGTAAAGCTAGGTGTTTCCAGTCGTGGATCAGGTAATGTAAACGATATGGATGGTAGAGTCAGTGATTTTGAAATTATCACTGTTGATATCGTCGCCCAGCCTAGCGCACCAAACGCATATCCCAAAGCGATTTATGAAAGTCTCATGAACATGAAGCACGGACATAAAGTGTTAGAGATTGCTAAGGAAGCTCAGGGTGACAAAAGAGTACAACGATTCCTTGGTGAGGAAGTAAAGCGTCTCATCAATGAACTTAAGATATAAAAGGAATCAAACAAATGTTAGATGCTATTAAGCCATTACTTGAAAGCGGACTAATCAACGAAGATATCGGGCAGCAGTTAAACGAAGCCTGGGAAGTTAAGTTGAACGAAGCCCGTGAACAAGTTCGTGCAGAACTCCGCGAGGAATTTGCACAACGTTACGAACATGATCGTACTGTGATGGTTGAAGCTCTTGACAAGATGATGACTGAAAATCTTTCAGAAGAAATTGCAGAATTTCGTGCTGAAAGACAAGCAATGAATGAAGAAAGAGTACAAGCACAGCTTAAGCTACGTGAAAACGCAACTAAGTTCAACGACTTTATGGTTACTAAACTAGCCGAAGAAATTCGTGAACTACGTGCAGATCGCAAGGCTCAGATGGAAGGTCAAGAAAAACTTGAGAAGTTCATCGTACATGCTCTAGCCCGTGAAATCAAAGAATTTTCACAGGATAGACAGGCTGTTGTTGAAGCTAAGGTTCAACTCGTTGCTGAAGGTCGCAAGCAATTGGAAGCACTCAAGGCAAAGTTTGTTGCTGAAAGTGCTAAGAAAGTTAGCGGCATGGTCGGAACTCACCTCAAGAGTGAACTTTCACAGCTTAAAGAAGATATCCAGTCTGCTAGAGAAAATAACTTTGGACGTAAGTTGTTTGAAGCTTTTGCTAGCGAATTCTCAGTGACTTATCTAAATGATAAGGCTGAAACTCGCAACATTATGCAACAGCTTGAAGCAAAGGACAGACAGCTAGCAGAAGCTACAGCTAAGCTTGCAAATGCAACAAAGCTTGTAGAATCAAAGGATCGTGAAGTCAGAATTATTAAAGAATCAACTCAGAGAAACAAGGTCATGAATGAACTTCTTGCACCGCTCAATGAGGAGAAGAAGCAAGTAATGAAGACTTTACTAGAAAGCGTACAGACACCTCGTCTACAACACGCTTTCGACAAGTATCTACCAGCCGTTCTCAATACAGGCTCAGCAGAAGCAATTACTGAAAAGAAGACTACTGCTAAGTCCGTTATTGTAGAAGCAACTGGTGATAAAACTGCCATTAAACAAACAATTGAAATTG